>UMAC01030691.1_pt1 | contig 25651 bp, 38 predicted proteins | sample 1963591 | NCBI WGS metagenome assembly UMAC01 (sample SAMEA4835904, study PRJEB28245) | human gut metagenome | biome: gut microbiome; material: fecal sample | place: Denmark | collected 2008
CCCCACGGAGCTGCTCTGAGGTAGGTATGTTCGTATAGTGATAGTCACAGAAATAGGTCGTAGAACCACCGCCAACTACTGAAGGCATAATCTCTCCACCTTCTCCGAAAATCACTTCTTTTACATAGCTCTCAGTGCGAGCTTCATTTCCTACATGCTGCATGTTGTTGTAGTTGCTGTCATTGAAGTATTCTGGGTTATCAGTTACAAATACCTTACTCAAACCGTCTCCTGTAGGGCTGTTCGGTGATATTCTTACATTGATACCGTCAGTCCACTGCCAAATGTGGCCGAAAGGATTTTCAATACCTCTATATCGAGGAACCTTGACGGTTGTAGTAACGCTGTCGTATTCCTCCGGCATTGTATATTCTACTTCTCCTGTTCCGTTACCAAGCTCGTCAGTATATCCGCATGGAATTATAGGATTAGAGCCATTAAATGCACTCCATTTGGTACCATTAAGCGTTGTCACACCATCACCGAGACAACCTTGTTTGTAACCTTCTGCTGTCAATGCAGGATTGAAGGCTTTCTGTGAATTCAGTGTAGCGAACTCAACCACAACCAACCAATACAAATCCTTCTGAATGTCGTATGTCATACAGTTCCATTCCTTAGTCGATGATTTTCTCTTGCGGGCATAGTTTCTGAAGTTGGTACGTGAAATCTGTGTAGCCGGCATACCGAGCTGTGTTTTGTATGTGCCGTCACGTGAAGAGTCATTGTTTCCACCTCTGTAATCTGCATCAGTATTCACAACCGAACAGAGAGTAGTTGTAGAGCGTTGTACTGTAGCTTGGTATGCAGACACATATTTCTTTCTTACCTGATGATATCCAGGTAATGGATATTCGGACAGTTTCACACGGCGCTTATTGCCTTCAGTCTCAAATTTACGGTAATACATAGGGAGCTCAACCATTACCTGACCACGCGAACCGTCTCGTGTCTGTCCTCTCCAGTCTGTCGGGTTCAGATATTCATTTACCGTACCTTCGTCAGACAACAAACAACCTTTCATACGGCTGTGGATTGGAAGGCTCTTGTGCAGTGCCATGTTTCCAATACGGGTAACATCGGGAGACGAAACCGTAGCATCGTATTCAATACCGTACATACATTGCTCTTCCAGGTATGGAAGTAATGATGCAAGTGCAGCCTTCTTGCTTTCTCCGTCAGTATCGAGAACTTCACAAATCAATTCAAAAGGATTTGTTCCTTCAACGTCCGGCAGATCTGTCAATCTCTTGCCGTTCTCAAAGGCTTCAATGATAGCCCTGATTTTGCTTTCTTCTTCACTTGTAAATGCCATAACTTTAACTGTTTAGAAATTTGAAAATTGAATTATTACCTGACTTTATCAATGACATAGCCCGTAGGCTGTTCATCCTTATGCGTGCTTTAGTGTGCAAAGGTCGTTTTCTTGACCTTTTTGTTCCAGTGGTTATCTTACATACGACCTTTCCGTTTGTTACGACAAACATCATGGAATCAGATGTATTCAACCTCATACCTTCGTATTTCCTGAACGTGGTCCAGGAACGCATACGTCTTAATGTTGATATGAAAATGGATATTATCATGGTTCAACTTCTACATAAGAGCCGCTTCCCCAATAGATATCGTATTCTCCGAGTATTTCAGAGTTTGGAGATATTTCAACGATAGCCATAGGAGACCAGTCGTTTAACATTACAGGAGCTTCAGATGATGTTTCGTCCTGGTAACACCTCACATCGAGCAATACGTCCAAATCTTCAGAACCGGCAGTGTTCTTAGGTCTGATATAGATTGAAAACGGTATTTCATTCGGCAGTTTGAAGCCGGATGCAAGGCTTAATATCTTTCCGTGTGAAACGATACGACCTCCATTCATAAATTCACTGATGTAACCTTTTTTTGCCATAAATGTATTTTTTAGTTTAACCTGAAATTACCGTTTGATGTCAAGCGTATGGAAGACTTCGTAACGAGCCTTGCCGTAGCACCTGTTACAGTGATTAATATCGTTTTGTACAGCCCCATATTACAGGTTGGTATAACATGGACCGTACTTGTACCGATTTTATTTGTTGTTATGCGTCCGTCAGGTGTTACTGAAATGGCATTGTTGTCGCCAAGACAGATGACATTCTGATGAACTCTGTCGGGGTGAAGGACAGCGTTTATTTTTGCGACCTTGTTTCCCATTGTTACATTCTCCGGATAACTCAACGTCATAGAAGTTGGGAACAGGCCCAGGGCTTCAAGACTTGAAGCTGTCTCTATTATTTCTCGACATTCATCTGTTGCTTCATTTGCCGCTTCTGTTGCCGTTGTACAGTCTTCTGTTGCCTTCTTAGTGGCTGTTGTTGCCGCATTTGCATTGTTTGTTGCGGTTTTGGCTTCATTTGTTGCCTTGTTTGCTTCCGCTGTTGCTGTCTCTGCATTTTTTACGGCTGTATCGACAGAAGATTTTAATGCCGTCACAGTTTTGTCTATAAACTCCAAAGAAACTTTTACACTGTGGTTCAAAGCGTCCACACCTATGGTAAACAGCCCTTTGAATGTCTCGCAAATAGGAAGTTCCGAAATCCTTTTTTTCGTTGCCATATCTTATTGTTTAATCGTTCCTTAATAAAATGTAGCTTTCTCCGTCTTCTGTCATCACCAGTTCGTCATCTTCTGTAACCAGCAAAGCATAGTTACCGGTTGGTCTTGAATTGGTAAAAGTCAGAGTGACGGAAAACTCACACCAAACCCTTCCATTTCGTAGTATATCGAACTTTGACACACTGCACTTCTTGTAAAAGCAATCAAACTCTTCTACTGTCTTGTCAATATACAGACGTCTTGTCTCCGGCTTTATCAGTGCCGTGAAAAGTGAATTCCAGCGGTGCCAAAATGTAGATACATCACTCGCTCTGATAAGCATCTTTACGACTACATCTTTAGGCCTGTACATAACAATCTCGTCATCATAAGTTACACCGGCTTCACCTTTGTTGTCTATTGTCAGGTTCTGACGTACGTCAGGGGCCCGAAGAATGTTATCATCCGTTCCATTTAGAATGTACACACCGAACCTGGAGAAATCTATATCGTCAATCTCATACCCTGACTGTCTCACGTCTTTTGCACCAACAGGATATGAATCGGCTGCATCAGGTGTCGGGAAGTCATCCGAAAAACTTAACGATATCTTTCCGAGCTTCACCTTTGATGACAAAGAACCGTTGCTTGTCAGACGTAGTTTGAATGTCTTTCCGAGCTCACGGAAATCAAATGTATGATAAGCCTTGTCAGACAATAACTCAAACATATCACTTGCAGACGTGATATCCGTGATACAGAAAGATATTGCGAACGTCTTGCTGTCAAGCACCGGCTCAGACAGGTCATATTCTGCACCGTCGTATTCGTCCCATTCCGTGCTGTCAACGCTCTTGAACGGGGGAGCCTGAATAAGAGCCTTATATCCGTACCGCTCAACAAATACACCGTATTCAGTGAACGCATCGTTACCGTCTATGAATAACTTACCTTTCATATCAATACCTTTCCGTGTTCCTCTTCAGTGAATGAAACACTTGAAACATTGTCTTTTTCGATACGTACTACTGAATAGCCTGAAGCGACAACGTGAGCCGATGCACCACACATGATATGAAGCCTATTTCCTGCCATATCACGATATTTTACGTCTGCAACAGTGTCGCCTACCAAAAAGACTTTTCTTTTCTCTGACAGGCTTATTTTGCCGCAATCTATATACACACCGTACTGTTCAGGGTGCATACCCTTATACTTACGGAATGTTTCAATATCGGGGAAGTTATACTTCGTCATAAACTCGATACCTCTCGGAGTGAACATGAGCTTTACAAGTTCCTCCAAATTTTCATTTCCCGTGAACATGGAACAGGCATTCAGCTTTTGAGCCATGCCAAACTGCGATTTTCTTTCGCAATCGTGCTGAGCCTTATCTTTGGCTTCTTTCCATTGCTTTTGAGTATTATGTATCAGTTCATTCATACCGTTATTTTTTGAGTTTCAACCCTTTTGTATTTATATCTTCAAGTGTTCCGGACATCTTGCTGATTTTCTTCTCGACATCATCAATTTTAGCGTTCGTATTATCCAGCTTTTCGTTTGTCTCTGAAGTGTTGCTCTCTATTCCGGCCAGATGCTCCAGCATCTTGTTTGCTGTTGCGTTCAGTACACCAAGACCTTCTACAATTGAAAACGTATGCCCCTGTATGGTTGTCAACCTGGCATTGTTTTCATCCACGCTTTCCTGAGAAGCCGTAGCTATTCCCTTTTTTGTGCCTTCACGCTCTGTCTCTTCCTCTTCTTCCTTGAAATAATCATCCGCCCAGCCGTATTGGTTTTCGAGCTTATTTGTCATGTCTTGAGCCATTCTATCGAGATAGTCCTGCTCCCAGTCACTAATAAAGCCGTCAGACCAAAATTTAAGCATCGTTTCCCTGAGACGTTCCATATCCGGGCTTATGGTGGCTTTCATCGCTTCGGTAATCATCTGTTTTATCATATCCTTTACCAAATCCTTTGAAGCCTTAACCTTATCGTCACCGGCAGCCCATGCGTCTATGTAAGCCTGAGCGAAATCATCAATTGCGCTCTGTATATCCTCTCCGAAAATAGCATCTTTGGCTTTTTCCTTGTTGTCCTCTATCAGGTTGTTGATATCCTCAATCTGCTGTTGCCATTCTTTGATACGGTTATCGTCAGTGTCTTTTTTATCTTGCTCTTCACGTATCTGCTGTTGTATTAGGACTTTTTGCTGTTCAAGAAGAGTGTTTTGTTGTTCTATAAGTTTGGAAGCGTCCGCAGAATATGCTTTCTCTATTGAACGTCCAAGGTTGTCATACGATCTGTCCAATAAATCAATCTGGTCCTGTAACTTCTGAATTCTCGCTTCATTCTTCTTGTCATGTATCTTTGCGATAGCGGATGCCAAGGAACTTACGACACCGATTGCAGCACCAGCAGAAGCACCAATCGGTCCGAACATTGCTCCGGCTTGCGCTCCTTGCATTGCTGAATTTAACGTATCCATTGCAACATTAATGCCGTCAGCTATTCCGGATAAAGCGTCAGAACCGAATGCTTCTCCAAGAGAAGAGAACGTGTCAGATAGAAAGCCTCCCACCTGAGTAATCTCGCTCAGTCCACTTTGTATGTCAGACAAAGCCTGCTTCAGTTTCTTGCTGTCATTGCCACTATTGAAAAGTGTCTGAATTCCTTTTACGACCTTATCCAATGCAGGACGCAATTCATCTGCAGCCCTTTTGTTATCAATCAGAGCATCTGAAATGTCCTTCAGCTTTTCGGGTGATTTGCTCCAGGTATCAAATGTTTCTTTCGAGATACCCAAGTCTGCACCTTTCTTTGCATCCCACTGTCCTGACTTCAGGAAGTCCAAAGCATCCTGACCCCGTTTGTTGATAGCTTCAAGCTCAGCGAGTGTTTTGTCCTTCATGTCACCGAGCATTTGGCTTATCGCCGAAGTGCTTTTGTTCGCTTCAATGTCGAGACTTGATAATGCGGCTTTATACTGACGTATGGCTTCTTCTTGAAATTCAGCCGGGATTTGAGAAATACGTGATTCCCATTCTCTCGTGAGCTGTTCTCTCTTTTGGTAGTATGTACCGTATGTGGAAAGCCAGTAATCGGTCATTTCCTTTGCTTCTGCGGCATTTATTTTGCTTGATAGGTCATTGTATTGTTCCTGACTTATATTGCCCCCTGAAAGGTCTTTTCCGAGCTGTTTACGCTGTTCGTTATACGTCTGTCTTATGGCATTAATTTTTCTCTCTTCTTCAGAGACGAAAACATCTGCCAGGTTCTCGTAAAGCCCCTTGATATACTCCGCATTTTCTTCTTCAGCTTTCCTGGTCTCTTGAACTGCGATTGCATTTGTAGCGTCACGTTTAGCCTGAAAACCCTGTCTGTCTGAAGATGAAAGTGTCCGTCCGACCTTTGCCAGCTTATTAGCAAGTTCTGTTTCTTCACGGTCTATGGCGCTCAATGTCTGGACGCGCTGGTTCTCTATCTCCTGAAGCCTTTTTCTCAAACCTTCCTGCATTGCAGAAGTTTCTGCGTCCGAAATATCATTCAAAAGCTGTTTACGTTGCTTTGCAATATCTTCGAGTATCTTCTTACGCTCTTCTGCTGACTTTTTGAGGTTCTGATTCTCTTTTGTATCTCCACCAAGGTCTTTGAAAGCTTTCTCCGCTGTGTCGTATGCGGCTTTAGCATCCTTGTATTGCTTTGACGTATAGTTTTCTCTGTCCTTGTTGATTTTATCAAGTTCAGATTTAGCGTCTTTCCATGCTTTTTTAGCTGCTTCATAATCTTGCTTGAATGTTGTCTGACTTGCCTTTTGTGATTTGAGGGATTCTACCTTTGCATCCGCACTTTTCAAGCTTTCCTGCAAGTTCTTGAAACGCAAATTCAGGAAGATGTCAACGTCCCAAACATTGAACTGATTTTCAGCCTTCTTCTGCTGTTCCTCGAATTCCTTTTTGACCTGCTCAAATTCAGATTTGATTTTATCCCGGTCCTTTATTGCAAATTCAAGTTTAGTCTCAATAGGAAGAGCGTTGTATTCAGCTTCTTTTCTCAGACGGTTAATTTCGTCTATATCCTTCTGAAGTCCGTTCACATATTCCTGCACCTTCTCCTGCTGATCTGACAGGAGACCGTGGCCGAATGTCTCACGTAGTAAATCCGCATTCTCCTTTGACAGCTTGCTCCAGCTATTGCCGGCATTACTTATATCTTCAAGAAGAGCCTTGTATTTGTTCAGCTCACTTATCTTGTGTTCATAGTCCTGCTGTTCCTGGATTTCATTCAGTTTCTTTGTAGTGTCAGCAAGGTTAGCTGTGGCAATTTCCTGCATTGAATATTCATTCGTCAGCTCCGGACAAATGGTTTTCAGACGTTCATACGCTGCAATTTGGGAATACTCTGTCTCTGTCTTATCACGAATGACATTGATATACTGTTCGATTGATTTTCGCTGTTCGTCCAGCTTTTTACGGTATTCGTCACTTTCCTGGTTTAGCTTAGCCTGTGCTTCTTCAGCATTTGAAGTGTTATCAGTGAACAGTACAAGTGCCGCAACAACTCCTACAATAGCAGCCGCAAGCAGTACGTAAGGATTCGCCCATGCTGTAATATTGAAAGCCTGTTGAGCCGCTGTAAGCAAACCAAGCTCTTTACGGAACATCATAACAAGACGAATGTTCTCTGAAATGTTGCGTGTCTTTTCAACTACCCATAGAGCCATGAGAACCGCTTTATAGGTACCGTATGCGGCCGCAACAGACAGTATGGCATTCATAAATACCTCGTAATTCTCCACAAGGCCTGTAACCATGTTGACACCGCTTACAAATACGCTCTGCTGTTTGCTTCCGATATCGTTAAGCATAGAATTCCATGCGCCTTCCAAGTTAGACAGCGCACCGTTGATACCTTCAGACTGTTTTTCGAGCATACCGTAAAACTGTCCTCCTTCTGCAGTGGCAGAAGCAAATGCTTTTTCCATATCGGCGGCAGAAATAGAACCCTGAGACATTTCATCACGAAGTTCTGCGATGCTCTTTCCGGTATCTTTTGCCATTTGGTTAAGAGGATTGAAACCGGCATTAATCATCTGCAACAGGTCTTGTCCCATCAGCTTACCGTTTGCTGAAGCCTGAGCGAATGCAAGTATGAGAGACTGGAAACGTTCAGCATTACCCATTGATATGTCTCCGATCTGTCTCAGAATAGGCATTACCTTCTCTGCTGCAATACCGAAACCGAGCAAAGTCTGTGCGCCTTTGGCGAGAGGTTCAAGCGTCATAGGAGTTTTTACCTCAAATTCACGTATGGCACCGAACAGCTCTTTTGCCTTGTCTGTTGAACCGAGAAGCGTTGAAAAGGAAATTTCCAAAGATTCAATTTCACCCCTTGCCTGTATTACACTTCGGGCAAAATCGTTGAGTGCAGTAACAGAGAAATACGCTGCTGCGGCTGTTCCTATCATCTTCAGTGAATTGTCGATGCGCCGGCTCTCGTTTTCTATGTTGCTACCCATGTTCTTGAACTCGTTGGACGCTCTCTGTGCGGATGCTTCCAACTGTGACGTATCAAGAGTTATTGCATAAGATAATCTTTCCTTTTCGCTCATACTCGAACTATTTCTTCATCTTCAAAATCGTTGAATTTGCTTACATCGTTTGCATCAAGTGTATCATCGTACGGTAACTTATCCTCCTTTTCTTCGGTCTTGTTCTCATATACCGGGACTGTACGGCTGTACATTATTGCGTTCATGTAACTGATATCGTACAAAACCTGTTTTGTTGTCATTCCCAGTGTCTTCGACAATCCGAATACTGTAGCCCAGATGCTGTCGTTTAATTCTCCACTTCCTTTGTCGGATTCAGAAGGTTTATTTCGCTTAGGGAAGTGGTAATACCGAAAAAATCTCCGACCTCCATATCTGTCAGTCTTTTGATTATTATGTTCAGCATTACAGAGGGCCTGATATTATCCAGCACGATTTTTGCAAGTTCAGCCTTTTTGTCAACAGTTACAGTTTCCTCGATTTCGACCTTTTTCAGACCGAAGAAGCGACTTTTTACAGTCTTGCGTGTTGTTGTCTCAGTCAGCCCATTTGCGCCCAATATAAGGACCGCTACGATGTCACCAAGTGCACGGTAGTTCTTTGCATTGTGGATGACAAACTGAACAATCTTATCACTGGTGATAGGCTCAACCTTCGGAAGCGTCGATACGATTTCCGACACAAGTATCAATGTTGCTATGGAAGGCTGTGCTACATTGTACACCTTGCCGTCCAATTCGAGGGTAGCCATCGGCCTGTCAAGTATTGCCGATGCAACTTTGCTTTCTATGGTCTGTTCTGTCATAATCATAAAACTTAATTGGCGGAGGGTGAAGGATTCGAACCTCCGGTGCGTTTCCGCACTCCTCGTTAGCAATGAGGTGCATTAAGCCGCTCTGCCAACCCTCCAGGGCTGTTCTACCTTCCGAACAGCAAAGGGGTGTCTTTCCACTCGTCAATAATTCTACTTTCCTGTTCCTGCTGACTGAGTTTCAGTCTTCTCTGCAACAGGAGCTGAAGCCATAGAAGCCTGTGCTGCCCAGTCTGTACTCCGAACCTTGAACTTCTTGTAAAGCTCACCGTCCTCGCAAGCAAGAATTTTGAAAGTAACATCTACATAATGTCCTTCCTCTTCAGAAGAGCCCGGACGGAATGAGATATGCGCACGTCTGACTTTGATACCTGTAGCTCCGATATTCTTCGGGGTTACTTTTACTGAGAAGTCTTCAGGAATTACGTTTGTTTTCACTGTCAGTTCTTCCTGTCCGGTAGTTCCGCTTTTAGCCGCCCCTGTGAGCTTGTTTTCTGTATCAAAGTCCATTTCTATGATTCGGGTAGTGATAGTAACCTGCGGTTCGCCTTCTTCCTCAGCTACGACAACACCTCCAGTTGCTGTCGCTGTAAGAGTATCACCGTCTTCCGTACTCATAGATGTACTTTTGTCCTTGATAGTTCCAAGTGAAAACAGTTCAGCAGCCATAGCGTCTGAATCTCCAGTCTTTCCGACCTCGATTTTACACTTAGACCAGGACATGATAAGTTTCTTTGCCATACTTTTTGGTGTTAAATGGTTATTCTTCTGTACTTTATTCTAACCTGAATAAAATGCTGTTCTATACCCTCTGCTTCCAATGATTTAGGTGTTCCGTCTTTCGAAAGCTCATATTCTGTGCTGTCGTTTCCCTCGATGAAAGAAAGTGCAAGCTCTTCTAGCTCTTCAACACGTTTGATGTCTTCAACCTTTGCGCCTGTGCTTCGTATGGTGGTATCAGGAACATAGATGTTGAGAACGATAATACCGCTTTGTATCTGCTCGTCAATACCGGAAAGGAATTTCACAACGATGTCCTCTTTGTCAGATCCAACAGGTCTCATACCTTTGCGGTAAACCATTCCCGAAATATTCTTTGCAAGTTCGCTGTTAGAAACGAACTCGAAAAAATCACGTTCTATGCGTTTCTCTGTTTTTGTAGCCATAGTCAAACCTTCTTAAATCCAAGTTTTTTCAAATAACGTGGCACCAAATCATCAGCAAGCAGTTCGGCCGATGTAAGCACGTTCAAATTATGTATCTCTTCGACATAAACGGCATATTCCATACCGGCAGCAACGATAAGCACAATCCCTTTCGGATATTTGCCGGCAAATTCATCTGCCAGCTTATCCAACAGGTTTTGACCTTCCTTTGCTCCATTGTCACCCTTGCTTTTCACAAGTTTGCCTTTGGAATTCTTTACCAGATTTTTACCTCGATAAACTTTGGGATTGCTGTTTTGGTATGATCTGCCGTCAACCAGCACGACATAACCAATAGAGCTTCTCAGGTTTCCCGTTCTGTCTTTGTATTCTCTGTTCTTACGAGCTTCAGTAATACACCGTTCGCCTATATAGCACAATGTTTCAATGCAACGAGCCTTCAGAGCGTCTGTCTTCACCTTGATGTTTTTCACCACACCAAGGATAGATGTCTTTCCGTTTATGTTGATTGAAGCCATTATACCGTGATTTTTACCCTGCCGACAGTTTCCAATTCTTCAATACTCTGAACACGATATTCTCCAAGTTCACGACCAGAGCGTTCAAGTCTGATACGATTTGCGTTGAACTCCATATCTTCAATCAGGATAGTGAAAGAAGCCATACGGAACTCTCCGTCCTCATACTTTCCTTTTCGGTTGTCGCTGTTTGTCATAATTGAACATGGAACCGGCTCACTCCATTCAACAGAAGCGCCGGAAACAGGCTCTCCGTGCTCGTTAAAGTCGGAAGCGTTGTTCACAATCTCGTATTTCAGAAATCCGTTTGTCCTCATAGGCAGTTACCATAAATTTGAACCGTTCTCAATCGTCTTTACAGAGAGCAGATAATCTTCAGCATCGAGACCGTAATCCTTACACCATATACGAATGTTTTCATTGACTGCATCCTCGTTTACAGATGTTGAAACACCGTTCTCTGAACGGCTGTTCTCAACATATCCCTTTACAAGACGGATAGCTACCTTAAAGAGATTTACGTCTTTAGGTGTAGCTTCTGCATCAACGCTTATGCCTTCATTGAACAGCATTACTTCCATAACAGCACGGTCAGGGTAGAACGTGCTGCAAATGGCATTACAGATACTTTTCAATGCTTTCAAATTATCCATAATTAGCTCTGAGTTTTAAGGGTGTAGATGTCATTAATTTCAGTGATTACCGGAAGAGAAAGAGATTCAGCCTTAGTAAATTCTCCGTGGTTGGCTCCCTTAGTTTCACCTACAGCCCATTGAGACACACGAATACGTCCGTAGTTGCTGTATGCAACATCTGACTCTGGTTTCAATTCGTTGTTTGCATAAGCATTCTTGATAAGGCCGAGTTTTCCTTCAGGTACGAACACGATGTTTTTAGCATTCCACGGTGTGTAAGGTGTCAGCTTGCTTCCGTTCTGAATCTGGCACTGACGTTTTACCTTTTCGAATGTAGGATAGTTGTTACTTTCCATGTATTCGTTGATATCCTTCAGTTGGACGATCTTAGAGGACTTGTCAGTACCCCAAATCATAACTAAAGACATATAAAGACAAATAAAGGCAAATACAATATAAAGAAAAACAAATAATTAGCCTCAACAAAGTAACACAAATAAAATATAAATAAATGATAAAATAAGGGGTGTTTTGTTACTATATTGTTACCTTTGTGGCAATAAAATCAATGTATATGGCAAGACCAAAGAAAGGACAGATAACGAAAGAGCCTATAAAGGTTCGTTTTAAGGCTTTGAACAATGGGGTGCGAAGCGTTTATTTTGATATTTATTCTGAAGGAAGAAGAAGTTATGAGTTTCTGAAACTGTACCTGGTTCCTGAAGTGGATGCAGAAAGCAGAAAAAAGAATGCCAGCACGATGCAGGCTGTAAATGCGATAAAGGCTCAAAGGGTTCTTGACATGATGAATGAAAAGGCTGGAATACGCACTAAAGGTCGAGGGGATAATATTACACTTGGCTCTTTGCTGGAAGCATTCAAGGCAAAACGTATAAAGCAGGGGCACAAGGGTTCGGCTCGATCCATAAACAACGCACTGCTTTTCCTCAAAAAAAACCGTATGGATAACATAAAACTGAAGTCTATCGACAAACAGTGGTGCGTCAGATTTGTTGAGGCTCTAAAATCTGACAAATCAAACCTGAAGCCTTCAAGCCAGCTCACATATTATGAAGCTGTAGGGGCTGCTTTTAATGATGCAGAGCGGTGTGACCTAATCGTAAGCAATCCGATGTACAAGATAGACAAGGCAGACAAAATAAAAGGGGGAACAGAAGAGCGTGAGTTCCTGACACGTGATGAGGTCGTGAAGCTGATAAACACACCCTGCAAGTATGACAACGTAAAGAGTGCATTTCTTTTTTCCTGCTTCTGTGGGCTTAGGAAAGGCGATATCGGGGCTTTGCGGTGGGGAAATATCCATAAGGACGGAAATCGTTATTCATTGCGTATAAGGATGCAGAAAACGGGAAACGAGCTTATTCTACCGTTAAATGATGAGGCTTTGCGGTGGTTGCCGAAACGTCCACTGACTGCTGCTGACGGTGATAAGGTGTTCCGTCCTATTGACCATTGCTATGCCTGGGCACAACTTAAACAATGGGTGGCAGATGCCGGGATAAACAAACGGATATCGTTCCATTGCGCACGGCATACCTTCGCTACCATGCTTATCACTTTGGGCGCGGACCTTTATACGGTGTCTAAACTGCTGGGACATTCTGATATAAAGGTTACTCAGATTTATGCAAGGCTCGTGGATTCCAAAAAGGTTGAGGCTGTCGAACTGTTTAACGGAAAATTTGATTAATGACTGGGAGGTATAGCCTCATCTGTTATAAAGAAAAAAATACCAGAACTTCAGCAAATGAACTGAGGGTTATGTAATGGTTGACGGAAACAAGAAAAAATAATACCGTACAGAAACCGAACAGTTTAAAAGAACTTGACGAATACGAAACTGAAAATTTCGGATAATACAGAAAAGGCACGTACTTCGCCTTTTGTATGAATAACGTACAGAATAATCACGGGAGGATAGAAACCGGATATCCCACTGAATTATACACAGAAAAGCAGAAAGCCGGACAATGTGAACAGAAATATATACACCACAGAAAAACGGCTCTGTAGGCACTTGTAGAGGGGGTATTTTATCATCTATGAGACAGAGAATATGAATACCTGCTTGACTCTACAGAAATCAAACATTTTTGTATGTCAGAACTACAGCAGTTCGCCTGAACTGAAATTTGCGTGAACCTTTGGAACGAACTACAGCAGTCTGTGAAAACTGAAATCCGTGAAATCTTTCGGGTAAAACTGTAGCGGTCCGGCTATACACAAATAAGCAAAGTCATTTGTTCTGAACTGCTACAGTTCGGCAGAACCGAAATCAGGCTTAATCGAGGAGGTGAACTACAGCAGTTTTAATGACAGAAATCTTTGTTAACCGTTGGTATGGGCTGCAGGGAACAGAAGAGCGTGAAGTATCGAAGCCTCAACGCAAAATAACACGGAGCTTTAAGACACAAGAAAAGGGCGCAAATTACGCCCTTTTTTCGTTTGATGTATAAAATATCGTCAAGACATAGAAAATCAAAAATAGGCATACGTGAAAGCCTGAGAGGGGCTGTTATGCTTCATTTGTCCCGACTATTGATAAGTAACGCTGCAAAGATTCCTTTTCTGATCCGGCAACCAGCATTTGAAAGGCTTCGGGTTTGTTATCCACGTGGGAGGCTTCCAATGCCTGGTAATATCTGATTTTTGCCTCATCCGTTCCTTTCAGGTTTACGAGGGTGTAACCGTTTCTCAGCAGGTACAAGTTCATCAGGAGCCGTGAGGTCCTTCCGTTACCGTCTATGAACGGATGAATGCGTACCAGCTCATCATGTAGGTAGGCGGCAATCAAAACCGGGTGAAGGTGTTCGGATTCCATACCTGCAAACCGTATCATGAAATCCTCCATTTGCTTTTCAATCAAATACGGTTGAGGCGGCAAATGACGGCTTCCTGAAATCAGTACCGGAACATTACGATAACGTCCTGCATTCTCTCTGTTGATGCCGTGTAATACGATAGAGTGTATTTCCTTGATAGTCCTTTGGGTTATCTCTATGCCGTTCTTTGCGAAGTCCTTAATGTAACCTATAGCCTCAGCATGATTTATAGCCTCCAGATGCTCACGCATTGATTTTCCCGAAATTGTTATGCCTTCATTTACGACAAGCTCAGTTTCCTGCAAGGTAAGCGTATTCCCTTCGATTCTGTTGCTTTCGTAGGTGTATTCTATGGCTAAAGCATCCTCGATTTTCTGTAGGGCCTCAGCAGGCAGAGGACGCAAAGCAGACAAACGGTCTTTCAGGCGGTCGCATTCCTGCAATATGTTTGATAGTTCGTGATTCATAGGCTCATGAGTTACTTTTCCTTGATGCACCTGATGTTTGTTTCTGCATCACCGTATGAACTGTACATTCTAAGTTCGCAGGTGCTTTCAGTCAGCTTTATAACATCGTATTTCAGGTATTCTTTTCCCGACACGTAGCAGGTGATAGTTTTCCCTTCTGCAACGTATGTTCCGCTTCCGTTTCCATACTCACCCTTGCCGTAATAGGTTCCGTCTGGGTTAAAGGTTGCGCTCGTCTCTTCCAGCCTCCAATCAAACCAGTTACCGTCTATCTCAATTTCAGAGATTAACCATGTACCGTAAATCAGGTTCTTGTCATAGTCAAACTTCGGGCCCTCATCCTCTTTTGAACACGATGTAAACACTACCATAGGCAGAACCATTGCCAACAGAAAAAATAATACTTTCTTCATAATTCATTGATTTTTATTGATTAAACATTAACAGTTAGTTTTATTTCCTTTCCACAATTGGGACAACGTATAATGCCCTCACTGCTGTTACCTGGAGCAAACAGTTCGTAAACTTCAACACCCAAGGCTGAGGCTATTTTCTCTAAAGTGTCTAAACTTGGTTTTTGCTCGTTTGTAATAATACGGCTTAATGATGTGGTAGAAACTCCAATCATTTCAGATAGAACCTTTTGCGTAATACCTTTTTGAGAACAAATCTCTTTGATTCTTAGATTAATCATAATCAATTTAATTAGTACGTTATTTATTTGATGATGCAAATATATGAAAAATAACGTATAACACCAATAAATCAAAAAAAAATAACGGATAGCATAAATTTTTTCTTGTTTTTATTTGGTTATTATTTAAGGAGTATGTAAATTTGCAACATCAAAATAACGTAACACGTAAATTTAAGTATATGGAAACAGTAAACAAGCAAATAGCAATGGCAATAGCCGAATGTATTGATGACCGTGAAGGAAGATTTAATGTTGAGGTAGAACTTGACGATAAAACATTTGTTGAGGCTTCAGGTTGGTACGAGGTTGATGGTTACTGTGAAGATGATTATTTCAACGGTACTGGTTCATGGGTTACATCAAAGGTTTGCGTGTCTGTTGAGGCTTGCGAGGTGTTCACATATAGCGAAAATGGCGAACAGGTGGCAGGAACAATAGTACCTGATATAAATGCTATCGAGAGTTACGCAGAGGATATGGCAGCATAAGTAAATAATTAACGATAAAAACGAAAAGGTATGAGCAACGAAAGAAAAGACAGTCTGAGAGAGGTTTTCAAAATGATGTGGCAGTTTATCCGTAAGAACGGCTACAGCCGCAGTGAGGCTTTGAAATGTGCGTGGGCAAATATTAAATTGAAGTCGGCCATGAAACAGCGCATAGTAAAGTTCTACTTTCAGAAGGTGGACGGAACAATACGTGAGGCATACGGAACACTGAAATCATCCCTGATGCCTCAAACGCAGGGAAGCGGTCGCAAGCACAATGAAACCACACAGACGTATTATGACACGGAGAAAGCCGAATACCGGTGTTTCAAGAAAGCTAACCTTGTGCGTATCGTGTAAAGAGAGAAAACGGCTGGAGGGGGCTTAAAATCCCCCTTGAAGCCTCAACATAAACAATAACATCAAAACATCATATACAATGGGAAATAAAAAATGCAGCGTCAATAACGCTGAGGCTTTAAGAAGTGAAATCGAGGTAGAGCAAATGCAGATGGATGAAATCCTGAAGAGGCTGGAGCAGGGAGACACGGAGGTGTTCGAGGACTGGAAGAAATACAAGGCTTCTAAGGAGGTCAGACATCAAACGGATAGTGACACAAGGGTAACGGATGAAAAGCCCGGCAGAAGTGAAAATAACAGCCAAATCGGACGTTTGAAAGAGGCTATCGAGATACAAGCACGTGAATATGATACGGTGATATGGAAAGGTGCTGACATAACGGCAAATGAGATACTTTCAAATGTTGCGGACTATGCAAATGAAGTCAGCTTCTGCAGCTTCAGCTTTCTAATGCGTGCAGTGATGTTTTATATGAGGAACTCGAAAGACAGTGACTACTGTAAGGATAGTGTAGAACGAGAACTGACGCTGGTAATGGATAACGCTCATTTATATTCAACTCACCATGAAGCATTGAGCATTCTTTCGGGTGCTATCGGAAGTCTAAAGGAAGGGGGGCTGCTATGAAGCGTATCAATGTAACCGACAATGCGGCTCGTATAATCGAGAGCCTAAGGTCTCCTGAAGAGCTTAACAGGCGCAAGGCTGAAATGTGCGATATTCTTTGCGATGTCATTGCTGGGGCTGATGTAAACGGCACGTATGGAAAACAGTTGGTTGAACATCTTATGCAGGTTGTTGATGCAGTAGAACTCATTGAGGAACTTTCAAAGGTAAAAGACAGCTTAGTTTGAAAATAATCTATTAAAAGTGTGCTTAAAAGGCGCACTTTTATTACCTTTGTAACGAAGTTAAAATTATATTTAGTATGGATGAAAGTAAAGAAATAAAGGAAACTTTGAAGGCTATCAGGGAAAACACCCTGCTTGCAGCAAAGAACGTGCTTACATTCGAGGATGTAATGTTACTTACCGGGTTCTCAAAGAACTATTTGTACCAGCTCATGTCACGTCACGTGATACCGTTTTCAAAACCTAATGGCAGAAAGGTTTTCTTTGACCGGAAAGCTCTCGAGGAATGGCTTCTGTCAAATCCGGTCAAACCTGATGCAGTGGCGACAAATGAAGCGATAATTAACGATTATATTAACAGCTAAATATGAATGCTATGGACGTGGAGAAATTGTTAAAAACGCTACCAAACAAGCAACGCAGGACATTTGAAGTGTTTTTGAGAGGCGGCAAATACAGTGTCGCTGACCTTTGTTTGATTACTCATTTTTCAGATCCGAGGTCTCACATACGTAGTTTGCGTGAAAAGGGTGTCCCTATTGTTGATGAATGGAGAGATAACAAGCAGGGTGACGGAAGATACAAGGTTTATTTCCTGAAGAAGGAGGTAGCCTCAACTGATAAGGAGGCTGGACGATGAAAAAGACTGACCGCTTTATTATGCACCGGAAATGGGTTGACTATGCCAACACGCTACAAGACAAAAGTAAGCTTGCCTTTTATGATGCAGTTGTAGGTTTTGGATTGGACGGCATTTGTCCGGAACGGCTGGAAAAGGAAGCCTTGCTGTATTTCGATACCGAGGTAAAACCCAAAATTGAAGAGGAACTATTGGAAATGGAACAAATGGAACAAATGGAAGAGGAGGTTTAAAATGAAAGTTGAAAAACTGTTTGACAAGTTCCTTTGGAAAATGGAATGGCTAAAATATGCATCATCATTGCCTCATCATGACGAGCAGGTGTTCAACTGGTCCGTAATTCGTTACGGACTATGCCTGATAGAACCAACGGATTTAAACGGTGCTTCTTTGAGTTACTTCAACACCGAGATAAGACCAGACATTGACAGACAGCACAAAAGGATGAAGGAGGGCAAAAGGATATGAAGCAGGAAAAAGGGAAAAAGGCTTTCTTGTATTACTTTGAATGGGCTGAGGCTCTGTTAGCTATGCCTGACGAAATCCGTCTCAAAATAGACGATGCGCTAAAACGTTATGTGCTGTACCAGGAAGAGCCTACAGACCCAATGGTCAAGTATTCGGTGTTTATGATTATGCGCCTTAAAATCGACAAGGATACCGCGATGTATGCTGAAAAATGCGAGCAGATAAGTAAATTACGCAGTGAGGCCGGGAAGAAACATAAAGGTAACCAGTATGTGTCACGTTTGGAACAAATGGAACAAACGGAACAAACGGAACAAATGGAACCTGATATAGATATTGATATTGATAATAATAAAGAAACTCTTTCTTACTTACGTAATAAAGAGACAAAGAAAGTCGCTAAAGCTCCTTTCCGCGCCCCCACACTTCAGGAGGTCGAAAGCTATGTTCTTGAAATGGGGCTTAACATGGATGCCGGGCAGTTCTTTGACCATTTCACGGCTAACGGCTGGAAGGTAGGAGGTAAAACGCAGATGAAGGACTGGAAAGCTGCTGTACGGAATTGGAGTCGCCGGCAGGTCGAATTTTCAAAAGCTCATACTCACCACGCAATAAACGGTACAGCCTCAACAAAGGAACAAAGGGATGCTGAATTTGCCTTATATATTTCCGACAAACTTAATAACGGCTGATGTGTTGAGGCTTATTGTTTACGAGAATACTGTTTCTTTTGGCTGTACGAGGTTTTTTCTTGAAAAACGTGTTATCTACCACAAAATGAAGAAAAGCCTTGTAAAAGCCCAAAAACAGCCTTATTTACGCAACATTTGTTACACTATAAAAAATATGGCAATAATTGAAATGATACCGCCTGAATATTGGAGGCAGATGTGGAAAGAACTCAACTCTATAGACTGGAAATCTTTAGACCAGGAGGAAGAAGAAAAAAGGCTAAAGGTTGAACAGCAGGAAAAGGAGCGAAGAGCAAAGGCTTACGATAGGGCCATAAAAAAGAAACGGTCATTAACCGAGGATCAGAAGAAACGTAAAAGGGAAAGAGACCAAAGGAACTACAGAAAAAGGCATCCTGAAGTAAAGAGGGTGCGGCTGTAGGCTTTTAATTGTTTTTTAGTACATTTGCACAAAGGAAATTTTCCACGTCATTTCCTTAACTGTATAAAGCCTCCGGAACACTGTTATTAAGACGGTGATTCCGGGGGCTTTTATTGTTGTTTGGTACTGATTTGTTACCATTGACAAGAAAAGCATGATGTAAGTCGCTGCAATACTGTATGATTTGCGTATTTTCGTTCCTTTTGTACCCCAAATCATCTGCTTCATCTTCTTGCTTCGGCACATGTATGAAATTACTGAAGGAGCGCAAAGGATTTTGCCGAGAACGGTTCTGTCTTCCGCAACATCGAGAATTGCCTGGATATCCTCCATGCAGTCCACTGTGTCAAGATTTCCTTCAGTCCATTCCTTAACGGACGATGCAATGTTAGAAGCCGGCATATTGTAGTTGATTTCGCCACGTACACCACCTTCAGGGTTGTTCTCGTTGTTGAAGTTGAACACACCACAGTTAGACAAGGCTCCCAGGAAGATGATGTCAAGCTTTGCTTCAACACCGTTTACAACACGGGTAACATTACCCCACATCAAGTCAATAAGCTGTTTCTTTTTCTGTTCGTCAGAAATAGATTTGCTGTCAAGAATCTGAAGCACCTTTCGGTAGTCCTGAATAGACATCGGCAAAGTGATTGCATGGTTCAGAACTTTCTCCTTAACGGTATCCAAACCATAAGAACCAAGAATAGGTTCTTTTGCGTTATCACCAATTGTGGATGCAGCTACGGTAAGATTGTACTTTCCGATGATTTCCTCAAAGTCCAATCCGATAGTAGGAACGTCCCAATCGAGATATTTTGCGTAAATCACATTGTCAAATATGCGCTTATTCAGCTCAGAAGCAGCGTCTATACGTGCCTGCACGTTTTGTGTCAAAGCACCGAACAGAGAACTAAGTAAAATAGGATTTGGCATAATTTATCAATGTTTTACTGATTAATAAACAGGATTTTAGGGTTAGTCTTCAGACCTAAGCCGTTTTCAACCAACCATGTAGCCGGGAATGGTGTACATACAGATTTCAGTACGATTGCATCATAGGCAGCATCCAAAGTAGGAAGGCCGCTCTTTTTGATTTCAAGGTCTGCACCCAATACTGTATTTGCAACATACTTCGGCTTTTTGGAGCTTGAATCAAACTCCTGAATGAAATCGTTTGCCGCCAGTCCGGTGATTTCCTCAGCAAAGGTTATCACGTCATAGTCAGGGTTGTTTCTGTCGATAGCTTTTACAGTAGTAGTCTTACTACCTTCAACACCTACCTTGTACACAACATCACCGACACAGAAGTTATTCTTCTTGCTGACACGTGCGGCAGTGGTTGAACCACCTTCGAGAACCTGCCCAATCTTTACGACTGCGGCCGACATGTCGGACATGTCAACCTGGACAAACGAACCTCTTCGAATGACATCACCAGTAGGGAAAGTCTGCTTCAAAGAGAAACCACCCGGCAACATCTTGACCTCTTGTCTCCAAAACGGATCAATGTCGCCAGGGAAACTTGTTCTTTCAAATTTGATTGCCATTTCTTATAGCTTTTTAGTTAGACATTTGGCAGAGCATTCGCCCACGCTTTGGCGTCATCCTTTACTGCCTGTTCGGATGATGATAAGATGTCCGCCTTTTCAGCAGGCATCAGTTTGCTGGTGATAAGGTCCTGTTTATACTCCGTAAGAACCTTTTCGATGTCTGCATCATCAGCTATGCTGAAATGTTTCATCATAAGGTCCGGGATACCCAGTTCCTTCGCCTTTGCAGCGATTGCAGCACCTCGTTCAGCCTTACTTTTCTCAGCTTTCATGGCAGCGTTTTCGTTTCTCAACTCCTGCATCTGCTTTTCTTGCTGTTCTTTGTAATTCTTGAACCAATCAGGTTCTTCATCGCTGTTTTCAACCGTTTTTGGTGGAGTGGTTGTTCTCTTCTGCGCCTTGCGTGTCACCTCTGCCTGCAAAAGTTTTGCAGTGGGTACCAACGAATCCGCTTTCTTTTCGATGTCCTCGTCTGAGGTTTCATCTGTCAAGCCATCACTGCCCAGTTCTGCCAGGTCCTCGATTGCTTTCTCTGACAATCCAAAGTCTTTACACTTGTCTTGTAGTTTTTCTAAAAGTTTTTTGTTCATATATGGTTCTGTTTTATCACACTGTGCAAATATACTGATATTTCTTAATAATGTGCTTAATACGCACGTATAAATCAGTGATTTTCTTGTATTTCTGATTTTTTTGTTTATGTGGTTCTGAGGTTGCCAAATTATTAAAATATGGCATTTATTAAAAATTTGTCCCGTAAAACTTGCAAGTATTAAATATTTGCCCTACCTTTGTACCAACGAAAAGAAATAAAACCGAAGAGCTTAATAAGCACAAAGGTCTATAACTAAAACAATTTATATGAAAATGATAACTTTTACATCAAAAATTTGGAGTGACAAACTCATAATTAACGGAAACGAGATACAGGTTACTAACGCATTCGGTGATACATATCACGGACGTTTGGACGAAAACGGTAAGGTTGTCACCAAATCAAGGTTAGGACTGGGTTATCTCACAAGAGTTATGCAGGAATATAGAAGTGAAACAAAATAATGGAGGATAAAGATATGACACAGAAAGAGTTTGAGGAAAGAACAGGTATGAAGCCAGCATACGAAGAGTTCAACCACATTCACGCAATTTACTTGAATACGTCTATGGATAAGGACGAGTTTTGCAAGGACTTCAAAAAGCATGGAAATAGCAAGGTTATCAGTGATTTGCACGCGAGGATTGTCAATAACGAAATTAAGCTCAATGAAATGAATTTCCTTTCAACTGAAATGGCTGATTTTCTTATCGGGAAATCGAGGGTGTACAATGATACGGATTTCCGAAAAATGGCTGTAAAGCTTGTCGGGGAGAAGGCTGTGGTTACAAGAACACTCGAAATGGACCTTCAGCTTTGGGAAGAAGACATCGAATACATCAAATCTAAATTATAATCATCATGGAAGCAACAGTACAACAGGTAAAGGACATCGTTTCAGTTCTTACTCAGGACGAACAACAGTTATTGAAGGACACAATCATTCACGGAGCATGGGGAGATTCTGATATGGAGTTCCTGGATGAAAACGGAAATATCGAGACCGTTTCCATGTACGGGTATTGCACAAATGATGCTGTAAAAGCCGGCAACTACAAAGGACGTATCGCTTCAGTAATGTTCAAGTCGATATACAAGAAGATGTGCCCAGAGAACCACAACCAAACAGGCCGGTATATTTCACACTGTAATGATTGGTGGGGTGACGGTTCGGGAGACATGCTTTTCATCAGAACAGGATATTATGATGCTTTCGAGAAATGGGCAAAGGAGCCCGTTTCCGAAGAGAGCAAAGCACTGAATGAAATAATTGATTGGATAGACGGATCTACCGCTTACCTTTCCACACGTACTGAATTTGCCAAAGGATATAAGGAAGGCATCGAGCAGGCAAAGGAGATAGTAAGAAGCATTATTAACAATAATCTGAAGAAGTCATGATAATAGATTTGATACTCGACAGAAAGGCTGGTGCAGAGTACATTCAGGAAGAGTTTTATAACAATGTAGCTGACTACGGCATAACTTGGCCCGGTCTTGCTGGACCGATACTTGAAGCAATGAACCACGGTACCGAAAAGGACGTAAAAAAAGCCTTATGCCACTATATCGAGGAAGCAGGCTATAACATGGATATATGCAAATACATCAACAGCGTAGAATGGATTTATTAACTATATAAAACAAAAGCAATATGAGAGAATCAGTTTTAGCAGTGAAAGCCCTTGCATACAGAGCAGGGCAGGGAATTAGTTTTGACCCTGAAAGATACGGTGAAGGTCTTCTTCGTGACCTCGAAAATGGTCTTGATAACTTTCTTCCGAATATCCCTGAACAGTTCAGGGCTGAGTATGAAAAGCGTTACATCGCAAAGTTCTGTGAATGGATGCAGGCTTTAAGCCGGACATATTCGGTAATGATTACGGGAGCCGGCAACTTCAACAACAAGCGCCACGAGAAGATGAACAGATACGAGCGTTCCGCATACGACCGCTTTACCACATGGCGCGACAAGGTTCTGAAACGTCTGAACCGTGAAAAGCGTCTTGTCGGATGGGAAGAGGTCGAGCGCCTTCAGGAAAAGCTCGAAAGGCTGACCGAACTTCAGGAAAAGATGAAGGCTGTAAACAAGATCGTCCGGAGCAAGAAGCTGAGCGAGGTTGAACAGTACGAGGAACTGGAAGCACTCGGTCTTTCAAAGGAACTTATCAACGAGGTTATGTCTGAACCGCAATATGCCTTTCAGAAGAAGGGGTTCCAGGCATATCAGATAAGCAATAACAATGCGAAGATAAAAGCCACGGAGGAAGCGATTAGACGTCATACAGCAATGGCTGAGACAGAAGACAGTGAGATACCTTTCGAGGGTGGGAAAATCGAAATGTGCTACTCTGAAGAGCGTATAAGGATATATTTTGACGAGAGACCGGACGCTGAAATGATTAAGAAGCTGAAGGGTGCAGCGTTCAAGTGGTCTCCGAAGAATGTAGCATGGCAGAGACAGCTCACTCCGAATGCCAAATATGCGACAAGCAGACTTCTTGGTGTGGAAATCTAACCGGTAAACCGTTTTTTAGCTGTAAAGGTATGGCGAATATTAAATATTTGTCGTACCTTTGCATAGTATTACTTAACATTATGCCACAGATAAGAAAGATTTTTCACGTAGAATTCAAAGAGCCTGTAAATGGAAAGAAACATTATTACTTTGGCTCTAAATCAGCCATTTTCCAGCACCTTACACCTGAGCAGATAGGCATAACCTATAAAACGCTGAGAAATATCGGTAGCATCAAGGAAAAGCCTTATACGAACGCTCTGTGTACGATATGGCAGGGAGAGCTGATAGCATCACAAACCAATAAGGAAGAAGTATATGACAGAGAAGACAAGCCCGAATGAAGATTACAGCATTCTTATAGGTGATGTAGTCATGGCATTTTCAGATTTGGGAAATAGCATCAAAGAAAGCTCAAAAGCTCTCGGAAAATTTGCTGGAGCTACCTTTGAGCGATACATATCAGACGCTTTGCGTAATGAAAAAAGATTTCTTGAAAAGCTGGAGAAATCGTCATTCATTACAAAATGGTATTACCGCATGAAATACCGGAAGGCAAAGTACATAAGGATAAAAATGGAACGATATTATAAACAAATTTCGTAATAATATGTTAGGCGCAATTATCGGTGATATTGTAGGCTCACGTTTTGAGTTCAACAATACAGACAAATACAATTTCAAGCTGTTTGCCAACGGATGCAGCTATACGGATGACACAATCTGTACGGTAGCGGTCGCTGATGCCATTATTTCGGGCAAAAGCTATACAGACAGGCTTCACCATTGGTGCAGAATGTTTCCGCATCCTATGGGCGGATATGGTGGCTCATTCGCGCGTTGGGTAGCTTCAGATGATCCGCAGCCTTATAACAGTTTCGGCAACGGTTCTGCAATGCGTGTCAGTCCTGTTGCATGGGCTTTCAATGATTTGGATAAAATACTATCTGAAGCGGAGAAGACAGCCATTGTAACGCACAATCATCCTGAAGGTGTAAAGGGTGCTGTCGCTGTTGCTCATGCAATATACCACCTGAGAACAACGCATGATCTGGCCGGACTGGAATCTGTGATGAACGCTTACTATCCGGATTTCATGTCGGGAAACTATACTCCTGGTGTTTTCAATGAGACTTGTCAGGGAACCGTACCTGTATGCCTGAAGATATTGATTTCAAGCTCTTCATTCGAGGATGCAATAAGAAACGCTATATCATGGGGAGGTGACAGTGATACAATCGGGGCAATAGTAGGCTCTATGGCTGAAGCTCAATGGGGAATACCACGAGACATAGCTATGCAGGCATTGAAGATGATTGCCGGCAATATGGTTAAAGTTGTAAATGACTTTTATAGCAATAAACTAAAATGAAAAAGTCCGATTTGATTAAACAGTGCCGATACTACAACGGTGAAAAGGAATCCCCTTACACAGGACACGATGATATGTCCTGGTTTTGGGATATGGAACGTGTGTACGTTGAAAGCAATGGAGATTTTGAAGGAGAGGGCGAATACTACAAGGCTATAAAGGGAAAGGAATATCCCGGCATACCTTACACTCTTCTGATAATCATGTTCACTTCGTGGGGTAAATGGACGTCAGACATGAAAGGAAACATAGACAAGTTCTATAAGCTCATGGATGATTATCTGTTCATTCCAAATGACCATTACCCGGAGGATAAGATACCGGGATAAAGCATAAAGGGCCGTGTTCAATACACAGCCCTTTTTTTAATACCCGATATTGCTGTCTTTAACATAACGTGAGTTCGATATAACTCAAAACATCGTAAGTTGCC
>UMAC01061342.1_pt1 | contig 25199 bp, 19 predicted proteins | sample 1963591 | NCBI WGS metagenome assembly UMAC01 (sample SAMEA4835904, study PRJEB28245) | human gut metagenome | biome: gut microbiome; material: fecal sample | place: Denmark | collected 2008
AAGGCCATCTCAAATTATATTTCAATTTGAGACAGCCTCTTCTTTTTGTTTAAAAGAATTCCAAAACGAAGGTGGTATTCCATCCGTTAGTTTCTGCTTTTAACAGGCTGATACTGCCATTAGAAAGCTTCATAATCTGTCGGGAAAGAGAGAGACCGATTCCGCTACCTTCTTTTTTAGTGGTAAAGAACGGTACAAAGATTTCTTCTGCTTCCTTTTCGGGTATGGCAGGACCGTCGTTGCTGACATAGACTAAGATATGTTCTTCCTTGGTGGAATAGGCTCGTATGTGGATTTTTCCTTTATTTTCTCCAATAGCTTGTGTGGCATTCTTGAGAAGATTGATAAGTACCTGGCGAATCAGGTTAGGGTCGGCATACAGCATCAGGTCGTCCGGCTCAATCTGGAGTGTCAACTGAATGTGCGAGGGGATTAAATGGATGCTTTTTACCTGCAAAAGGAGTTCTTTCAGATAGAACGGCTCTGGTGAAGGTTTCTGAAGCGCAGAAAACTTCCGGTAACTGTCTACAAAGGAAATAAGTCCGGTAGAGGTTTCATGAATGGCACGGATACCTTCGTAAATCGGACTATCAATTACATCTTTTCGTAGCAGGAAGGTTTCGCTCAAAGAAGAAATCGGAGCGATGGAGTTCATGATTTCGTGTGTCAGTACCCTGGTCAGTTTTATCCACGATTCAAGCTCTTTTGTGTCCATTTCGTTACGAATATCATTCAGGGTAAGAATCTTTACCGTATTTCCTCCTAATTCCATAATGGAGGCACGTACTAACAGCTGGATTTCCCCTTTGGAAGTAGCATATTGCAGGTTACACCGTTCACCTGCAGGAAGCGAGCTGAGTAATTCAGGTATATCATTTCCATAACGTTCCAGTTGTTGCAGGGTACCGAGGGCCGGAAGTCCTAACAGCCTTGTGGCAGCCGGATTGGTTTGTATGATTTTGTTTTGTTCGTCCAGTACGATGATGCCGGAACTGATGCCCGAGAGAACCTGTTCATAAAACCGTTCCCGTTGTTCCATTAATTGTTTCTGTTCGCCCATCATGGACCGAACTCGTTGAGTGCATTTTGCAGAATACGTTCTCCTCCGATGAAGCCATGCGTAGGAAGGCGGAAAGAATAATCTCTGTTGCGGATAGCTTCCAGCATCAGCCAGCTTTTTTCGCGCAACTGTTTCTGGCTGGCATAAAACAGATAGATGGCTAAGGCAATCAGAAAACCTCCTATCCAGAGCCATTCATTCTCATTTTGGTTGATACCGAGCGTCAGCAGTACGGTACCTCCTGTGAGGAAGGCGAGCCGTGCCAGCGGAGAAGATAACCATTTAGATGCCATGACGTTTCATCTTGTTGTAAAGTGTCTGTCGCGTAATGCCCAATTGTGCTGCTGCCTGTGACAAATTACCGTCGCATTGCTCGATGGCTTTCTTGACGAGATTTTTCTCCATTTCGTCCAAGGTTTGCAGCGGAGTGTCTTCTTTATTCTCTTCGTGTATGCTTGGAGTATCTTGTCCCGAAACTTCTGTCAGTTGCAGGTTTTCGGCTTTCAACAGATTTCCTTCTGAAAGGATAACTGCCTTTTCAATGGTATGCTGTAGCTCACGGATATTTCCATACCAGGGATAATTCAGCAGACGCTGTTCTGCATCGGCACTGAATCCGGTCAGTGTACGCAGGTATTGCTGATTATATTGTTCTAAGAAACGCTGTGCCAGAGGAAGGATGTCTTCTTTCCGTTCCCGAAGAGCCGGAATGTGCAAATGAATGGTATTGATGCGATACAGCAGGTCTTCACGAAACTCTCCATTGTGTACCATTTCATCTAGGTTGCGGTTCGTGGCACAAATCAGCCGGATATTGGTCGGCTGGGGAGTATTGCTTCCTACCTTGATAAAATAGCGCTTCTGAATCACCGTCAACAGTTTGGCTTGCAGATGATAGGGCAGGTTGGCAATCTCATCGAGAAACAAGGTTCCGCCATCGGCTGCTTCAAAACGTCCTACTCGGTCGGTGTGGGCATCGGTAAACGAACCTTTTACGTGACCGAACAATTCGCTTTCAAACAGTGATTCGGTAATGGCTCCCATATCGACGGCCACCATCGGACCGTTGCGGCGGGGAGACAGCCGGTGAATCTCTCGTGCCAGCATATCTTTTCCCGTACCGTTTTCTCCGGTAATCAGGATATTGGCATCGGTCGTACTGACCTTCTCAACCAACAGTCGTAGCGGACGGATGACGGAGGAATTTCCCCAGTACATACTCGATTTTTCTGTCGGTTGTGAGGCCTGCTTTCCTTTCTTCTCGTTTCCTCGGGTTTTGGCATAAGCTTCTTGCAGAGTCTGCACCAGTTTGGCATTGTCCCAAGGCTTTACAATGAAGTCGGTCGCTCCATCCTTCAGTCCTGTTACCGCTAAGTTGATGTCGGCATAGGCAGTGAACAATACCACTTGAATCTGCGGACGCAGCCGTTTGATTTCGCGCAACCAGTAAAGTCCCTCATTCCCGCTGTTGATGCCGGAAGAAAAGTTCATGTCCAGCAGCACCACATCAATCGCTTCCCGTTGTAGTAGGGAAGGAATGGTTACGGGAGAATTCAGGGTGATTACTTGCTGGAAATATTCTTCCAGAAGATATTGCAGAGAAGTAAGTATGTTGCGGTTGTCATCTACAACGAGTAAAGTTCCTTGTTTTGCCATCTGTGATTGAGATTTTGCGACAAAAATAGGAATTTTCAAGGATAACCCTCAAAAATGTCTAAAAAATATGTACAGTGACAAAAAATTAGACACTCATTGTCAAAAAATTAGACACTTGAGATTCTATGTAATATTCTATCTTATTGAAAATGAATTGAATAAAACTTTGGCACGGTATTTGAATGCTCTTTTGCAGATAAAAGAAAACAATATGAATAAAAAGAATCTATTACGCATGATGATTTGTTTCTTTTCCGGTTGGATGGGGCTGGAAGCTGCGGCACAAGATGTATGGGACGTAGACCGCTGTATGGACTACGCCGTACAGCACAACCGTACCGTCCGGCAGCGGGAACTTGAAGCAGACAATGCAAGGTTGGATCGCATGAAGGCTATCGGCAGTTTCTTGCCCGGGGTAAGTGCAGGTACCAGCATACAATATAATTTCGGTCGTTCGGTCGATCCTGAAACCAATACCTACAACACCTTGTCTACTTTCAACAACGGTTATTCCATGGAAGCTTCCATGCCGATTTTCCGTGGTGGGGGACTGGTGAACGAGGTACGTCGGGCAAAGGCTGCCTGGCTGATGGGAAAAGCCGCCTGGCAGGAAGCCAAAGACAATACAGCGTTAGAGACTTTCCAGGCTTATATTGATGCCCTATATTGCTACGGCACTTTGCGACTGGCCCGCAAGAAATTGCAGGAAAGCGATTCGCTGCTATACAAAACGCGCCGTCAGGAGGAATTAGGGTTGAAAGGCTTGTCAGATGTAGCCCAAATGGAGGCTCAGCAGGCTACGGACAGTTACAACCTCACCCATCAGAAGAACTTGTATGAAACAGCCTTGCTGACATTGAAACAGAAAATGAATTTTCCGGCAGAAGATACTTTACAGTTGGATACTGCCGTACTCGATACACAAACACTTCAATATATTCAGTTGACTCAGGAGCGTGCGGACGATGTGTTCCGTATCGCACTGAATGTCAATCCTACCCTCCAGCAGGCTGCACTGAATGCGAAAGTAGCCGATATGCGCCGTAAAATTTCATGGGCCAATGTGGTACCGTCCATCACGTTGTTCGGTGGAATTTCCAGTTCCTATTATAAGGAACTTCATTCTACGGCTTATCCTGATTTCCGTACCCAGTTCAATAATAACTTCGGTTCCTACGTGGGTATCAGTATGAGTATTCCTATTTTCAACCGGCTTTCGGGAGTGACCAGCATGCGGCAGGCAAAAAACAATTACCGCATTGCTTGTGAACAATATGAATCGCAGAAAGAAGAATTGCAGAAATTGGTGCTTCAGGCCGTACAGGATCGGGAAGGCTATCTGAAGGAGAGCATACAGATGGAAAAGAAAGTCAGTTCCGACTCGCTGGCCTATCATGTCACCCGGCGCAAGTACGAAGAAGGCTTGATGACTTCGCTCGATGTACAGAACAATGCGGCCACCTTGCTCGAAAGCGAGACCTTGCTGCTGCAAAGCAAGCTGACCTACCTGATGAAATGCCGTCTGGTAGACTATTACAAGGGAGAAGAAATTATTCGCGGGTTTGATGCCGCAGACAAATAAATAGAAATTGAAAAAAGACGATATTATGGATATACAGTTAGAAAAGAAAAAAGGAATCCAGAAGAAACATCTTCCTTATATTGGGGGAGGAGCCGTTATTCTTCTGCTGTTGGGCTGGATTATTTTCGGCAATCATGCTTCTACTTTGAAAGTCGATGGTAAGTCACTGAACATTGCCGATGTGACTTATGGAAAATTCAATGACTATATCCGTGTGAACGGGCAGGTACAGCCTATTTCTGTGGTACAGCTTAGTCCCGAAGAGGGAGGTATCGTGCAGGAAAAGGTGGTGGAAGAAGGAGCTCACGTGAAGAAAGGTGACGTGATTCTTCGTCTCAGTAACTCCAACCTGGATTTGCAGATTCTGAATGCGGAGTCTGAACTGGCCGAAAAGCAGAACCTGCTCCGTAATACGCAGGTTACCATGCAGCAGGACAAGTTGAACAACGAAACCGAGAAAGTACAGCTTGACATTGATACGCGCCGCAAACAGCGTACGTTCCAGCAGTACCAGCGTCTGTACAAGGAACGTCTTATCAGCCGCGAAGAATATCTTCAGGCCAAGGAAGATTATGAAGTGGCTCAGAAAAAGCATAAACTGATTACGGAACGTCTGGTGCAGGATTCCATTTACCGTAACATTCAGATGGATCAGATGGAAGATAACTTGCAGAACATGCGCAAGAACGTCTTGCTGATTCGCGAACGGAAGGATAAACTGGAAGTGCGGGCTACAATTGACGGAGAATTAGGGTTGCTGGATGCGGAGTTAGGACAGAATATCACCGCCGGACAGATGGTGGGACAGATTAATGACTTGTCGGACTTCAAAATCGAGGCCATGATTGATGAACATTACATCGACCGTGTGACCAACGGACTGCCCGCTACTTTTGAACGTCAGGGCTCTTCGTTTAACTTAAAGGTGCGCAAGGTGTATCCGGAAGTACGTGAGGGACGTTTCCGTACGGACTTCATCTTCCAGGGCAACCGTCCGGAAAATATCCGCAGCGGACAGACTTACTACATCGACTTGCAGTTGGGTGAGCCTACCGAAAGTGTATTGATTCCGAAGGGAACCTTCTTCCAGGTGACCGGAGGCAACTGGATTTTCGTGGTCGACAAGGAAGGAAAGAAAGCCTATCGCCGTAAAATACGTATCGGACGTCAGAATCCGCAGTATTACGAGGTGTTGGAAGGATTGGAAAAAGGCGAACGCGTCATCGTTTCCGGTTATGAGAGTTACAAAGACAATGAAGTATTGGTGTTAAACTAAAAAATAAATTGTGATGAAAAAGATAGTACGTATATTGGCAGGTTTGGTAATGGGTTTGATGTGTGTAAACTGTGCCAGTGCAAGAAGTGGTAATGAAGAAAAAGTAAGTGAAACCCGCAGTGTGAGTTCTTTCCATTCCATTGAAGTGGAAAGTGTAGCCAGTGTGTATTTCACTCAGTCGGATACCTATTCTCTTCGTATAGAGGGAGAAAAGAAATGGGTAAACCAGACAAAGTGTACGGTGAAAGACGGAGTATTGCTGATTGCGTGGGCTGAGAAAGGAAAGAAAACTACCCGGAACGTGAACGGACTCTCTATTTACATCAGTGCACCCGATTTGCAGAAAGTAGCTTTTGAAGGTGTTGGTTCATTCAATTGCAAGTCCCGCCTGAACCTGAAGGATGTGAAGTTTGATGTGGAAGGCGTGGGCAGTCTGCACGTGGCCGATTTGCATGCCCGGAATGTGCAAGTCAGTCTGGAAGGTGTAGGAAGCGGTGAACTGGCCGTAGATTGCGAACACCTGGATGCCAGCATAGAAGGGGTCGGTAGTCTCACTTTAAGTGGAAAGGCTAAATCGGCTCAAATCTCCAAAGACGGAATCGGCAGCGTTTCTACCCGGAGGTTGAAAGTCGGTGAATAAGTTTCGTAATCGCAGTATAAAAACATTTACCACTCATGAACATACTTCTTAGAAATTTCTCGCATACCTTCCGGCGTTTCTTTACGGCCAGCGTATTGAATCTGTTAGGATTGAGTATTGCGTTTGCCGCCTGCTTCGTCATCCTGACACAGGTGGACTACGACTATAACTACAACAAAGCCTATCCGGCACACGATCGTATTTACCGGGTAGAAGTGGATGCAGGCGGAGATTACGGCTGGCAAATCTGGCTGGCTCGTCCTTTCTGTGAGCTGGTGGGAGCTTCTTCTCCACACATACAGGCCATTTCAGTTACTTCATTGTCAAACTCTCTCAATGATTTTGAGGTAGACGAACACATTTACTCTGAACCTTGGTTTACGGGATTTGGTGATTACCTGGAGGTATTTCAGCCTACTATGGTATGTGGAACGACTGCTTCGCTTAATGAACCCAATCATGCCCTGATTTCTGCATCCATGGCTCTCCGCTTTTTCGGTACTACAGATGCCATTGGTAAGACAATTTATGTAGACCGCAAATCCCGTAACCAGCCGTTGGTGATAGGAGGGGTTTATCAGGACATGCCGGAAAACTCTCAGTTAGGGAATTGTGTCTTTTCTTCCTACTCCCCGAACCTGAACAAAGATTCGTGGACAAACTGGAATTATGCCTTGTATATCCGGCTTGACAATCCGGCTTCATTGGCCGATGTCCGGCAGTCGGTGATAGAAGCCTGCAAGCGGATGATTCCAAAAGACCTGATTAGCGGAGAGGGAGAGGAAGACGGGGAGAATTTCATTCATTTTACGCCGCTGGACGAAGTGCATTATTCTACGGTAGGCAACAAGGCGGCTACCAGCAAGGCGGCCGTTTACCTGCTGCTGTGTGTATCGGTACTGATTCTGTTGACGGCAGCAGTCAACTACATGAACTTCTCACTGGCAGAAACTCCCATGCGGTTGCGTTCCATTAACACCCAGAAAGTGTTGGGTGCTTCCACACTCTCTTTACGGATGTATCTGTTGTTGGAATCCGTATTGGTTTGTGTGTGTGGCTTCCTGCTGTCATTGCTTTGGCTCTATCTGTTGCAAGATAGTTCTTTAAATACCCTGGTGGCATCCGACCTCTCTTTGATGAATCATCCGAACTTGCTGATAGCTTTGGGCGGAATGGCCGTGTGCATGGGCTTGCTGGCTGGAGCCTATCCTTCTTACTACGTCACCTCTTTTCCGCCGGCACTGGTACTGAAAGGCTCGTTCGGTCTTTCCCCGAAAGGAAAGATGCTGCGTACGTTTCTGGTTTGTTTCCAGTTCTTTGTCTCTTTCATGCTGATTATTGCGGTAGGCATCATGTACCTGCAGAGCCGTTACATTCAGCACAGCGACTATGGCTATGACAAGGAGGTCGTACTGGTGGGAACGATTCCTTATGAATATCTCGATCGCAGGGAAGCGATTGTCAGTGAATTGTCCGGACTTTCGGGCATAGAAGGTATTTCGATTTCCCAGTTCGTTTTAAGTTCAGCCGATAATTACATGTCGTGGGGAAGAGGAGAAGGAGAACATCACATACAGTTGGTCTGTTTTCCGGTAGATTACCGCTACTTATCTGTGCTTGGCATCAAGATTACTGAGGGGAGGAACTTTAAACCGGGCGACGGAGATGTGTATATTTTCAACGAAGCAGCCCGGAAGAAATATCCTTGGATGAAGGTGGACGAACCCGCTACTCCTGGTGATTATCCTGTGGTCGGATTCTGTGAGAATATTCGTTTCAGCAGTTTCCGCAACAACGATGCCGTAGAGCCGATGGCTTTCTTTATTTACGGAAAAGATTATGCAAATTGGGATGCCAACAATATCTTGAACATCCGGGTGGCTGCGGGAGTAGATAAAGTGGACATGCTTCACCGCTTGGCTGAGGCAACAGAAAAGATGGCACCGGGCCGTGATTTCAGATTCCGTTTCATGGATGAGGTGATTGACCAGAACTATCGTCGGGAACTGCGTTTCACCCGTCAGATTCTGTTGTTCTCCCTGATAGCCATTGTCCTCAGCATGATTGGTGTGTTCGGACTGACCTTATTTGAAAGCGAATACCGCCGGAAGGAGATTGGTATCCGGAAAATTATGGGAAGTTCCACCGGTGAGATTCTCTATATGTTTACCAAGCGTTATTTCGTCATGCTGGTGGTCTGCTTCGTACTGGCAGCTCCTTTTGGCTGGTGGATAGGGCATGACTGGCTGGAAAGCTTCTCTGATAAGACGCCTATCCGTGCCTGGGTATTTGTGACCTCCTTCCTGCTGGTCAGTCTTATTACGGTACTGACGGTGACATTCCAGTGCTGGAAGAATGCCAATGAAAACCCCGTACGGAGTATTAAGACCGAATGATTTTTCAGTGTGTGTAAAAACAGATAAAACAATTGGGACCTCCGCTCATTTGCCGAGGCCCCGATTTATATCTTAGAGACGGGCAGCTACTTTCTGCCAGTCCACCAGTGTCCAGAATGTTTCGATGAAAGCTGCCCGTCGGTTGCGGTAGTCAATGTAGTAGGCATGTTCCCACACGTCGATAACCAGTAACGGTTTTAGTCCCTTCTTGAGCGGATTTCCGGCGTTCGATTCGCTGACGATGGACAAATGTCCGTCTTTGTCACTCACCAGCCAGGTCCATCCCGAACCGAACAGCGTGGTTGCTGCCTGTGTAAACTTCTCTTTGAAAGTTTCTACCGAACCGAAATCGCGAGTCAACGCATCTGCTAAAGGTTGAGGTATTTCCGGCTGCTGAGGAGTCAGTGTATCAAAGAAGAACGTATGGTTCCAGGTCTGGGCTGCATTGTTGAACATCGGTCCTTCCGCTTCCAGCAAGATTTGCTCCAGCGTTTTTTCTTCGTAAGGCGTGCCGGCAATCAGTTTGTTCAGGTTGTCTATGTACGTTTGCAAATGTTTTCCGTAATGATATTCCAGTGTTTCTTTGCTCATTTTTGGAGCCAGCGCTTCCAGTTGATAAGGAAGTTCAGGAAGTAAATGTTTCATATTTTCTCGATTTAAAGTTGATAATTTTTAGTTCTGTATTTATATAAACAAACAAATCGTTTGTAAAGTTGTAATTACGGTACTAATTTAATATAAAAATCGGTATTTCCCTAGAAAATTTCTGTCTAAATACCCTCTATACTCTGAGAAATCGTAATTTCGCTGACAGATTAGGTAGATTTCTATAATATTTTAAGGTTAAAAGTAACATGTGTGGAATTGTAGGATATATCGGAAAGCGAAAGGCTTGGCCGATATTGGTAGAAGGCCTGAAGCGTCTGGAGTATCGTGGATATGATAGTGCTGGAGCGGCCTTGATGAGCGACACTCATCAGTTGAATGTGTATAAATCCGTGGGAAAAGTAGCTGATTTGGAACGGACAGCCGAAGGGCAGGATGTGTCCGGTTGCGTGGGAATTGCTCATACGCGTTGGGCCACCCATGGAGAGCCCAGTACGGTAAATGCTCATCCGCATTGCAGCCAGAACGGTGATTTGGCATTGGTACACAACGGGATTATTGAGAACTATGCCGTGCTGAAAGAAAAGCTGCAGGCTAAGGGTTGCACCTTTAAGAGTAGCACCGATACGGAAGTGCTGGTGCAGTTGATTGGCTACATCCAGCAGCAAGGAAATCTGGACTTGCTGACCGCTGTGCAGTTAGCTTTGCGGGAAGTCATCGGTGCCTATGCCATTGCAGTAGTCGACCGTAAGCATCCCGACGAGATTATTGCTGCCCGCAAAAGTAGTCCATTAGTCGTCGGAGTAGGCGATGGAGAGTTCTTCTTGGCTTCTGATGCCACTCCCATGGTGACTTACACCAATCAGGTGGTGTATCTCTCTGACGGAGAAATAGCCGTACTACGGGCAGATGCTCCCTTGAAGATTGTCGATCTGAATAATGTAGAGTGTCCGCATGAGGCGCAGACCGTAGCCCTTAACATCGGTCAGTTGGAAAAAGGAGGTTTCCCCCACTTCATGCTGAAAGAAATCTTCGACCAGCCCGACTGCATCAGCGACTGTATGCGTGGCCGCGTGAATACGGACACTTGTACGGTCACCCTTTCCGCTGTGTCCAATTACAAGGAACAACTTTTACGTGCCGGACGCTTCATTATCGTAGCCTGCGGTACTTCCTGGCATGCCGGACTCATCGGCAAGCAACTGATTGAAAGCTTCTGCCGCATTCCGGTGGAAGTGGAATACGCCTCCGAGTTTCGTTACCGTAATCCGGTGATTCATCCTGATGACGTAGTCATCGCTATCTCCCAGAGCGGAGAAACTGCCGACACATTAGCTGCCATTGAACTGGCCAAGTCGCAGGGAGCCTTTATCTATGGTATCTGTAACGTCATCGGTTCTTCCATTGCCCGTGCTACGGATACCGGTTCCTATATCCATGTGGGTCCCGAAATCGGAGTGGCTTCTACGAAAGCCTTTACCGGACAGGTTACCGTGCTCACCCTGCTGGCTTTGGCGTTGGGACGAGAAAAAGGTACACTTTCGGAAGAAGAGTATCATCGGATAGTGAAAGAACTGGTTGCCGTCCCTGAAAAGATGCGGACCGTCCTGAAGCAGCATTCGTTCATCTCCGATTTCTCAAAGATGTTTACATACGCCCGCAACTTCATTTATTTAGGTCGGGGATACGCCTTTCCGGTTGCCTTGGAAGGAGCCTTGAAGCTGAAAGAAATTTCGTACATCCATGCCGAAGGTTATCCGGCCGCCGAGATGAAACACGGCCCTATTGCTCTGATTGATGCCGAAATGCCGGTAGTCATCGTGGCCACACAGTCGCCCTTGTACGAAAAAGTGCTGAGCAACATTCAGGAAATCAAAGCCCGCAAGGGAAGAGTGGTAGCCGTAGTAACCGAAGGAGACACGGTTATCCGAAACTTGGCTGATTACAGCATCGAACTTCCGGCTACGCTGGAATGTCTGAATCCGTTAGTAGCTTCCATTCCGTTGCAGTTGCTGGCCTATTACATTGCAGTTTGCCGTGGAATGGATGTCGACCAGCCACGTAATCTGGCTAAGTCTGTAACGGTGGAATAACGTAACCCTAATTTGAAAATATACTGTTGAAAAAGAGAAACCTCTAAGTCAGATTTTATGTTTCTCTTCCGTGAAACCTACGTTTTCGCTACGAGAAACGTAGGTTTTCCTTTTGAGAGACGTAGGTTTCCGCGATGGAAAACATAGAAAATACGGAAGAGTTTTCTTTTTAATAATTAGATGGAAGTACTAATAATAAATAATATCAATTCTTTCGTAATTTTCTCATCTGTCAGAAAGAAAAATAATATATTGCAATTAAATATAGTTGAATTTAGTATTCAATGTATTCCTTTCCACCCCTGAGAAACGAAATGCACTAGGAAGAATGATATGGGAATGAAATATACTGAAAAGGGGAACTTTTGGGGGAGATTTTATAACTGCTTGATTTTCAATTGTTATTTGAATCGAGCAGGACTGGATGTATTTGTTTGAACTGAAAATTTATTAATGGACGGTGATGAAAAAATACAATGGTTTGTTATGCGCGATTTGAAAAGGCGTAATGCTAAACTACCAGCGTATAAACAACTTTTAAATGAGGGAATTGAGATTTTTGTACCTATGAAGTGGCGTGTTATAAAGCGAAAAGGTATTATGGTTCGTGAAGAAGTTCCGGTGATACAAGATTTGCTTTTTGTTTGTGATTCACGTTTACATCTTGATCCGATAGTGGACAGAATACCAACTTTACAATACCGCTGGTTACGGAATACTTTTCGCGAGCCCATGACAGTTTTGAATACAGAGATGGAAAAATTTATATTTGCTGTTAATACTGCAGTATCCCCTCAATATTATTTGCCGGAGGAAATAACTCCACAAATGTTTGGACATAAAATTAGAATTGTGGGAGGACCACTTGATGGATATGAAGGATATTTGCAGACTGTACGTGGCAGTAAGGTTAAACGTTTGCTTATTGAATTAGATAATTATCTGGCAGTGAGTGTGGAAGTTCTTCCTGAGTTTATACAATTAATTTGAGGTGTGTTTATGACTAATCATTTATTCCGAAAATGTATTGTGAGTAGAGAGTGGTGGAAGATTAGTGAAAAGGAGAGATGGAACTTGATGATTGTAGTCTATTCTTCGTTTGATTTTTATCTAAAGAAATGTGGTCATTATTTTCTAGGGAAACGATAGCAGAAAGTGATATTTTAAAGGGAGTGACTGATTATCATTCACATATTCTTCCTGGCGTGGATGATGGGGTTATGACTACAGAGGAAGCTTTTGAACTATTGTCTGTTTATGAAGAATTAGGTATACGGACAATTTGGCTGACTCCTCATGTCATGGAAGATTATCCTAATAAAACAGATATATTACGAGAAAGATTCAAATCATTTTCTATCTGTTATAATCAGTATAGCCAGAATCCGGTGACATTATGTCTTGCATCGGAAAATATGGTTGATTCACTTTTTATGCATCGATTGGGTAAGGAAGATTTACTGCCAATCATTGATTCCAAACATTTGTTGATTGAAACTTCATGTTATATCCCACCATTTAATTTTACTAAGTTACTTGAACAAATAATCCATAAAGGATATATCCCTGTATTGGCTCATCCCGAACGTTATTGTTATTTGTCTGCAATGCAAGAATACGAAGAACTTCATCATGCAGGAGTAAGATTACAGTTGGATATGGCATCAATTGTGGGAGCGTATGGGGAAGATGTACGTTGCAAGGCTTTGGCATTACTTCAAAAGGGGTATTATTCATTGATAGGTACAGATACTCATCATTTGGAGTCTTTCATGAAATGGATAAATATTCCTGTTAAAAGAACAATATTAAAAGCTTTAAGAACTTTAATTAATGAATAAAAGAAAATGAAACAATTAAAAGTAATATCGATAACACTATTTGTATGTATGATGTTTTTTTCTTCTTGTAGAATACCTTCAAAGATTGTTTATTTGCAGGATATTCAATCTAATATTACAATTGCACTTCAGGAAGTGAAAAACATAACCTTGCACCCGGGTGATAAATTAAATATTGTAGTGTATAGTCGTGATCAGGAGTTGGTTAAAATGTTTAATTTACAGTCTATTCAGGAAGGAACTTCCAATAGAATAGATTCGTATTATACGGTTAACAAGGAAGGACAGATTGACATGCCTGTTTTAGGGTTGGTTTCAGTAGAAGGACTTACTCGTTTGGAAGTGGCTGACCTGATAAAATATCGTTTGTTAGCTGGAAAACTATTACGAGATCCTAGTGTGATAGTAGAATATGCTAATATGTACTATTATGTGATGGGAGAAGTTGGCAGTCCAGGTAAGCATGAAATAGAACGAGATCAGATTACTTTGCTTGAAGCATTATCGGAAGCTGGAGATCTTACTATACAAGGCCGGCGTGACAATATTCTGGTTCTTCGAACAATTAATGGGGAGCAGACACCATATCGGGTAGATATAACCAATACAGAAAATCTCTATGGTTCACCTGTTTACTATTTGCAGCAGAACGACTTGGTTTATGTAGAACCCAATACGATGCGTGTCAATCAATCTCAGTTGAATGCGAATACACTTCGTACTCCGGGGTTTTGGTTTTCAACAACATCTTTTATTCTTTCTCTCATATTGCTTCTTACAAGATAAAAGTATGGAAAGGTTTCATTTAAAAACAGATAATCAGCAGAACTTTGCAGGTAATAAAGTTCGCTTGCAAGATTATTTTTTTCTTTGTATAAGCCATTGGCCCTGGTTTGTTGTTTCTATGTTGATAGCTATGGGAGGAGCTGTTTTGTATTTAAAGAAGACTCCTAAAGTGTATACTCGTACAGTTTCTATTCTCATCAAGCCAAACGATGGCGGGGTGGGTTCTGACCAGCAGTTAAAGGAACTTGGTATTATACAGAGTCCATCCAATGTAACAAATGAGATTCTTTCTTTGCAGACCACACCGGTAGCAAAAGAAATCGTGAACTTACTGGATCTTGAAGTGAATTATTGGCATGAAGGTACTTTTCATGATGAGGTCATATATGGTATTCAATGTCCGATTACAGTTTTATTTGAGGATTTGAATGATAATGAGACAGCTTCTTTATTGGTTGATTTAAAAAACGACAGTTCGCTCGTGTTGAGTGAAATAAAACGTAATAATGAATTATTTGAAAATACAATAGCCATGAAGTTGGGACAAACCAAGCAGACTCCAATTGGAAATATTACAATACTGCCGTCTTCGTATTACAAGCATGGCATAACTGACATGATGAAGATAACCCGTTCAGCTATAGATGCTGTTGCCAACATGGTTAAAGGAAATATTGCTGTAAAATTGCGCGATAATAATTCCACTATTCTTGATATTAGTTATATCGATGTTTCGGTGAATCGTGCAGAAGATATATTGAATGCCCTTGTTACGGTTTATAATGAGAACTGGGTAAAAGACCGTAATCGGATAACTGTTAGTACCAACGATTTTATAAAAGAGCGTTTAGGAGTGATAGAGCAGGAACTGGGGCATGTGGAGCAGAATATATCCAATTATAAATCTGAGCACTTAGTTACAGATGTTCAGCAAGTGGGAAACATGGCTATCAGTCAGGCTAGTGCCGCAGAGCAAGAGTCAAATGCATTAAGTAATCAGATTTACATGGTACGTTATATTCGCAGTTATTTACAAGATGGCCGGCATGAAAATCAATTGTTGCCGTCTAATTCTGGAATAGGAAGTTCTACTATTGGAAATCAAATAGAAGAGTATAATAAAATTTTATTACAACGTAATAACCACTTGGCTAACTCTTCTCTTCAAAATCCATTAGTAATGGATTTAGACCAACATCTGGCTACATTGCGTCGTTCTATCATACAGTCACTTGATAACGAATTGGCAATTTTGACGACTCAGCAAAAAAACATACGTGCTGATTATAATCAAGCTATTGCAAAAATCGCTTCTAACCCTCAGCAGGCAAAATATTTGTTATCAGTAGAGCGCCAGCAAAAAGTGAAAGAATCATTATATCTTTTTCTATTGCAAAAACGAGAAGAAAACGAACTTTCTCAGGCTTTTACTGCATATAATACCCGGTTAATAGAACCTCCACATGGAAGTATGGCTCCTACAGCACCGGTAGAGAATACCATTTTGCTTTACGCTTTTTGTTTAGGATTGGCTTTTCCTGCATTTATTGTAATTGGAAAGGAAGTTCTGAATACTTCTATACGTAACCGGAAAGATTTAGAAATAATCAATGTTCCGTTTGTGGGTGAGATTCCTTTAGCACACGCAAGTCAAAAAGGTATCCGTTTATTAAAGAAACATAGTATGAAAGAAAAACCGGTAGTTCTTGTTTCAGATAAAAATCGGAATCTTATGAATGAGGCATTTCGGGTGGTACGTACTAATCTGGAGTTTATTTTGGGCTTTAATGATAACCATCATCGTATTATCATGCAGACTTCTATTAATCCCGGAAGTGGAAAAACATTTATTACCGCCAATTTGGCTGTGGCTATGGGAATAAAGAATAAAAAAGTATTGGCTGTAGATTTGGATTTGCGTAAAGCTGCATTGTCTGAATATGTAAAATCTCCTCATCGTGGTATTTCAAATTATTTAAGTGGACAAGAGGATGATTATAAAAATTTGATTGTCAGTCAGAATGGAATAGACTTTTTACCTTGTGGAACTCTTCCTCCCAATCCGTCAGAATTGTTATTCTCACCTCGTTTTCAACAGATGATGGAAGAGCTACGTGAAGTGTATGATTTTGTTTTCATAGACTGTCCCCCTGTGGAGATTGTTGCTGATGCTGCAATCATTAGTCATTATGCTGATCTGACTCTTTTTATTATTCGTGCAAAAATGCTGGATCGCTCTTTTCTTGCAGATATTGAACGCTGGTACAATGAAAAGAAGTATAAGAACCTGTCTGTCATTTTAAATGCTACAGAAACGCTTTCCGGGTATTATGGATACCATAAATATGGATATTATTACGGAAAGAATTATGGCACAAGCAATTCCTGATATTGTATGGAGGCTTCGTTGTATCAACCGATATTTCTTTTTGTTATAACGCTGCTGTGTTTAATGACTGGCTGTCGTTATCTTGCTTCTTCCGGTAATCTTCTACAACAAACACAGGAGGGATGGCTGTTCCCTTTCATATTGAGTCTGTTTTTTGTATTGTGGATTGGAATGCGTCCCGTAAGTGGAGCGTTCGGGGATACAGTCAACTATGCATTGGGTTATGCTACTATGAAACCCGATATTGTAGAAATAGACTGGCAGAGTGAATGGATTTGGCAATGGTTGACGATGGGATGTAAAAAGGCCGGTTGTGATGTTCACTTGTATTTTACTTTGATTGAAGCAGGTTATATTATATCTGTTTGGCTGGCTGTAAAGAAATTCTTACCCACACATCCTATGTTAGGTATGCTGTTTGTTTGGGCTTCTTTAATGTTTTTTACTTTTGGAACCAATGGCTTGCGCAACGGATTGGCTTGTCATTTGATTTTATTGGCAATGGCTCTTTTATTTGAAGACAAGTATATAGCAGGAGGAGTCTTATGTCTGGTGGCATTAGGGATTCATCGTAGTGTTATATTGCCGATTGCTGCTGTATTGACAGGAATGTTTTTGATTCGTAATCCTAAGATGGCTATTGCTTTCTGGGTTGCTTCAATAGGCCTATCTCAGGTGGCAGGAGGTACTCTTACATCATTTTTTGTTTCTTTGGGGATTGATGACCGAATGGCAAGTTATACATCCCCGGATGCTGACATGTCACAGTTCTCTTCTATGGGTTTTCGTTGGGATTTCTTGCTATATAGCGCAATGCCGGTTTGGATGGCATGGTATGTATGTGTAAAACGGCAGATTCAGGACAACTGGTATAATGCATTGTGTGTCACCTATTGCTTGTGTAATGCATTCTGGATTATTGTGATTCGCTCGTCATTTAGTAACCGTTTTGCATATTTGTCATGGTTTCTTTATCCGCTTGTAATTGCTTATCCACTTGTCAATCTTCCGGTATGGAAAGAGCAAGACCAGAAAACAGGTTGGATATTGCTGGCGTATTGTGGTTTTACTTTGTTTATGCAGTTTATTTATTGGTAATGATAGGAGTATTCATTTTTAAATTATAGAATATGTATATGAACTTAAAAAGAATGCCAAGTTGTTTCTTTTTAATGGTTTGTTTGCTTTTGTCTTTTTCTGTAATGGCTCAGACACAAACCAAACCACTTTGGATTCAAAATGGAGAAAAGTCTTTAGCAAAAGAAAGAACGAATGAAAATTATTACTTCAAAGTCTTTCACACTTATGGAGAAGATGTTAATCTATTAAAAAAACAGCGCTTTCATCCTCTTTTAGATCATGTTCGTGAGCATTATCAGGCAGAACTGTCAGAGATGAAGTTGGATAGCCTGTATTTAGATAATGACTCATCGAAAATGACTTATAGTATTACATTTACCGATTCTGTTGGCAATGCTGTAGTTTATGCTCAAAAAGTTGATGAGTATTGCTCTTTTGAGGATTATGCGGATAATACTTATCAATTTGAATATTATCAGCTGTATGCAGTATCCAAGCGAGACTCAGTTCCTGTGTTTGATGAATTTAAACTTTCAAGAACATATAGTCATAAAGCTCTGTGTCTTTCATTGGTTCCAGGTCTAGGACAGATTTATAAAGGACAGAAAATAAAAGGTTATGCTATTTTGGGTATGGAAGCTACATTGGCAGTTTCCGCTGTAGCTTTTCATTTTAAAAAACATTTTTGCGACAGACAGATAGAAAAACAGCCTCAATTTGCAGATAGTTGGAGAAGCAAATCTTTGGGATGGAGACAAATGCGTAACTTATGTATTGGAGTAGCAGGTTGTTTATATGTTTATAACCTGATTGATGCGGCAGTCAGTAAAGGAAGCAGGCACGTGGTTGTTAAAAAGCCTAAGTTACAGGTGCTGCCCTCAGCCTCATCTGAGGGAGCCGGTATGACTTTGTCATTTAATTTCTGATTCAATATGTCGGATATAAAAATACATTTATGTCTGGCTCATATGAGTGGGTTAGAGCAAGAATACATCCATGCAGCCATTGCCGGGAACTGGGTTGCTCCGTTAGGACCTAATGTCAATGAATTTGAAAAACGGCTGGAAACTTTTGTAGGGAATGGTAAACACATAACTGCAGTATCATCAGGCACAGCAGCACTTCATCTGGCATTGATTTTATTAGGTGTCGGTTCTGGAGACGAGGTTATTTGTCAGAGTTTTACTTTTATAGCTTCAGCCAATCCGATTTTATACCAGGGAGCTACTCCTGTTTTTGTAGATAGCGAGACCGGTACGTGGAATATGTCCCCCGTGCTTTTAAAAGAAGCAATAGAGGAACGATTTAGAATAACAGGAAAACTGCCCAAGGCTATCGTAGTAGTCCATTTGTATGGTATGCCCGCCATGATGGATGAGATAATGGAAATAGCAGATTATTATGCTATTCCTGTCATAGAAGATGCGGCAGAAGCCATGGGTTCTGAGTATAAGGGTCGTCCTTGTGGAACTTTGGGAGCCTATGGCATCTTTAGTTTCAATGGGAATAAGATGATTACTACAAGCGGAGGAGGTGCGTTGATTTGTCCTACTGAAGAAATGAGTAAAAAGGCCTTGTTTTATGCTACTCAAGCTCGTGAACCTTATCCATATTACCAGCATGAATGTATTGGATATAATTATCGTATGAGTAATATTTGTGCAGGTATCGGATGTGGACAGATGCATGTACTTCGTGAGCATATTGCTCATCATAGATATCTGGCAATGTGCTATCAGGAGTTTCTGAAAGGGATACCGGGTATTTCTGTACACGTTAATCCGGATTCAGAAAAATCCAGCAATTATTGGTTAAGCACTATACTGATTGACCCTGCAATTACAGGTACGGATTATGAACAAGTCAGACAATATTTACAGTTAAAAGGTATTGAAAGCCGCCCTTTATGGAAACCTTTGCATTTGCAGCCGCTTTTTCAAGAAGTATCTTGTTATGTAAATGGGGTTAGTGAAAAGCTTTTTTCTGAGGGTTTATGCTTACCCAGCGGGCCTTATGTGCAGGAAAAAGATGTTTTATGGATAACTGATGAAATAAAGAAATGTATAAAAAAATAACAGACTGGTATTTATCGCGAAAGGCTTTTCCTTATTGGTGCGTATTTTTGACAGACTGTGTCATTGTTTTTCTTTCGGGCATGATAGCTTATGCCATCAATCACGGCCTATCTGTATGTGCGCAGAATTTTGGAACATTGTTATATACATTGCTGGTTTATGAAATATGTTTTATAGTCGGTTTTCGTATTTTTCACACTTATAGTGGCATTATACGAAAATCATCCTTTGCTGATTTGGTTTATTCAGTGTTTTCCTTATTGACAGGTCTGGTCTTTATAATGATTTTACGTATCTTTTTGTATACAGATACTGTTTTTTTGACCATTTATTTTCGGGACTTGTTATTTCAGTTGACTTTATCTGTAATTGGAATGTGCGGACTACGGACTATAGCCAAAATATTTTATGATTACTATTTGAAACATAATATAGTAGCTGGCAATGCATATGGTTGGGATGAAAGTGCTTTGTTGGAGTGGGAAATGAAGGCTTTATTGCCGCGCGAACCTATCACCATAGATATGGAGGCCGTTCGTCAGAAATTATGTGGAAAACGAATTTTGGTAACAGGGGCTGCAGGTAGTATTGGTAGTGAGTTGGTCAAATTGCTTGCAATGTGTAATCCGTCTGGTCTGACCTTGATAGATCAGGCCGAAACACCTTTACACGAAGTCTTATTGGCTGTAACCCATAATTGTCCTGACTTGCAATGTCATACCATTGTGACTAGTATTTGCCATGGGCATCGTATGGAGTCTATTTTCAGCCAATATAAACCTGAGGTTATTTTTCATGCGGCAGCTTATAAACATGTTCCTATGATGGAAAATAATCCGGTAGAAAGTATTTTGAACAATGTAGACGGAACCCGGAAATTAGCAGACTTGGCCGTAAAGTATGGTGTACGTGAATTTGTAATGATCAGTACAGATAAGGCTGTTCAGCCAACGAGTGTGATGGGATGTTCTAAACGTATTTGTGAAATATATTGCCAAAGTTTGGCAAAGTCTTCGATTAATGAAAATAGTTGTAAGTTTATCACAACACGTTTTGGAAATGTTCTGGGTTCAAACGGTTCTGTAATTCCAATATTTCGTAAACAGATACGTGGTGGAGGGCCGGTGACGATCACTCATCCGGATATTGTACGATATTTTATGTTGATACCTGAGGCTTGCCGGTTAGTATTAGAAGCCTGTCGTATCGGTAAGGGGGGAGAGATTTTTGTATTTGATATGGGAAAACCCGTACGCATTGTAGATTTGGCTCGACAGATGATTAAATTAAGTGGAAATAAACATATTCAGATTGAATATACTGGATTACGACCAGGTGAAAAACTTTATGAAGATTTGTTGAATGATATGGAGAAGTTGAAGTCGACTTCTCATGATAAAATAAAAATTGCACAAGCTCAAGAATATAACTTTGATTTTGTAAAAGTAAAAATAGATCAATTAATAAAAACTGCCCGTACTTATAATGTGGAGAAAACCATTCAAATGATGGAGGAAATAGTTCCTGAATATCAGCATGCGATTTTTAGAAAGAAATAAGAAATAAATAACTATGAAATTAACAGATGTATTACGTAAAATGGCTGCGTTTTTCCTGGTTGGAGGAGTAGCCTCTTTGAGTCAATTAGCTTTTGCTCAAGAAGATAGGTTCAAGGATTATAGGGAGGTATATCGTGACACTACAGATTATGTAGCTCCCACAGAAGTTCAGGTTAAAAAGGATACCATTTTAGATCCTTTGCGTGTAGTAACCAATAAATTCGGTAAGAACTGGTTTGTATTTGCTACAGGTGGTTTACATACTTTCCGGGGAGATTATTCAACTATGGGAAAGTTTTCTGGAACGCTTTCTCCCGACTGGAGTATAGGTATCGGTAAATGGTTTACTCCTGGAATTGGTTTAAAAGTAGAGTTTATCCGTTCAAATTCTCGTGGATATACCGGTTATACCACAGGGCATTATGGATATGGTGATGTGTTGTATAAAGAAGATGGAACTCCTTATCGGAAGATGAAGACTGGCTGGTGGGATATTAGTGGAAGTGCGATATTGAACTTATCCCGTTTATTTTTAGGATATGAAGGATATAATAGTCCCAGATTGATGAACCAGTTTATGGCCAATATTGGTATTGGAGGCGTACATCATCTTGGGTTCGAGCATAGTCATGGGTCTGATAATGAATGGAGCGGACACGTAGAATTGCAATACAGTCGTTTTTTTAACCGCAAGAAACGTTTCTCATTGGATATAAAAGCTCGTGGTATATTTTATCAGACCAACTTTGATTTGGAATATGGACAGGCTGATTATGCAGCTAATAAATGGGACTGTAATTTAGGTATAGATGTCGGTTTTACCTATTATTTAGGAAAGCAGCGTTCCAATGGTTGGAACCGTGCAACTACTCAGTTGTATAAACGTGATTATAGAGAACGTAAAATCCTGGTTGTACGTGAAAAAGAAAATCCGGTTAAATATGGTACTCTCACTTTCTATGTATTTTATCCTAACAACTATTCTGGAAGAAATGATGCCCCACAGATACAAGGTTCTGCCGTTAATGCATTGGATTATTTGGCAGGCGGTATATTTACACAAAAACAATACGCAAATAGTAGTGCGGTAACTTCATGCCTCGAAAAAGGTATATCAATGAAATCTTTAGCAGTTTTGGATTTGCCGACGGAAACAGCCGATCGGGATTTTGAGATTAATTTTGTGCCACGTGGTTACGAAATGTTGAAAGACCAGCCATTGGCATACAGTTTGGAAGCAAACGCAATGAGTGATTTTTATAAGAAAGCCGGTTATTATTATGCCCCTATTTATGATGGTTTACATACTTGGAAGTATCGTATAGACAATGAAACACTCAAGCAACAACTGTTAAGTTATGACAACTATGCAGAAACAGCTTCCTATGGACTGAATGCTCATAGTGGTCTGGATATTATCCGCGAGCATATGGATTTGGCCGGCAATGAAGAACTTGTAAGTTTTGCTGATGTATATGCCGTAATGAATTCAAATAAAGGGTATATTTCACAGTTTACAGATACTGCAAGTGTTTCACATATACAACATGTATTCAAGGACGGTGTGATAACCATGATTCAGGTGGAAGGTCTGGCTACCAGCCAAGATAACTATACCGGTGCCAATGCAGAGCAGGTAGGTATAGAACGTAATACTGCTCTTTCACAAAACAGAGCACAGACCGTTATTTCATGGCTGAAAACCAACGAGCACATGAAAGAAGTAGCTTCACAGATTTACTTGGTTGGTCACATGAACGGTATACGTACGGTAAACGATAAGAGTACACGTGGGCTTAATGCCAAATTGAACAGATGTGTTAAGGTTCGTATTCATTATATGATGCGGTAATCTTAGGATATATTATAAGTAAAGTAAAAACAGATGTCTATGGAAATTTTAGGCATCTGTTTTTATTGTTGATAATAAACTGGTTATGAATTTTATTGAAGATATAAATAAAGGAGAGGAAGACTGGACAATAGAAATAAAACCTAAGAAAAGATTGCTGGATATTGATTTGAAAGGGATCTGGAAATATCGTGATTTATATTACATGTACGTAAAACGCGATATTATAACTGTATATAAACAAACCATTTTAGGTCCTTTGTGGTTTCTTATACAACCTATGCTGACAACTGTTATGTATATGTTTGTATTTGGAGGTTTGGCCGGTATATCAACAGATGGAATACCGCAACCTTTATTTTATATGTCCGGTATTTTGTTGTGGAACTATTTTAATGCTGCATTCGTGGGATCCTCCAATGTATTTACAGCTAATGCCAGTGTATTTGGAAAAGTATATTTCCCACGTTTGGTTGTTCCATTATCCAGTATCACTTCCAATCTCATAAAATTCGGTATTCAACTGTTGCTGTTCATAGTTATTTATTTATATTATTATATTCAAGGCATGAATTTGGCTATTAACTGGACAATAATACTTTTTCCAGTTCTGATTTTTATGATAGCTTTTCATGCCATGTCATGGGGACTGATTATCTCGGCATTAACCACTAAGTATCGTGATTTGACCCAGTTGGTAACCTTCGGAATTCAATTGTTTATGTACTTGACACCGGTTATTTATCCGCTGAGTGCGGCTCCTGAAAAGTATCGTATGTTTATATCCCTTAATCCTTTAACACCTATATTTGAGGCGTTTAAATACAGTTGCATGGGAAGCGGTTCCTTAGATTGGATTGGATTATGTTATAGTTTTATAGTTTTATTAATTACTCTTTTTTTGTCCATTATAATATTCAATCGGGTAGAACGAAATTTTATGGATACTGTTTAATCTTGAAGTATCTATGAGTAATATAGCCATTCAATTTGACAATATAGGAAAATTATATCATTTGGGACTCGTAGGTACCGGAACCCTTTCTCACGATTTAAACAGATGGTGGAGAACCACCATTTTACGGAAAGAAGACCCTTATCTCAAAATAGGAGAGACCAATGACCGTTCCAAAAAAGGAAATTCCGAGTTTGTATGGGCATTGAAAGACATCTCATTCGATGTAAATCAAGGTGATGTAGTAGGTATTATTGGAAAAAACGGTGCCGGTAAATCCACCCTGCTTAAACTTCTTTCCCGGGTAACCTCACCCACAACCGGAGCAATCCGTGCAAAAGGAAGAATAGCCTCCTTACTGGAAGTAGGAACCGGATTTCATCCGGAAATGACAGGACGGGAAAACATATATATGAACGGTTCCATCATGGGAATGACCCGTCATGAAATCAGACGGAAAATTGATGAAATTATCGATTTTGCCGGTGTGGAAAGATACATTGATACTCCGGTAAAAAGATATTCAAGCGGTATGACCGTACGTTTAGGCTTTGCAGTGGCCGCATTTCTGGAACCCGAAATCCTCGTGGTAGATGAAGTACTGGCTGTAGGAGATGCCGAATTCCAGAAGAAAGCCATAGGAAAAATGCAAGATGTATCTACAGGAGAAGGAAGAACTGTATTGTTTGTTAGTCATAATATGGGAAGTATGCGAAGATTATGTAATCAAGGAGTTCTTCTCGAAAATGGTCAAATAAAATTTATTGGAAACATAAATGATACTATTAAAAAATATCAATCAGACGAAATCGTTCAAAACTGTTTTGAAGGTATTGATGGAAATACAGAAATCTTGTATTTATCAAAAGCAAGAGTTTCATCAGATAATGGAACCATATTCTATAACTCCTTTCCGATAACTATTGAATTTGAAGTGCATATTATAAAAACAATACCATCATTAGTCATTGGATTCAATTTATTCAGTTCCTTCCAATATCCATTAGCAAGGGCTGATTATAACGATGAAAATAAACTCACTTCATTAACTCCTGGATGTTATAAATTTATATTCGAAATTCCCCCATTTACATTATCAGATGGAGAGTATAAAATTGTATTTGACATAGCAGAAAGAAATATAAAAAGGCATACCACTGAAAAATCTAGTTTATCATTTTCTGTTATCCAAGATGAAAACTGCTTCGGAAATGCTTTTGCAGAGAATATAGCAATCAAATCATCTATAATCCGAGAAAAATGGCTTGTAACATATCATCGTATATAGAAACAACATAAAATATATAATTCATATTAACAATAGTTCGTTAAATTTTCCAGGCCCTAAGCGGC
>UMAC01020741.1_pt1 | contig 23638 bp, 19 predicted proteins | sample 1963591 | NCBI WGS metagenome assembly UMAC01 (sample SAMEA4835904, study PRJEB28245) | human gut metagenome | biome: gut microbiome; material: fecal sample | place: Denmark | collected 2008
AGATTGCCATTGAGATTGCTTGCGGATTTTAGGTATATTTATTGGCAATGCCATACGCTATATATTATATAATGTATAATCTTTATTTTGTCGGACAAATCAAGTCCCTAATATCCACATCGAGGATAAAGGCAACCTGACGTAAAGTCTCTAAAGTTGGCTGCACTATGTTAGTGCACCATTTGCTTACAGTTGCAGGATCACGACCAACCTGTTCAGCAAGCCATTTAGCTGTTCTTTTCTGCTCTACCAACACAACCTTCAAGCGGTTAATATCGCCCTTAGGCATATTATTCGTATTTGGGATATTATCCGTGTTGCTCATATTTCTATTTCTTTGTGTTTCGTGCAAAGGTATAAATATTTTTTGTAAAATACGAGAAAAATAGTGATTTTCTGGATTTAAGCAACTTAAAAAAAAGACTTTTTGAGTCAAAACACTACTGTCCCGTTAAAGTGGACTAATCGCTCTTTGAATTAATTGAAATACAGTCTATTAGGTGGTGTTTTGGAATGAAACGGACTTGATTTCGTAACTTTGCAGTCAAATTAAAATGACTGCTATGTTCCAAGACAAATACGTTTTTGCCCAGCTCACCGCTTTTTTGAACAGAACTCAGTTTAACAACTATGTTCGCAAGTATGATGGAAACCAAATGGCGAAACTTGTTATTGTCGAGAAATTCTATCAATTGGGCGAAAACGTATTTGTCTTTGTTCATCGTGCAGTATTATAGATAACTGCAAAAGTACAAATTCAAATCGTCGCACCCTTAAAATCTCTTGCAAAAGACTGTATTTCAATTAATTCAAAGAGCGATTAGTCCACTTTAACGGGACAGTAGTGGTATCAAGTAGCCAAATGTATCTGAGATAGGTTTTACTTATCATGATTTTCTGCAACTTTATTAAAAATAAACGGAAGAATCATAAAAAAATTGCGTAAGTTCTGCGGACATTTTGCAGAAAGAACGTCAAAACAGCCGAATTCTGATGAATTCTCATCGTATAAAGAAATAGTAACTATCAAAACGAAACATAGAATGACAAAGAGAAAGAATCAGAAGAAAGTAGAGGCACAAGCTAAAAAAAGTGCAGTAGAGACCCTTCGCTCCCAAGCACATTGAGGACATCAACAACATCGGCATACCTCTTAACTGGAGTGAAATGATTGAACATAAATTGCTAACAATCTATTATCCCGAAGAATATCGCAACCAAATAATAGACTGGGCAAAATCAAATGGTTATAACACATCAACATATCGTGGTCGCCCTATTATAAAGTTCAGTAAGTTGTATATAATAATTGAAAGGACGCACGCATGAATAGAATCACTGAGGGGTGACACTAAAAAATATTAATAATAATATATGTATTGTGTATTTTATTGAAGTAGATTGATAAAAATAGTATCTTTACGGCAGATACTATCCAACAGCACCATACCACACAAGGTACTTACCTTTAGTCTGGTCCTACTATCAAGACGTTGCCAATGGGCGAAAAGGTGGAGCTGCTTGAACCTCATAGTTTGCAGGTTCAAACAGAAAGAAAAATTAGAAGAATGTTTAACAAAATATAGATAAATATGAATAATATTAAGATTATAGGTTATTCTGAACGAGGAGCAATGAACGCTCTATTCTATGGTATTGCATTGAACAAGGACGAGAAGGCAGCAAACGAGGCTATGAATGAATTCCTGCACATGGCAGGCGAAACAGAAACATTTCAAGACTTCGAACTTTATTCCGAATTCTCCTTGTCTGGCTTCGGCGACCCTGATTTAGTAATTACCGCTAAGAATGAATTAGGCAAGACCATTGTCTTTTTCATTGAGGCCAAGGCTAGTGCTGGTGGTTATTATAAGTTAGATGAACAAAAAAGTCACCATGAAGAATACTTAAAGGATCATACGAAATATAACAAAAATCATACCTCAAACTTGTTCTTTCAACTCAAAGAAAAGTTTCTTTTGTTGAAGCATGGTCCGAACAATGATTCACGAACAACGATTATTGACCGTAAAAGAAAACTTGGAAACAATGAGATCGTGAACAAGTTCTATGAAGAACTAAAAAAGGACTTGCAGGACAGCAGATATATTGCTATTATCCCAAAACAAAAAGAAGACCAAGAAAATCCGGTGTCTATGGAATTCGAAAATGAAAACGATAGTTGCAAGTTCAAGATACATCTTGTATATTGGGAAGCTATTAAGGAAAATGATATTCTGAAAGGCTACGTTGAAACTACACTCAAATATAATGAGGCTAAGAAATCACAAATTCTAAACAACTTATAACAAAGAAGAAAGAGATAGTTATGAACATCAAAATGCATAGAGTTCGTAATCAGAGGTAGTTACTCCCATAGAATCGAGTAGGAGGTAAATACTAATCACTTGGCTACTTTCTTCCGTTCATCAGCAAACATGGAATTGACCTCACGGATATGCGTCTGCATCTGTGCGGTCATCCATTGGCGTTCTTTGACAAACAGTTCTTGGATTTTCTGCCAGTCAGCATAATTGATATTTACAGACACCTTTAATTTTGTGGAAGCATTTTCCAAAACTTTGTCTATGTGCTGATTGATGGTATCAACCTTTTTGCTGATAGTAGTCACAGCACCGCCTAATTGGGCTTCCGCACGCTGATACTGCTGAATGGCAGATTCCAGTTCAAGTGCGACATTGATGAAAGTGTTGGTAGTCTTGTCAATGTCCTCACTCAACTGCTTTAAATCAGGAATATGGTTTACAAGTCCATCCTCGGCTTGCTGTTCCTCCACCTCTTTCTCAACATCATTTATCATCTTGTCGAAATCGGGTAAAAGCTGAATTTTTCTCACCTGCGCATCATCATACGCCAAGAATATCGTTAGGAACACAGATAAAACACCAAACAGAAGCGAGGCTATTACATGCATTATGACTCTGTACGCGAAAAAAATCTGCCATATCTCCCAGAATCGGCGCAACACTCTGACTGTAAACACAATAAAGGCTGGAAGATAAGCTTCAGAATGGGGTATCTTCCAGCCTATCTTCCAGCCACAATAAAATATCTTCCAGCCACAACAAAATACCTTCCAGTCATCTCCAACTTCACGGAAATGCTGACCAAGATACATAAATGCTGACCAAGATACATAAATTCGTGAACAAAAAAAAGGCGTACAACCGATATCTATAAGATTTCGGTTGTACGCCTTATTATTTATTCTTATTCAGAAAGTCTGTTCTTAAAAGTCAAGCTTACTTCACCTCCTCAAAGATTATCACCACTGAATATCAACGTGTTATATTTATATGGTACAAATATGGATGCTTATGATGATAGGTAAAAGTAGGGAAAAATAGGAAAATCAAGAGAGGAGTGAGTGAGCTTTGTTCAGATTTATGTGTTATCACAAACGGAGGAGTATTCTTTTTAAAAGTGAACTTTTCTCACCAAATTGGTAGATAAACATAAAATATTAGATGCTTTCTGCTCGATTGTTGTGTTTTATAGCTACCTTTGTAAGCAAAACATATATATGAATATGGCAAATAGAGAATTGAACAGGCTAAAAGTGGTCCTTGCAGAAAAGAAGAAGACTAACAAATGGCTTGGCGAACAACTGGGAAAGGACAAGACCACCATATCAAAATGGTGCACAAACACCTGTCAGCCTGACTTGGGCAGTCTGATGAAAATTTCAAAATTGCTTGAAGTAGAGGTGACAGATCTTCTTAGAGAAGATAATATTGATTGACAATCAAGATAATGAAATAGGAAAAAAGAATATGACGAAGAAGGAATCTCTTCAACTGTTTGAAGAAAAGAAGGTGCGTACCGTATGGGACGACAAGGAGGAAAAATGGTATTTCTCCATTGTGGATGTGTGCGGTGTGCTGACTGACAGCAAAGATGCCAATGCTTATTGGAGAAAGCTGAAGCAGAGACTCAAAAAAGAAGGTAATGAAACCGTGACAAATTGTCACGGGTTGAAGCTTCGTGCCTCAGACGGCAAATTGCGCATGACTGACGTTGCTGAATTCCTTATTTTTATTGACTTTGTATGTCAAATATTCTATAAAAAACTATATGCTACTCAATTTCTAAATTATATGCGTTTGTAATGACAGATGAGAATGTAGAGTATGTCCATACTTCATATTTGGACATTTTAAGAACTCGTGGAATGCAAGGACTTCAAAAGAATATGCCTTTGTGGAAGTTCAAGCTATCAGAAGAAGAGTATGAGGCTTTGAAACAGACGTTGAGAATTCATACAAGTGACCTCGCCAAATATGGTGAGGAAGCGGCTTTGTGCTATGCGGAGTGGTGGCGAAGAGACTATAAGGGCAATATTCCTTCCAAAGAAGATGTTGCTATGGGTATTGGAATTCATAGCAGTTATGCCAACGAGCTGTATAAAGCTGCGAGAGAAGCACTACAAAAACATGGTTATACGTTTTTACATTCACTAAAAGGAACTTTATATTTTCGTACACTACTAAATCAAGGTGGACTACCAATAAACTATATTACAAACAGTGGTAATATGGGCAATTACTCTCGGTTCTTAAAAGAATTGGTGAGTGAACTGTCATTAATAAATATTGATTGGAACGAAGTAGATAGCTCTATAATACAACAGTTTAATTGCATTTCTTATTTGGGTAAGGCTTTTAAGAATGAGAACATCTATGATGTTTCCATGCAGATAGCCCACGCCGTCATTGTGGGAGAAAAAGACATTCTTCCTTATGATGATACAGATGCATCGCTTGCAGAATTGACCAAGTCATTGGAAACTGCATATAGTCGTGCGAAAGCACAGCGCAAAACACGTCCACTTTCCTTGCATTGGAAACTAAGAACTATGGAGAATGGGAAAGGGTATCTTTATGTAAACATGGATGTTGTCAAGGATATTTCGTCAGATTCCATTCCTGGTTTAAACATAATGACATGCTATTCCTTTGATGTGTTTGTTGCAGGAACGCTTGTGGGTAAATATGTGAGGAAAGACAATGTTAGAGATGAGGAAGGCAATGTCTTGTCTGCAATATATACACGTATCAATGTAGGTATGCATAGCGATATTTTGTGGACTGGTGAACCAGTGGTAGAGGTAAAGGTAAGATGTGATAACGATGATCGATTGTTCTTGACGATAGCAGGTTGTTATCCACCAAACTTTGAATACCCACAGGTGTTCCAGATGTTGGATGACCATCTTTATAGTATGTCAAAAACTGCCAATGTCGAGAATAATATGGCAATATTTTCTCACGAGTGGAAAAATGGAGAATCCTTGCCAATTACCATTTGTGACAAAGAACTCTATTATAACGCATTTACGGATGAACTGGATTTACAAAATTCTGAAACAGCTGAAGAGGTTAAGTTGACTAATGACTTCACACCATATGCTGTAGAATTCTCTAATAACTATATCTCTTGGGTTGAAAAGTCAAACTATAAATTGTTATCAACGATACCATATGTTCGTGTGTATGACCAAGAGAAACATCGTGTTCAGAACTGCGCTGTAAAATATAGATTCAGAAATGATAATTACATCAAATGGCGTAGCTTGAAGTCTTCCTGCGTCTTTCCTTGTGGATTGGTTGATATTCGTGTGGAGTTGCCCGATGGGCATACTGTTACGGAAACTTTCTATTCAATAGGAAAATTGAAGTTTACTTCTGATAATGAAAGTGTCTTCTCGACGAACATCATTTGCTCGTGTGGTGCAGATATGCTTCCTAAGATTAATATGCAAGAGGGAGTTGATATTACGGAATTGGGAACCAACAAATGGATGGTTAAGCGAAGTAAGGACAGTAAGTTTACACCATCTGTATGTGATTTCAGTCTTTACTGTGCTGGGAATCCAACTTTGCGTTTGTCCATAGCCATTCCTTTTGATGGAGTGACCGTTACGGATATAAAAGGAAATATCGTACCAAATGGAAAGATTGTTTCATTGGCTAACTTGACAAACTTTTGTGTTGTAAGCCATGGTTGTTATGGTAAAAAACGCAATATAGATGTGTCATACGTTTCTGATAAGTTTGAAGATTATAGCTTATTGAAACATTTGCGCAGTAAGGTGATAGATGGGTTGGTATCTCTCGCTGACTATAATGACCTTATTGTTCGCATGTTTAATCTGTATGGCGCTAATAGTTTTGACCGTTCCAGTTCCGTAGCCATGAATATTTATGGTACAGAGATATTCATTAGAAAATTCGTATTGGAGTCAACCATTGAAGACGGAAAGATAAGGGTCATCGACAGTACTGAAGAAGATACTGATGATTTTCTCTATGATGGCGAAGTTTATGCGTTTCCTGTTGGAGATGAACTTTCATCAGAAGACTTCTTTGTTGTAAAATTGGAGCGATTAGATAATTCTGAGAATCTGTTCACATTCCCAGATGACTTTAATCAACAAGAGGTCGTTGTGTTTTCGGGTCCAGAGGCAAAGCGTAGGATAATTCCAAAATATTACAATAGGGAGGCTTATGATTTTGATAAACAAGAAAGAACTGTACGTTCTTCTAGCAATACAAAAGATTGGTATGAGGCTTTGAAAAATGAGGATGTCATGATGGGCAAACATTGGAAAGATGTATGTAAGGCGTTTGACATTTGTAGCCGATATAATTTGCCTTTCCCAACGTATAATGGATTAAAGCCAATAGGACGCAACTCCAGATTGTTGGCAAAGTTTGTCATTGCCATGTGGCTTAACGAGTACAAGGATGTCTTGTCACAAGATATTGATAGGTTTGAGCAAGAGATGGTTGTTGCAATTCATTGGATTCCTGCCAAGATTTGGGAGGAATGTATTGAGGAATTTATGGCAAGTGTTCCCGAAGTATTGCAGCCTATGATGTTTAGGAAAATGCAGTCTTTGGTGGAGCTGTTGCAAGAATTGTTTAATTCTACAATGTCAACGGATATAGCACAAACTTTTGCAGCTTTCCTTGTTTCTGGTAATGTTGATGCAGGAAGGGCATTTAATATAGCAGACATTAATGCTTATTGTGCAAAAATACATGGTTTGTCAGATACGAATAAAGACTTGCCGATTGCCAAATTCTCGTTGAGCAATGCTTATTACAATGAAGGACAAAGGTTATTGCCTTCGTACAGGGTTATGTTAGAGGCTGCTATGTGCGCTGCCGAAAATACATGCCTTCAAGAAAATTGTATAGACTTGTTCGCTTGGGAAAACAGGGAGTTTGCTCGTATTGTCAATTTCTACAGAAAGTATTTCAAAGAGACATACAGCGACATTTTCTTCAAAACGGTTAAATATATTAAGACATTAGATAGATAAGATATGAACTACGCAGATTTCTATACATCCGCAGAAAAGGTGCTTATAGACTCCTTGGTGTCTCTCTGGCTCAGAGGTAAAGCCAAGGAAGTGGCATATATGCGCCATATTTTATCAAAGGAAGAACCTTTGATGGCGGAACCTGTGTTTCAATCTATATTTCCTTGGGAAAATAGCAAGGAAACATTTGGTGAGCATGCAACAAAATTGCATATACTATCCCCTTCTTTCGTGGAGGCTTTGGGGAGTGACAAGGTTGATGAGGAAATGAGATTTCCTATGAGTCGTTGCCCTTATAAGCATCAGACAAAGAGTTGGAAGACAATGTTGTCTGGTGAGGGTAAAACGATTGTCGTTACCTCTGGTACTGGTTCAGGAAAGACGGAGTGTTTTATGATACCTGTTCTTCAAGATATAGCAAACAGAAAAGAGAAGAATTGTGTTCAGGCTATCTTTCTCTATCCTCTCAATGCCTTGATGAAAAGCCAACAAAAGCGTATTCATGCCTGGTGTAATGCACTTCCCAACAAAGTCACTTATGCCATTTATAATGGTGACACTGAAAAGAGCAAAAGAACAGAGAGTTTTACTTCTAAGTTCTTCCCTCAATTGGTAACTCGTCCACAAATTCGTGAGACCCCTCCACAGGTGTTGTTTACGAATCCGACGATGCTAAACTACATGTTGGTACGTGCTGAGGATAAAGCCATTTTGGAAAAGTCACAAGGCAAACTGAAATGGATCTTGCTTGATGAAGCCCATACCTATACGGGGTCTTCTGCTGCGGAATTGTCGTTGCAGTTGCGCCGTGTTCTTGATGCTTTTGGGGTAACTATTGATCAGGTTAACTTTGCCGTAACATCTGCAACAATAGGTGATGAGGACAATCCTGCTGCTGAACAAAAATTGAAGACGTTTGTCTCACAATTAACAGGTAAGCCTGCTGATAGTATCGTGGTGATTGGTGGAAAACGAATCGTTCCAGAAATGGATGCAGCCAAAGCAACAGTGGCAATAGAAAGCATAAATGCTAAATATGGGACAAAGATTTCTCTTGCAGATATTGAGAGACTTCGCAAAAAGCTGAATGCCAATCCTGTGCTTTCTACCAAGCAGATTGCAAAGCAATTGGATAGTGTTATAAGTAAAGACACTGTAAAATCACTTGAAGTAATAAATGCTTTGAGCGACAAAGTCGATGGATTGAATAAAGCTGATGGTGGAAAGGCGGCATTGTTACCTTCTAGAATCCACTATTTTATACGTTCAATTAATGGCGTGTATGCTTGTGTGAATCCAGAGTGCAGCCGACATAAGAAGATTAGATTGGGGATAGGCTGCTTAACTACCTATCAGAACACTAATTGTCCTGTTTGTAAATCCAAAATGTTGGAGGTCGCAACCTGTCCTTCATGTGGTGGTTTGATTGTCGTAGGAGAAAACAGCACATCGGAAGGATTCCGAATGCATGTAAATACAGTGGATTTGGATAATGGTGTGTTCTTTGATACGGATGAGGATCTTATAACAAGCGAAGATCTTAGTGTTGATGACGGTAGGGTAAGACAAGAAGCTGCAGGATATACGCCTTTCTATTTCGCAAAACCTTCTAAGCCTTGTTTGCGTCATCATACTCATGTGGAAAAGCATGTCTTTAATCATGAGAAAAACAAGATAGAAATTGCTCCAGATGATGCAGATAAGGCAACTGTATTTGAGTCTTTGCGTCATTCGGAAAACAACAAGGACTTATGCCCTTATTGTGGCAATTCTTTAGGTCACGTTAATTATTTACGAGCAAGTGCGACCCAGATGGGGCGTGCCTTGGCCACAACTATCTTGGATAATGCGGAAGAGGTAAAGAGTACTGATTCTGAAATTCTGTACAAAGGCAAAAAGTATATAACTTTTACCGATAACAGACAAGGTTCTGCTCGCACAGCTATGGGATTAAATCAAGATGTGGAACGTGCTTGGATTCGTGCCAGCATTTTTCATAAAATGGCTGATATGAGACTTGAAAGAATTGAACCTTCTGGTTTAACGGATGAAGAAAAGCAGACATATCAATATTTGAGTACACAGCCAAAGGAAGCTTTGCCTCCTTTCCTTCTTACAGAACTGAAACGTCTTGAAGCTAAAAAAAGTGGAAAGCAAGTTGTTCCTGCTCCACCAGAAGTGTCGTTTGATGAGATTAGTACAGCATTGGAAAATAATACTGATTTCAGAAAGCTTTATAAACATATCAATGAGGCACGTGGAGGCAAAGGGGCAGAGAACACGACGGTTTATCTCAGGGCGTTGTTGATAGATCAATTCGGTTGGATTCCGAAACGAGCAAATTCTATGGAGACTATGGGATTTGTACGATTGGTATATCCTGACTTGAAAAAGGCAAAGTGTCCGGAAGCTCTTTTGGCAAAGGGCTGTAAAGATGAAGATTGGCAAGACTTTTTGAAAATCTGTATTGACTATGTTATTCGTGGTGGCAGACATTATATGATGGCAGGAGATGTCAAGCCTTATTTGACTCAGAATATCTATATGTCGGAAATCTACCCAAAGGATTCTGATAAGCGTGTAAATGGGAAGCCAGTGAGTAAATGGCCTGTAGTGAGACAGAGACTGGATGGAACGGTACAAGATGACCAAAATAGATTGGTGCTTCTTCTTTGTGCTGTTTTAGGTTACAATGACGCAGAGCAGATTGATGATGGTAAGGTTGCCATTATCAACAACCTCTTGGATAAAGCTTGGGGATTTCTGACATCAAACATACTTGACCCTGTAAATACCGAGGACAGAGGATATATGTTGGATTTGATAGGGAAAAAGGTAAAATTGCAATTGATGGAAAAGGGTTACCTTTGTCCTGTTGACAATGTCGTTGTGGATGTAACTTTCAAAGGATATAGTCCACGTATTAATGGATATATAGGAAAGGAAAACTTTGATAGATTCAAGGTGGCAGCGACCTTTAAATACCCATATTTCCCTTTCAAGTCGACAGAGTTGGATGACAAGAAAATTGCTGCATGGATTGACGAAAATTTATCTTCCCAGAAAGAGTATGGTGTTTATACAGGGTTGCACGAGAGGGTTTATGCCCAGAAACCAATCTTTATTTCTGCGGAGCATTCTGCCCAGCAATCTCGTGAAGATTTGGATAAATATGAAAAGGAGTTCAATGAGGGACATCTAAATGTGTTGTCATGCTCTACAACTATGGAAATGGGTGTGGATATTGGTGGTATCAGTGAGGTGGTCATGAACAACGTGCCACCAAAATCCGCTAATTATCTGCAACGTGCAGGTCGTGCAGGTCGTAGAAGTGAGTCAAAAGCTTTGGCTCTGACTTTTTGCGCCCCTAACCCGATTGGCGCAAACACATGGAAGCATCCTGATTACCCAATTACGCATTTGACGGAAACTCCTTTGTTAAAGTTGGAAAGTCGTCAGTTGATTCAACGTCATGTAAATGCTATGGTGTTTGCAGATTTCGTATCTATACAGGGTGGAATACGAGTTACAGCCAAATTGGAGGATTTCTTTGTCGCAAATGACGGATTGTGCTATTTCGACAAGTTCCTGAATCATATTGATAGCATTATTGGCTGTAATAGAACAGACCTTGATGCGTCATATAAGGCCTTAGTAAGGGGAACAGCCTTGGACAACATTCCATTGAGTGATGCTGTTTTCACAACTAAAAAAGATATTACGGCAGTTCGAGGATTGTACCAAGCACGTATAGATAGTTTGGATAAAACGATAAAATTGTTGGAAGAAGAGGACGGAAATAGTGCAGCATTAAGATCTGTACAGTATCAAAAAGACAATTTCCTTTCAACTTCTCTTCTGACCTATATGGCAGAACATTCGTTCTTGCCAAGTGCTGGCATTCCTACAGGTTTAGTGCAATGCGTGTTGGGCAAAAATAATGAAGAGAACTCTCCGACTATGCATTTAAGTCAAGCCATTTCTGCCTATGCTCCTGGTAAGCAAGTCGTAAAGAATGAATGGATATATCAACCTGCTGGAATTTTGATGAAGACGAAGTATGATGATAATACAACAAGATACGTGCTGCAAAATTGTACGCATTGTGGTTATACCGTTATACGACAGGGTAATGTCCTGAACGATTGTCCTAAATGCGGCAAGGAAAACTCAATGCATGGAATTAAGGACATGAGCATTTCGACTGAGCAACGTTTTACGGAAGTGGTTGAGCCTGTAGCTTTCAGCGTAGCATTTGGTTCAAAGCCAACTCGAAAAATGAATGCACAGGGAGAGATGAGTTTTGTTCAGCCTGTACTGTTGAAGATGGATCCGTGGCAAGAAAAAACTTCTGCTGCAAAAATGGTTGTGCGTTGCTCTACAAACGAGTCCGAAATATTGTTTTTTAATAGAGGAAAAAGCACCTATGGTTTTGCTTTTTGTCCTTATTGCGGAAGAATGGAGTATGAGCAAAGTCCAGATTACTCAGAAAATGTTCTTGCTGGTCATAAGCATTTATCTACTGGCCTTCCATGTCCAGGAGGTGAAGCAAATGGTAGAAATATTAGAAGACACGTTTTGCTTGTTGGACGTTATCAAACAGATTTCGTAGAAGTTAAATTCTATGATGCTGCTAATGTCTTGGTAAGAGATAGTGAAACGCTATATTCATTGGGTGTCATATTGAGTAGAAAACTTACAGAATTGCTGGGAGTTAATGATGGTGAGATAGACTTTGGTTATAATGAGGCCAGTCACTCTATCTTCATTTATGATACAGCTCTCGGTGGAGCTGGCTATTCTCCACTTTTCCGTGAATATAAAGACAAGGTGTTGGAAAAAGCTTATGAAGCATTGGCGAAGTGTGATTGTGAGCGTTCTTGCACCAAGTGCTTGATTGACCGTAGATCTCAGTGGTATATCAATTACTTAAATCGTCAAAAGGCTTTGAAGTGGTTGGAAATGGAGCGCAATTCAAGAGTTGCCCCAAAGTCAATTGTGTCTGAAATTCATGATGCCTCCGCAGTAACAACGGATTTTTCGACAGAATTCTATCAACTTACTCGCAATGATAACGTGAAGTCATTGAAAGTATTTGTGGATAATGATTATGACAATTGGCAACTTGATGATTTCCCTTATAGTAAGTTATTGGGTGAACTCTCTTTGTCTGGGGTTGATGTGGCTTATGTTTGGAATAAGAGCATACGAATATCATCATGTTCAGCTTCTTCAAAAGCTATTTTGATGGCTGCATTGTTCAAAAATAAATTCGAGTATGTAAAGGTTGGATTAAGGGATTCTTTGAAACCATTACTTGCCGTGACATTTAGTGATGGAACGAAGAAAATGTATTTTGGCGAAAATGTTGACACCTCTTTGACAGCTAAGTGGGGAGATGGAGATGTGTTCTCTTCTTTAAGTAACATTCTGATGGAATATGTTCCTATTAATCCGTCCGATGTTTTGTCTGAAATGAATGCAGATGATGGTTCTATCATGTTTGATGCTCGTATTCTGGAAGATTGCAATGTTGGCAATTTATGTGCAAAGTTGATGAAATGCAAATCAGAGAAGTGGGAGCGAATAATTTCTGGTATGAATGGGAAAAATGTCAGCTTGACCTATTCAGACCGTTACTTGGTCACTCCATTGGGTTGCATTCTTTTGGCGCATTTCATTGCGGATGTTCAGCAAAAACTGAATGTGAATATTGCATCATTGAATATCATTGTAAAAAAGCCAAATGGAGATTCTTATGGCAGTCATGGTGTTCGTTTGGAAAGAGAATACGGAGACAATATGGCAAGAAATAGTTTCTTGGAGGATGTTGTCAGAGAATTGACTGGTATAACTCCTACGATTGTGGATCACGGCTATATAGAGCATGAGCGTTGTATGTCCATAAAATCAGCAGATGTCGAACTCTGCATTCGTCCTGACGCTGGTATAGCCCATGGATGGAGTTTGTTTGGTGGAAGCAACTCTGACTGTACGGACGATGACTTTAGGTTCGATTGGGATATGGATCTTCCATTGTATAATAAAAAGCAATATTATTCGGGAATATTATATACAATTTCGTATAATAAGCTGTAAATAACTATCATATACAATAAGCAAATACAAAATACTTAATCTCTTCATAAAAGGCTCCCTTTGCATTTTTAATCTACATGAGTTAACTTGTATGGAGCTTGTTAAAATAGAAATATTATATACATGAACATCAAGATACAAAACCTTCTTTCCCAAGGTGAGCGTGTAACGCTTGAATGCAAGAAAGCGCAGCGTAGTGTTCCCAATTCTCTTTGGGACACTTACTCCGCTTTTGCAAACACTTATGGCGGCACTATTCTTCTTGGAGTGTATGAGAACATGACAGAGAATGACCCTGCCAAACGATTTGAAATCATTGGCGTGGAAGATGCTGACAAGATACGCAAGGATTTGTGGAATATGGTAAACAGCAAGGAAAAAGTGAACATCAACTTGCTACGTGATGAAGACATACAAACTATTGATGTTGACGGCAAAAATGTGATTATAATCAATGTTCCTAGGGCTACATACACAGAACGCCCAGTTTACATCAACAACAATCTAACAAAGGGTACGTTCAAGCGTAACCATGAAGGCGACTATCATTGCACGGAGCAAGAACTGAAGATGATGCTCCGTGATGCCAATGAAGCTGGCAACGATGGAATGCTCTTGGAATACTACACGATGAACGATGTTGACGTTCCAACATTGGAGCGTTACCGCAAGATGTTCCAGACTCTTCATCCAGAACATCAATGGAACTCTTATGACGATAAGGAATTCTTGATGAACTTTGGAGGATATGCCAAAGACAGAAGAACAGGAGAAGAAGGATTGACCATGGCTGGACTCCTAATGTTTGGTAAGGGACTGCCAGTGCGTGAGCGCTTTGACAACTTACGTATGGACTATATCGACAAGTCGAACCTTATAGGAGACCAACGTTATAGTGACCGACTGACATACGATGGAACTTGGGAGAACAACCTGTTCAACTTTATCCGTATGGTTATTCCAAAGCTGACACGTGATTTGCCACGACCTTTCAGCATGGATGGCGTGATACGTACAGACGATACTTTACAGGCCAAAGCCATTCGTGAGGCTGTCACCAACATGATTATCCATTCCGATTTCATGCTTAACGGAATATTGAAAGTCGAGAAGTATGATGATTGCTTTGTGTTGACAAATCCTGGACTGCTAAAGCTCCCAATAGAACAAATTTACAGAGGTGGAGAGTCAAAAGCTCGTAACCAACGTATGCAGAATATGTTTCGCATGATTGGCTATGGCGAGAACCTCGGTTCTGGCTTTCCACTTATCCTGAATGCATGGAACGAGAAGCACTGGCTGAAGCCAGAGTTGCTGGAGCAACCTGATCTGATGCAAGTAAAATTGACTCTGCATATTCTAAATGAGCCGATAAATGAGCCGATAAATGAGCCGATAAATGAGGCCATAACGGAGCGCCAGAAAGCAATTCTTTCTTTGATTCTGCAAAAGCCATTATCTAATAGAGACGAATTGGCAGAAAAAACTGGGTTGTCATTGGCAACCATTAAGCGTGAAATAACAATCCTTCGTAAAAATGGATATATAGATAGAGACGGAAGTAACAAGAATGGCCAATGGCTAATACTAAAAAGGTTCTAACAAAAGAGGTGGTTCCATATCAAATGGTACCACCTCAGTCTTTACGCATCATTTGGATTTTGATTTATAGCTATTGTTGGCATCCTAAATATTCATTAAAGAATCCAATTCCAAATAATTCTTCTTGGCTTTTTCGTCCTTAATGACATACTGATAGAACACACGATTGAGCCTGTCACGTTTCATAACACGTTCTTGATACAAACATGAAAAGAGAACACATGCGGAAAGTCCTAGTATTATCAAGTACCATTGCAACATGCCCCATTTGTCGGTGCTCGCCTTGAAACGCTGCCACTTGTATAGCCACCATGTTTTCAAAGTTGGAGGTGGGGGTGGTTTCGGATTGGTAATGGCTTGTAGAGCATTACCCCAAATCTTTAATATAGTATGGGTGGTCTCTACTGGTTCGTCTTTATCAAGAATCTTCAACCCGATGAAGCGTATGGTGCGTTGTATCTCAGGAGGGTATTCAGATGCCCATTCCTTCATTTGGGCTATGGTGTTGATGCCTTGAATCGTGCGTTTATGGAAATACTCTTTCCGATTTTTATCTTCTTTATCATCAAGTTGTTTCCATCGCTTTTGTAACTCAGCAGCGTACATACCAATGAATCGGTCACCCATAAGTTTGATTCTTTCATCAGATAGGATAGAGCTACATAGTCCTTCATTGTTGAAATAGCTTTCAAGTCCTTGACGGACTATTTCTTTCAAGAGGTTTTCGGGGATATAAAGAGTAGAACTCTCGGACTCTATCTTTTCACTTTCATTCGATACTTGTTGAGACAGCAGAGCCTCAATGTTGGCAAGCTTTGTGTTGTATGTCTCAACACTTTCCTTGATTACAGACAATTCATCAAGGATGTCTTCAAGTTGGTCGTTTTGTTTGCTCATATGTATGATGGTTATAAGTATTAGCGTCTACCTTTTCTATAAAAATTAGAGTTGCTGTGATACTTTCTTTTGTATTTATCATCATCTCCCCATCCGATTTTTGATGCTGAACTTTCGCCACCGCCAGCGGATATAGCAGATTGATATGGAGGAAATAACATGGTTCCAAGAGCTGTAAGTCCTACATGGAGTATTCCATTACCAACATCAGAAATTTCATCAACCGTTTGGGATAAGTCTTCTATTAGTTCATGAGCAAGTGGCTGATTATCGCCTTTCATATCTAGAGCCTCATTCATCTTAGTCTTGGCTTGAAATGGGAACTGGCTGTCAAAGTTTGGAAATATGTCATCAATGCGACTAACCTCAAAGCCATTGTGTGTGTCATACCATTCTTGACGTGCATCCTCATACATGGATCTCGCCTGTTCATGAACGATAGCCACGGGATTGCCAAGTCGCTCACAGATATGGGACAACGTGAGTGAAACATCCAGTTGTTTGCCACTAAAGGAAATGTCATGTCTCATTCTGTTGCCGACTTTGTCTTTATCGATGGTGAATGAAATGCCCTCAATACCATTGGTTGTGATGTTGTAGCGAAAACGTAGGCTGATACCAAGTTTTGCCAACTCGTTCTCAAAGTCTTTCCAGTTGCCAGACACCTGCAAAGACTCCTTCACTGCATGCATCATCTGATAGCGGATGGCATCCATGGTGCGAAGGCGTTGACCTTTGACCGCTTCCTTTCCACTTGCGATATACAATCCGAACTTTTTAGTAAGGTCTTTGCACACCTTTACATTTTTGTCTTTCTCATGCGAATCCTTTGTACACTTGCCCTTGAAGTTGACACGATTCATTATCACGTGAACATGAGGATGCTCCTTATCGTAATGACGAAATGCAACAAACTGGTTATCATCATATCCCATTCTTTGCAGATAATCATTGACCAATTGTCCCAATATGGCGTTGTTAATGCGTGGTGCATCATGTGGAGAAAAGGCAAGGACGAAGTGAGCAACAGGTTTCTTTGTTCTGCAGCTCAATCCAGCATGCATCACGAAACTATCCGTTATGGTTTGATTGTTCGTCAAGTTGATGCCATCACTTGCTGCTACCAATGTGGCATTCTTTCGTGAATCGTTGACATAGTTGACGAGACCACCAAAAGAAGAGCCATGAAGTATTTTACCGTACATATTGAATTCGATTTGACATTTAACCATTAAAGGAGGTATCTTCAACTTCCTTTTCTGCGATTTTCAAGCGAGCTTGATGCAAAATGGCATTGACACCATTCAAGGCTTCATTGGCTTTGTCTGCAATGCTATTGAAGCCATGTTGATGGGCAAGCTTTGCCAATGTGTTTATATTTGTACCGAGGTTGTTCAAGTCACGAATTTCTTTCATGAGGGACTTAGTAACAGGTTGCCTCACTATCGAATGAAGTGCACCCTCACGAATGTATGTACTGATGGGCATCTCTCCTGCTTTGCGCTTAATACGGATGAACTGTTTCTTTGTGAAACGTACTGGTATGGGTGTCCCATATTTTTCGTCTTCGGAAAGGGGCTTGCGACCTCCTATGTTATTGATTACATGTTTTGCCATTGTTCCTTATTTTGCTATTATTTTTGTTTGTTTCGGGTAGTAAGTTGTTCAATAGCTATTGTCTGTGTCTGATGCTCCGTTCAGACTTAGGCAACAGCCCAATCGGATATACCGATTGGTTACGTTTTCGTATATCAAAAACACAAACTTGCTCCCGAAACAACTTCTCAATTTTTCTTATCTCATTTTTGACCACGTGGGCATTGTATTAGCATTCTCCTACAAAGGAAATCATTGATATCCTTGCTATCGGCGTATTCTGATGAAGCATCAACAACTTCGCCCATACACATCCTCATGATTTGCTTTGTCGCATTGCGTCCTGCTTCATCGTTGTCCAAGTGGCAATATACCTTATGGTATTTGTTCAAAACACTCGAAGCCTTTGTTATGTTGATTACAGAGTTTAGCACGACAGCATTACAGTCACCATGCAGTTCTACAAAAGATAGGAAATCAATGAAGCCTTCAAATACATGACAATCATCATCACTATGCTCAATAATAGATATGTCCTTAGGAGAGATGCATCCCTTGAAATAAGCATTGCGTATCTCATACCCTCCGCAGCGATTGGCAAAACCAACAGCATAATACCTCTTACCATGATTTGTATAATGGATTTCCTTGCAATAACAAGTCGCGACACTTGCACTGACACCTCTACCTTTCAAATAATAGAGCAAAGAATGGTTTGTCAGTTCCACTACGGTTACATTTGTAAAGGCTTCATCGGCTTTCTTATTTGGCTGTAGATTCTGAATTACAGGAAACTTTGGCTCAATGACATGATTAGAAGATTGCCACTTGTTATTATCATAAAGGAGCAACTTTTCCAATGTTCTAAGGTTACCACCTTTGCCCAACCCGAAGTCATACCACACATTTTTGTTCACATCCACTTTGAATGATGCCGTAAGCTCATTGCGTAATGGTGACAAATACCACCAATTGTTTCTCTTGACTGATGTAGGCTGATGCCCATGCTCTTGCAGGAACTCTGTGATTGCCATGTTGTCTGATATATTCATCTTGCTTTGCTTGTTGAGTTGTTGAAATGTTGAATGATGATTGATGAAAAGAAAAAGTGTTGAGCCTTTGTTGAATACTTTGTTGAAAGATAAATGCTTGAAATACAGTACATATACTTTTCTTTTCATCATTTCAACAAATCAACAGAAGTTATATGTTTAGTGTGTCTAAGAACTCTTTCGTCACCGTATAGAAACGACCAACTCTGTTTATAGCTCCATACTTTGACGGCTTTGAATAGTCATACTGGTAGGTCGTGTATGAAAGAGCGTTTGGCGCAGGCTTCAATCGCCACAATTCCTTCACAACCTTGCGGATATGCCATAGTTCTACTTTCACTCCATTCAGCGAAAGCAATGGTAGAAGGTCTTGTGGGATGAACGATATCTTGTCAACATTCTGGCTCTCCATAATGGTACGCAGCAACTCCACTATGTCAATCTCTGTGTGGTTGCGATTGCTCTGCATAATTCGTTCCAACGCTTCTGTGCGAATGAGCGCAGGATCGAACCACATTCTACTTTCTTTCGTAGTTGACAGCGGGCGATGCTGCAAATAGTACAGAAAGGCAGGTATCTGCTCCTTTAACTTTTGCAAGAAGTTGGTATCGTCACTATCCAACCTCATCACCTTGCGCACCCAATAACGAGTTTCACCCACATCAATAATTACAGGGAACAATTCGTTGTTGGAACACAACACGAACTTGGCGAAGAAGTTCACTTCCTGCCTATCCTTACCTTTTGCTTCCACTTTATAGGTCTGCGCTGTACTTAGGTTTTTCAGACGTTCAGAGTCCTCACGTCTACACAACAAAACCTCATCAACGACAATCAACAACTTTCCTGCCCAGTCAGAATTGAACTGACTGCGGAAGTCTTCGTTTGTGTTGAATGTGGTATTGTCTTGAAAAACCGCTTTCAAGAAATTCAAGAAGGTAGTCTTACCTGTATTGCGCTCTTCAGACACCAACAACAGAATTGGTAGTTTCTGTGTCGGTTGCCTATAAAGCAGTTGCATATAGTCCAATCCTAATTCAAACTGCTCACCGAAAATATGGCGCATCAGTTTTATGATGTCAGGAAACTCGCCCTCAACAGGCACATGAGTAATTGGCTCATACAAATTGTAGAAGCCATCTATCTCTTTATGGTAATCTGTATGACTTGGCACAGTACAGAAGCCATCATATTTTTTGATAGGCGGAGTGTGGCTTTTGCCATAGTCTTGACGGATTGTCCCAAAACTCCATGGTATGCGACGCAATACTGTCGTTCCATTGGCTAAAGGTTGGTGTGCCAGTTTGTACAGAGATGTACCCACACGAATGTATTCTTCTTTAACGTCTGCCATATCGCTTGCTGTTTATAAACGACATTGCTTCCTGCTCCATTTCCTCCTGCGACTTGCGATAAGTGCCACTGCTCAACCATTGGTCAATCTCAGTCTTGTTGAACAAGATACTTTTACCCCTCTTGTGAAATGGAATTTTCCTCGCACTTGTCCAACCGTAGACAGTTTGCTCTGCAGGATGATTAGGCAGATACTCTATCAGAGCAGCCACATTCATCCATTGAGGTTCTTCGCTTTTCTCTGTGGGCATCAGTCTGTCCACTTTGTCACCCAATTCATTGAGCTTGTCGTACATGACAGCCATAATCTGTGGCATGTCATTGAATGAGATATTTTTGCTATCCATGTTGATAAATATGTTTGTTTTCTGGATACAAAGGTACTTCTCTTTCCAAGTGGAGGTTTGGGGGTATTTGTGGTGATATACAAATACAAGAAACGCTACTCGCTTGATAGTCAGCGAATAGCGTTTCTTGTAGCAGTTAAAGTCTGTAAAGTTTGTGGGAATATGTGATTATGTGTGGGTATTTGACCTTTAGGTGCTCCTTTCCATAGCTTCTTGGATGATTTCCTTAAATTCCCGATTGTTTTTTGAGGCGTTAATAGACACCACGTCCTTGCGATGTTTGTCATAATATTCATAGGAGATACTGCACAAATCCAGTATTCCCTCAATCCACGTCTTGGCGAAATCAGCAGGAACAATAGTTTGTGAAACGACATAAATCATATAACAGATGCGTTGTTTCTCGCCAGGCAGTATGGTTACTTTCTCCTTGGGCAGTTTGAGATTGAGGAAACAAAAGAAATCGCTTGCAGGCATATTCTTGAATTGCTTGCCATTGCACGTTTGAAAGATGCTGACGCACACGCCAAGACTTACTATGTCCTTCAGTTTGGCAACTTCTTTCAGAAGCAGTACTCCCTCATTCATGCGTTCCTCTCCTTTAGTAAACGTTTGGCATCTGTTCTGATGGCATCTGTTATCTCCATCATCTTTGCTGCCCATAGCAACAAAAATTGCATCTCAAAGTAATGCACATGAGCACAATCTTTCTCTTCCATTTTGAGTATAGCATAGCATTCTTCAGTCTTTTCGTGCGCCATTTCATAGTCTGCCTTTGTTCGCTCACATTGGTCATCTAATATTCTATATTCTTCCGAATTGAAATCCATCATGTCAAGTCGGTTGCTTAATGATTGGTATTCCTGCCACAATTTGGTTGATTTTTCTTTAGCTCTATTCCACTTATCTTGATATGCTTTCAAGTGTCTCTGCTCCAATGAAGCGAAATTCACCTCATTCCATACGGACATATCAAAAGAGAGAAATCGGCGGATAAGTCCCTGTAGTTTTGTGACGCATACAAGTAATGCCCCTACATTATCATGGGCACGTTGTTCCGCTTCATCAATGAACTCGTTGGTATTCTTGTATTCATCATAGAAGCGGACAAGGACAAACGCATCCTTGAAACTCACATCACTAACTCTTGTCTGAGTTTCTATTACCTTGTTTACCTCTTGCAGTTGTTCTGCAAGCACCTCAATCATGTTCGACATATATAATAAGGTATGTTTGTTATTCGATATTGTCCAAATTTATCTGTATTGCATCGGCAGCGTTCTCCTTCTTTTCATCCACCACCTTTGTATATATCTGCGTTGTGCGCACATTGGTATGCCCCAGCATCTTGCTCACCGTGTAGATGTCCGTTCCGTTGGCCAGCTGCAAGGTTGCATAAGTATGACGGAAGCAATGGAATGTGATATGCTTGGTGATACCCGCAGCCTTTATCCATCGTTCCAATGGTTTTGAAATCCATGATGGGGCAGGCAAACCCTCAAACACCAACTGGTCATCACCACGTCTGTCACCACACAACTGATAGGCTTGGGCAGAAATAGGTTTGTATTCCACACCCTTTGTCTTTTGCTGAGTGAAGTTCACCCTGTAGTGGTCACCCTCTTTGACTATCTCTTTCCACTTCATCTTCTTGATGTCCACATGGCGTATGCCTGTGAGTGCAGAGAACAAAGCGGCACGTTTGATTATAGGATTGTCGCACGGTGTTTGTGCAAGCGTGTTTAATTCGTCCAAAGTCAAGTGCTCACGTCTGCTTTCTTGTTCGGGAATGCCTTTCACTTTTGCTGCCAAGTCGATTGTCAGGTAGCCATCCACAAATGCTTGTTTCAGTCCAGCCTTGAATATTGCGAAATATGTTGCTGCTGTATTCTGCGATACTGTCCCCGACTTTCCCCCGCCTTGTGGAGCATTGAGAAGGAACAGCTTGAAGTTTTCAATCAGTCCGAGATTTATCTGCCCAAAAGTTAACGTGTCACCACCTACGAATATTTTCATCAACTCATACACTCGTCGCCAATTTACATTGATAGACTCCGAACTGTTCCTATGCCTTTTGTCCGTGACATCCTTGAAGTAAGAAATAAAGTTGCATTGCGAACGTTCATTCTGTGCTGCCTGTTCCGCTTCACTGTCTGTATATAGAGCCGCGTTGTCATATTCCCTTTGGCGAATGGCTCTCACTTTGTCGGCATAGATGCACGCTTCTTGGTCAAGTTGCGACTTGCAAAGTATGATACCATTCTCGTCACGCTTCGGTTTGTACGTCACCACACCATCTGCCGAAGTGCGTGCATTTCGGTTCTTATCCCATATCGGTGTAGTAATGGTTCTATTCAAAGCCTCCTTTATTCGTGAGGGCTTGCCACCAGTAGTTTTGAATACTGGATAACTCTCCACAATGAGATACCATTCGTCATGATATTCAGACTTACGGAGCTTTACTGTACACTTGGTATGTGCTAACGGCTTCTTCATAATTTCACTACATCTTTATACAAGTTATCAATATCGGCTTTAGGTGCATATACATAGTTGCCTATCTGTCTTGTGGGAATGGAATACTTGCGAATGTGGGCATAGACCGTACTGTCGTTGATGCCAAACTTCTTGGATATTTCGCCTATGGTATAGCAATCCTCTGGTTCCATGCTATAAAACTTGGGCAATGGTTTGCTACGGTCTATTGGTTCTTCCCGGAGAGGAAACATTTCTTCCAATTTGCTTTTGCTTATACGAGTCAAACGTTCACCTATATTTATTGCTGAAATCTTTCCCTTTCTAATCAGTCGATATATTGTGTCTTTGCTAATGCCAAATATGGCTACTGCTTCTTGCACGGAGATGTAGTCACGAGCATCTGGTATTTGTGTGACGATAGCGTTTAATTGTTCTACCTTCTTCTTTTCAGCCATTCTCTGGTCGTAGGCTTTCTGAGAACATTTGCGTGAGCAATACCACGAATCAAGTGTCTTTGCGAGGAATGTAGCCCCACAGCACTTACATTTCCTTTTTATTTCAAATTTAGCAGATGGCATATTGTACCGATTTAAGTTGCATTACGTTTGAATAAGTATTGATAGGTCGCACTTAGTCAGAAAATAAGTCGCGTACCAAACATGGTGCAAATATACAGTAAAAATCGGTAAATAACGAAAGATAAATCAATATTTAACAAAAGAAAAAGGAGCGCAACTCATTGAGTCACACCCCTTTTCTTATTTATCTCTTTGGATAGTTATCTATCTTACTTGACCTCCTCGAAGTCTGCGTCCTGGATGTTATCATCAGCCTTTGCGCCGTTGTCTGCGCCCGGCTGAGCACCT
>UMAC01053650.1_pt1 | contig 21529 bp, 31 predicted proteins | sample 1963591 | NCBI WGS metagenome assembly UMAC01 (sample SAMEA4835904, study PRJEB28245) | human gut metagenome | biome: gut microbiome; material: fecal sample | place: Denmark | collected 2008
TTCACCTCTTCTTTTTACTTTAATTTTGCAGCCGTAAAAAAGAAAAAATAGTAAAGATGAAAGCAATTTATAAAACAAATGGCAAGGCAGCGGAATACTCGCCTTTTGCCTGCGACCTTTACAATGGTTGCCCTCATGAGTGTAGCTATTGCCATAATAATCACAGCTCGATGTCAAAGACATTGGGTGGTAAAACAGTACGCCTCAAAAAGCAGCTCGTTGACGAAGACACTGCGTATGAGATTTTCTGTAAGGAACTCGCTCGCTATCGTAGTGAGATTATTTCTTCAGGTAGTCCACTTCACTTCTCATTCGCAAGCGACCCATGTTTGAGTGAGACGATTGAGCTGAATTGGAAGTGTATTGACTATACTATCAGTCAAGGCGTACCTGTTCAGGTTTTGACTAAAAGAGCGGACTGGCTCTTTCATCCTGCTGTTCAGAATGCCCTCTGCCATAAAGACTTGATTAAGGTTGGCTTTTCGCTTACAGGTTGCGATGCTCTTGAACCTGGGGCAAGTCCTAATGCTGAACGTATCAGTGCCATCAATTTTCTTCACATTGCAGGAATCAGCACATGGGCAAGTATCGAGCCTATCATTGACCCTCATAGAAGTCTTTGTATGATTGCACATACCGTTAACAGTTGCGACCACTACAAGGTAGGAATTCTGTCAGGCAAAAAGAAATTCTCACCGAAGCAAATACGTGATTTTATGGATGTTGTAAAGTCATTCGACTTCCTTTCAATATATTGTAAAAATAGTACAATTAAATGTTCAAAAAAAATAACATGGATTTAATACCTATATTGCGAGGTTCTGTAAACCTCAAAGTTAATGATGTTAATAGTGCTGTAGGCTATGCTGCAATAGGCGGTGTCGCTTATACTACATATCAGATTTCGGAAAAATCTCCTGCAAAGATTGCCGCTGGTTGTATTGGGACAGTTGCATTGGGACTTATCTGGTATTATACGAAAAACGAAGATAGAAAGGGCACCAAGGCAAGATATGAGCACGAAGAAAGACTTGCTATGATAAAACATCCTAAAACTTCTATGCAAACAGACAATGAAAAGAATCTGTGTGCTTTTGCTGAACAGAATGAGCAAGAACCTGTAGGTGTTAGTACCTCTTTGCCTATTCCAATCGAAGAGAATCCGAATGATATTCTTTCTCGTGTTTCAACTATCCAGAACGAAACTTTTTGGACTGAAAACATTCTTCACAACAATGGCGTGAACTGGCTTACCAGTCGCTCAGGTCAAGGGAAGTCTATCATTGCCGCTCAGTTAGGAATTGAGGCTGCAACAGGAGGCATTTCCCTTCTTGTCCCTCAGGGCAATGGTACAGCCTTTGAACCAATTCAAGTTTTCTGGTATGATGTTGAGCTTGACGATGATGACATATATCGTCGATATTTCCAGCACGACTTCACATTTCCAAATAGTTTCAAGAGGGTAACTGATTGTGACTTTCCCAATGAATCTATGTTGTTGGAAGACATAAAGGCACGAGTAATAAAAAACAGCAAGAACTGTGCTGTAATCATTGACAATCTGACCAGTATTGTACCGACCATTCAACCAGCCAAGATGAATGAGTTTCATTATGGTCTGAAACAAATCCGGAAAGAAGCGAAACAGTTGGGGTTCTCCGTTACATTCTTGGTTGTTGTCCATACAAAATCAGGGGAAATGTGGGAACCTATTACAGATAATACTTTTGCAGGGTCTGTTCAAGTGGCACGCTGCGCAACTACTTTGACAGCTATAGAGCCAACAAGAATTGCCGATGACATAAAGATAATCAAGAACATAAAAGACCGTAAGAATGCTAAAAACCCGATGGTGTCCTTGGTAAAATTGGTTGAAACTCCATATCTGCACTACGAATATTTAGAGGATGCGAAAGAATTGGATGTGCTTGCTCTAAAGCCTAAAGCTACTAGAACAGCCGCTCCTAAAAAGACTAACAAGAAACAAAAAGTCAGTAATGAAGATGTTAAGCGCATAAAAGAAATGAAAACAGAAGGAATCACTGTTGAAGATATTGCTAAAAAATTCAATGTCTCAAGGAAAACTATATACGACAAGCTTAAACTGTGATGATAAAAATGGCGAACCTCTCTATGGGGTTCGCTTTTTGTTATATATTCGGGTACTTTCTTTTATTTCTGAAGTCAATCCATTTTTGGCGTTCTGTTCCGAATCTGGCTGCATTGTTGTGATAAGCATATAGCACACGTTTTTCGATGTCCGATTCTGAAACGGCAATCGCAGGGTCACGAGTATAGAAATATGTCAGTTTCCATAACGCTGCGTCATAATGCACTCCGCATAGGCATAGTATGGTTGCCTTTTTTATTAGCGAGTTGTTTCTGTTCCCTACCATGTAATCCTCTGGATGTTTACTCCAACTATACTTGTCAATGTAGTCCATAAGTGCCTTGTCTTTCCAAGTCGCTTGGAATAGACTGTTCATCATTACCATATTCTGAGTCATAGGAGAAACACCTTGCTTGCCTTTAGTGGTTATAGACTTATTTATTTTTGTCTGTTGTGTTATATTGGGTGCATACTCAAAGTGGAAACACTCTGAGAGTGGATTGAAGTAACTCTCACCATCGTAAGAAAGAAATGTTGCACGAGACAAGTCATGCACACCTTTGTCTGTATAAGGAATGTTGCCAAATACTTGTAGAAGTTGGGCATATAGATTCCAATGCAGCTCTGGGTGCATATTGTCATGTTTAACCAATACCTTATAGCCATTTCCTGATGGTGATGTGAAAAGATAATGTGTCAGAGGATTGCGAATAAGCATTTCGCTTACTTGCAACATTTCGCTTGTCGGTATATGGTCAAAGTCCAATGCCGTAACTTGGTTATATATGGTTATGCCATCATCACAACGATGCGGAAAGACACCATTAACTGTAATGTTGGGCAAGCTGCTTTTTATAAATTGCCTCTGTTTCTCATCCGATGCACTGCGTAAAGCGTCAATTTTCGACTTCATTTCAGTAGAAGCTATAAGTTCTCTTAATTGCTCAAAGGACACAATAGTATGGGATGCTGTAGTCCAAATGTTAGGGAAAATGCTGAAATTCATTTTGCTTTTATTAAAAATCCGTTTGTTCTTTTGTTAAGTCCTGACGATATTTTGACATCTTCAAGGTTGAAATATTCCAGCAAGTCTATTGCCTTTGCTGTCTTATTTATATGACAACGCCTGTATATTTCTGTCAGAGTATCTTTAATGTATTTCTTAGAGTATCTTTCGCCAATGACAAAAAACTGGGTTATCTCTGGCGTTAGTAAGTACAATTCTTTGTATCGCTCGTAATATCGCTCCAATGCCGCCATATCATAGTTGAAAGCTCTCAAACCGTCTGAGCCATAAACATAGTAGTAGTTGTAGTATTTACTTGAAATGCTGTGTATGTCATTAGAGTAAGCGAGCAAATCTGGATATGCGTCAAAGAATTGTGCAAAGTACATCATTCTTGTATTGTCATCTTCAAGTCTGTAAAACTCGTCAACAAACGACAACAGCAAAGGTGGCAAATCTGAATTGTCTGCCATTTCAAAGCCATTTCTGACAATGACACTTTGCACGCTCTCATGCCTTACATAGATTCTGTCTCTCATTTCCCATGCGTGTTGTTCCGCTATCAAGGCATTCACACAGTTCTTGGCAATTCGCTCTCTTGTCAAAGGGTCTTCATAGATTACGCCATACGGACATATATCACGCTTCACTTCTGTTGCTGCCAGTGCGCCTTGTGACAGTTTGTTCCATTCGTTGCAGATGGCTTCAGATTGTCGCCATTTCATTTCTTGGTCAGCATAGAACTCTTCCCGACTGATTGTTGTGCCGACAGTTGTCTTTACATAAATCGTGCATCTTTTTCTGAAATGGTTTTCCGCTAACCGCTGCCGCCCTACTATCTGAACCAAGTCCAAGGACAAATCTGTACACATAGACTTGACATTTGAATCCGCAAACACATAGGTACTTGCGGATGTTGAGTAAAAGTCCACTCCAAAGTATGAACACTTGGAACAAAACGTGTAGGTACAATGTGGCCTGCCTCTCAACGGTATTTTGCCAAAACCGAAACCATTTCCAAGTCCTTTGATTATCTTTTTGTTCTTGCTGTCATTGGCAACAAGAATATTCACCTCGGATGCTTGCAGCTTGTTTTCGGTTATGGTCTTTGCTATATCTCTGACATTGTTTACAAAGAATATCGCTTCCGTGCTTTCATGACAAATACCATTCTCAATGATGGTGTCAAAGAAACCATCATTCCTGTAACGGCTTATAATCTTACTTATCTCGTCAACAGTTGAAGTCATCGGGAGGTATTGTGTCTGCACTTTCATTATCTTATCTTCCGACCACTCCAACTCAATATATGGCAGATTTTGTAAGAACTCCATTCTGTCAAGATATTCTTCCAATATAGGAGTTGCCGATATATACCATACATTGTGCAGTTTATAAAGGAGCGATGACACCCTTTCTATGACATCTGGTTTTAATGTGTAGTCTTGGAAACAGGCTTGATGTTCATCTACTACATACAGAAAGTTAATGCCTGAGTCTTTAAGAATTGGATATATCGTAGGAAGAGAATCATACGTTACAATAACCTTTGGTACGGTTTTGTATAGAGTAAATGGATTTTGCCAAGTTATGTAGTTACGCAAGTTCATAAAGGTTTTTTCATTTTCTTCTTTCTGCTTTTCTCTGTCGGTCTTACAACTCGGTCTGAAGTAAAAGTATGATTCATGTTCTTTCTCCATTTGTTCAACCTTGTTCTCTGCCAAATATTTTCTTGGAACACACAAAACGGTTGGAATGTTATTGTGAAGTGCCCAGTAAGTAAGTCCACAGCCAGGATATTTCTTGTTGATAATAACCTGTCCTTGTGGAATCTCGTTTTCAAATCCTACCCAATCAGAAATGTAATTTACATTATTGGGTACATGAATAATTTTCTTGTTCATATTTATATATGTGTAATGTTTAAGTTTAATGCCACTTCGTGACAAACAACAAGGATAAGAATTTTATTTGTCCTATTTTTACTATAAATCCCTTAGAAGCTATATAACAGAAAAAAGAGACACGTAAAGATAAAAAAAGGTCTATCTGTCTTTCCTTGCAATCCTCCGTAGGAGGGTTAAACACAACGCTTAGTATTGCATTTGGTAAAGATTTGGGCTATTTTACAAGCCCAAATCAAATACTTCATAAAACTCATAATAGATGTTTGCACCTTGTTCATTACACCGATGCCAGTTAAAGCAATCAACAAAAGACTTGTAAGCCTCATGTCCTTCTATTCCGTTTTCTTTGGCTCTGTACGCAAAGAATCTTGCTGCCGCAATAATTGAGTTACTTCGCCTTAAATTGAAATGCTGCATGACATCTTCTTTTAAATCGTCAAGTGTTGTAAACGCTGAAAAATCAGGTTTCATTGCGTTATAAGAATCTTTGGTTAATTTTGTTGTTGTTTTGAGATTCTTGATTTCTGGTCTGAAATGAAAAGTTCCACATTTGTCATTTATAATCAGCTTGTCGTCAAACGATATAGTAGCAGAGCAATAGGTGCTTTCACTATATGCGCATATATCCCATGAGCGATATGACTCTGCCATATTTGCTATTTCTTTTTCAATATGTGTGCAAAGTGTCTTGTGCTTGCTTGGATCTGTATTGTCGTGCTTGCAAATAAGTAATGCACATTCGTTGTAAATATCAGCATAAGCTGCATACACAAATGGTATCTTCTTTGCGAACTCGTCTCTCGTTTCATTGCCATCAGCAAGATAGCCATTACAGAAATTCGGAACTGTAACTGCAACCATATTTGAGTACGACAGGAAACAGTTGTTTTTGATGACACCTGAGTAGTTGACCTTTGGTATACCGCTATGGATATAATTCCATTTATCAACACCAGAAATATTTTCACCTTTCTCTTTATAGTTTCTGTATTCGTCACTATTCATAATGTTAAAGAGTACGGTTGACACATCAGTCTCTGTTGCTTTGTTGTCTTTCGGATTGATTATTGTTATCTTATCCGATAAAGTAATAATAGTATTTTTTACTTTTTCCATATTATTTAAAATCCCTCGTATTGTTAAATCGGAAGTATAGAGGGTTATCAACTTCCAACAATAAAGATTTTGACGGTTAAAAATGGCGTTTTTTGACTTTTTAGTCTTGACAAAGAAGAAAGAGACCAAGCTATAATGCTTAATCTCTTGTGGTTTTACCTTATGTCACTTAGTGTGCTTATATCATTTACCTATTGTAAAAAGGTAAAACGCAAAACTTATTGATATTCAGTCTATTTATACCACTTTCACCTATTCTCAAAAAATGCCATACCCCCTATAAATCACTCAAACCCCATATATGCCATTATTTTGTTTTTAGGTAAAAGGCATTATGAGTTTGCTCCAATAATCTTAATCTCCAGATAATGTTTGCCAAAGTTTATCTTTATGTCTTTAGCTCCCTCAGACAGGCGTTTAAGGAAGTGCCTTTTAATGTTGTCATCAGCAGCATACCAACTTCCATTGTATGCTATCAATCCCCAATAGCCATCATCCAATCCGCCAAATACCTTCGGAAAGAAGCACTCCTCCGTCAGTCCTGTTATAAGTTGGCAGTCTTCGTTCTTTATCCAACCACAATCCAGATAGCTTACTGAATTTCTCTTGAATAGGATGGTGGCTGTATTGGTGCATGGATTATAGTCATACGCAACACCCTTAATGTCTATCTTGGGGTATAAAGCAATCGCCAAGAATGATAATTTGTCAGACAATTCTTGATAGTCCTTCTCAACATCCGTATCAATGTCGTAATTCATAATCGTAAGTTTCATTGCTTGTCCTCCTTTATTTTAGTTTTTTGTGAAGTTACATAAAGAGTACAATCGAACTCTTTATTAAGATAATCTGCCAGGCTCTTATACGCATCAACCCTCTTTCTGTCACGAGGCATAAGCTCCAATGCAGATTTCAAGTCCAAAACGATTGCTTCTCCTGCAACCAACGAGTAACCAACATCTTTCAATGCCTGTATATCGTGCATGAACTTTGACTTGACTACTTTATGTTCCTCGGCAGTAGTCTTAGCCTGTTCACTGGAAGTTACTGTACTTCGCTCCCCGGTGACTATTTGAAGTAAGTTTTCAAACATATCAAATAAGTGCTTAAATTCATAGGTAAGAGAGTTAAGGTCGTTGAGGTGAGTTTTATAGCGTTTTTCGCCATTCTAATATCAGACCGTTTTCAAAGACTTAATTGCCTTATTAGAAAAGATAAAGTCAAGACGAGATTCTTGACAAAACTTTAAGTATAAAGAAGGGATTGCCAGGTGATGAATTTGGAACAACATGAACTTTGGCTTAGGCTTGAATTACGGTACTCAAGGAGCTACTATTCTACAGGTCGGGCTGATGCTTGAAGTTTTTATTATGAGGTCAAAACCAAGGTGTTTTGAACCTCTATTTTTTTGTCTTTTGTAATCGCTTAAATGTCTGAACCTCAAAGCCTTAGTAATAGTAATGGACAAAACAATTTAACAACAACGTAAAATATCAGAAAATATGAACAAAATCAAACAAGCACTGGTTATCGGTTATCGAGTATTGACCGTAACCGTAACCATCATTGAAGCTACAGATTTGACGAAAAGTCTCTGGAGCAAGTACAAAAACAAGAAGTCGGTAAAGCCAACAACAATGGCTACCGACACAGCAAACAAAGTCGAGGCAGTATGTGACTAAAAACGAAACACTCGACACAATTATTACCCTATTGGAGGCTATAACATTTTTCTTCAAAGGGTGGAAAAAATTATCGGGAGCAACCAGTAAAATCAAATCTGGAGGCTCCCATAGTTCTAACTGTTCAAAATGTAATAAACTTGAACAAAACAACTAAATCAGAACTTATCATCAAAGCCATCAATAAGAATGGCAAGGTGGAACTCGTGAGAAACATGAAAGCAAAGATTATACGCTTTCCTTTCCTCCCACGACTAAGTTACTTTACAGTTTGCTAACAACTTCAAAAACAATAACAACATGAAGAAGAAAGAAGCAACTACAACAGTGATTGTTCCTACAGCAGGGACTATCACATCAGACATAACCTTGGGTCTCGAAAAATCAGATGATATAATCGAGGCTGAAGTTATTGAAGAAGATTGGGGTGACAACCATCCTAACTTCATTGAAAGCAACACTCAGGAAATCACGCTTGAAGAGTTGCAAACAAAGAACGTAATTCCTACTTTCATAGATGGCACATTAACGTTATCACACCAGAATTTTATTGGTGCAGTAAAAAGTGTTGCCGAGAAAGTATTTGGAGAACTTACACCTGTTGAGTGCAGGGTTTCTCATCCTATTATTGGAAGAATACCATCAGCTCAACACAAGAAAGCAAGTGAATTGACAGATGCAGACAAGACCGTATTTTATCAGAGATTGGCTTTTTGCTGCCATGTCAAGAACCTTACAAAAACTATCAATGGGCAATCGGTTCACCTTTGTATTGGTGGAGTGCGTGCTTATAACGAAGACAAACTCTATAACAGACCAACCGCATTAAAATTCAAAATCTTTGTTGGTTGGCAAGTAAGAGTGTGTTCAAACTTAATGCTGACGTGTGATGGGAACTCAGGTACCATTGACTGCATGACGGAAGCAGACATAATGCAGAAGTCATTTGAACTATTCAATGGTTTTAACCCTCACAAGGAAGAAACTTTACAACTCTTGGAGAATTTGCAATCAACCGCTATCTCCGAAGAGTTATTCTGTAAGATTATCGGTCGAATGAGACTTTACCAGTTTCTTTCGCTATCTGAACAGAAACAACTACCATCGCTGACTATCGGTGATCAAGCCGTAAATGCTATGGTAAAAAACTATGTGTCTAATCCCAATTTCGGTAAGAAAGAGGGAGAAGATATTACTACATGGAATCTACTACAGCTCGCTAACGAATCTGTAAAATCCGCTTATATAGATAAGTGGTTAGATCGAAACCAGAACTGTACTGATTTTGCTTTAGGAATCCAAAAAGCCCTGACAGGTAAAGATACTGAGGGTTATTCTTGGTTCATCAACTAACATCCTTCACTCTAAAAGTCTGGAAACTAATAGACCTGGATGTTTGAGAGATATACATTTATCAACGAAAGAAGATATTTGTGTATCTCTCTTTTTGTTTATCATTAGTATTCACAACAACTTAAAAAAATACCGCAATGTGTAAATTTAAGAAACCAGAAATTCCTGCTAATATAACAGCAGATGAACGTAGATCTCTTATGTTCAACGCTCTTAGTTCTCTTGACCTTAACGACAAACTGGAGAAGAGAGAGAACGACAAGCTCAGTTACTTATCTTGGGCGAACGCCTGGGCAGAATTTAAGGCTGCATATCCAAGTGCAACCTATCAAGTTATCAAGAATCCCGAAACCAATTTACCTTACTTCACAGATCCGAATGTAGGTATTATGGTGTTTACTGAGGTTACTGTTGATGACATAACCCATTCTATGTGGCTCCCGGTAATGGATTCAAAAAACAAAGCCATGAAACTAACTCCCTATTCATATCAAGTATGGGATAGCTATAAGAAGGCTTACATCGAAAAGACGGTTCAAGCCGCTACAATGTTCGACATCAACAAAACACTCATGAGGTGCTTAGTGAAGAATCTTGCCATGTTTGGACTTGGACTTTATGTCTATGCTGGTGAGGATATTCCAACAGACAATACAGCAGACGGACAGAATGATGGTACAATATCTACTGCCAACACAACAAAGAAAGCGACAACAAGAAGAACTGCCACTAAGACAGCTACCACGGCACAACAGAAATCCCTCGACAAGTATGCAGGGATTAGAGCAGCCGTAAACTCTTGCATTAGCCAAGACCAACTCACCAATCTTTATTATCAGCATCAGAACGAGGTAAACTGCAATGAGGAGGTCAAAGCTATCTTCACACAACGTAAACTCCAACTTCAACAAGCAGCATAACTATGGCAAAAAGAATCGAACTAAAGAACTCTGGTGTCTTTTTCAATGAAGAGGCGCATGAGTACTGGCTTGGCAATAAACAGCTGAGTGGAATCACTGGGATGCTACAAAGACAGCTATTCCCTGATGAATTTAACGGTATCAGTGAGGCTACTCTTAATGCAGCAGCGGAATATGGTACAGGAGTCCATTCTTCGATAGAGGACTTCGATAAGAACTGGATAAATGATGGAACACAAGAGACTGTCGATTATATCCAAATCTGCAAGGACTATGGATTGACGCATGAGGCATCTGAATACAACGTAACAGATAGCAAATCATGGGCATCCAATATTGACAAGGTATATAGAGTTTCAGACGATACCTTTTCTTTGGGCGACATCAAGACTTACGGACAGATGACAGCAGACAAACTTCAAAAGGCTCGCTGGCAACTTTCAATTTATGCTTATCTATTTGAGCTTCAGAACAAGAAGGCAAAGGTAGATAAACTCTTCATCATACATCTTCGTAACAAACCGAAGAAAGATGGAACTTTCGACCACATATCTGAAATCATCTTCCTTAGTCGTATTCCCCCTGAGATTGCAAAAGATCTTCTCGACACAGACCTTCGAGGTGAGCAATTCAAGAATCCTTATGCTATCCCCTATGAGTGGAAATTACAAGAAGAGACAATCCGTGAACTTATCGAAGCCAAGAAATCAGCAGAAGAGCAGTTGAATATTATCAAAGGCAAGCTCCTCTCTGACATGGAAGAGAAGGATGTGAAGAGTTGGGTAACGGACACAATGCGTATTACTCGTAAACTCCCGACAACTCGCAGCAGTTTTGACTTGAAAGCATTTAAGGCAGATAATCCTAATATAGATTTGTCTGCCTACATGAAGACCTCAGATGTGGCAGGATCTCTAAGTATTGCCATATAACCAGTATTACAGAGCTGGGGAGATTATCAAATACAACAGATTTTCTCTCTGGCTCTTTTTGTTTCACAACATTAAAACTCAAAAAATATGAATTATCAAGAAGCAGAAACACTTAGAGCAAGCCGTGAATATAAGGCGGCAGAAGCTCTTACAGATTCCATTAATTCTATGTCATGGAATCCCAAGAAGTTTGGGCTCGCTGTAAGTATGCAACACAGAACTTTACAGCAATCCCTTATGAAATCGTTTGTAGCAACTATCCGTGTTATGGCAAGCGATGATTACGGCTATGATGACAGAAATCGTAGTACACATGAGGCTGCAAAGAAGATGGTTGAGTCAGGCGTATTGGATGAAATCTACTTACCATTCATTTAACCTCCTATGACTTACGAATGTTGCTGTTCAGACATTACCTTTTCAGAATGGCAGAAGAAGATGAAAGGCATTAAGCCCATAAATTACAAGTGGTTGGTAAATAAAATCAAAAAGCATATTCCTCAGTTGTACGAGGCATTAGCACTTGAATATTACAACCCCTACGAGAACAAATGTGGAGTGAATCAGGACTACTATATCTTGGCTCACTCTTCCGCTGAATACTTCATTAAAAAGAAATGACATGAAACAAAACATCAATCAACTAATCTTTTCTCGAATCGCCCCACAGAAAAAGTTGGAGGGAATAGAGAAACTTACTCCTTCAGAACTTTGGGCTACTCCAAAAACAATAACCCGAATAGTAAAGGAAACAGGAGAACGTATCGGCAAGTCTCGTAACAAAAGGCTCTACATCAGCCGAGACAGACAGCAGGGCAATAACTGGAACAGTACAGTCGTTGCCGTTGAACTCTACAAAGGAACACTTTATCTTGACATCTACTTTCAGATGGACTCAACAGATACAAACATCAGCGTTCCTTTCTCTACTTTCTTCTCAAAAGGGGAATACCGAGGCAAACATATCACCACAAACAGATACGGCGATGCAGAGCCTCATTATTTCCGATATGATGAAGATGACAAGAAGATGGTACTCAAAAGCATCCTTCTTGAATACGTTTACACCAAGTACGAAACAAAACTAAAAGCAAATGGCAACAAATAAGAAATCAACTAAGAAAGGTAAGGTCTCCGTATCTTACCGTGGTGCATCTTTACTTGATGTAGTCCGCTATGTTCACGAGGAAACTGTTAGACATTGTGAATATTGCGGCAGACCTATGAGCCGTAGCGATGTTAATGATTATGGATCTCTTTGCGAGGACTGTTATATGAAAGAGTATTATGGCTAAACACATCATCTACAACGAGTGTTACATCATCAAATTCAACAACCACAGCTACGAGGCTTTTATACTCAATGCTGACGATGATGTTGAGTTTAAGTTTTTCACCAATCTGTCTGATGCAAAACATTGGATAGATAAATATAATGTACCGAACAATGGATAAAAATCAAACAGTTGCAAAGAAGATATGGCATGATTATCTTCAATGCTCTACAAAACCCTTCTCTTGGGGACTGAACTTCAATAGCGTAAAAGTTATTGAGGATGGTACTGCCTTTCATGTTCAAGGCATGGTTTGTGGTTGGATTAAGGTTCAACAAGACACAACCGACAACAGATACAAGATAACAATCACTCCTGACAATTCTATGGAATCCGAGGTTGTGTATCATTATGTATCTTGTGAGAATATAGTATCTCTTATAGATGTGAATGTGAAGTATGGCATATCCTACTACGATTACATTTGCTCTATCTTCGGACTTACACAAAAAATGGCAGTGTAAGAGTGCCTATATAATTAAGGTATAGGGGAATATCAGGAAACTAACAATCTCTGGTATTCCCCTTTTTAATTTATCAATAGCACCAACAAGACGAACATCTAATAACTGCTAATATGGATAAGAACAATGATAAATACGTGGCATACCTTCGGGTGAGTACACAAAAACAAGGATTCTCAGGACTCGGACTTGAAGCACAGAAGGAGATAATCAAAAAATTCCTTCACACCAAAATCCCGATTGCTGAATTTACAGAAGTTGAAAGCGGACGCAAGACAGATAGACCCAAACTAAAAAATGCGTTGGCTTTATGTAGAACAACAGGAGCGATACTTATAGTAGCCAAACTCGACCGATTGGCAAGAAATGTATCGTTCCTATCTAATCTCTTGGAGTCAGATGTGGAGATTGTCTTTTGTGACTTTCCACAGGCTAACAAAATGGTTCTTCACATACTGGCGGCAATATCTCAGTATGAAGCCGAATTAACAGCATCAAGAACAAAAGCGGCACTGCAAGCAAAGAAAGCCAGAGGTGAGAAGTTGGGTAATCCAGAGCACCTGATGGATAAACACGAGCAAGCAATAGCCAAAAGTAATCAAACCAATAGTGACAAGGCAAAGAACAATCCAAACAATAAGAGAGCCGTGGCATTTCTGAAAGTTATGGTCTTACAAGAAAAGACTTTACAGGAAATGACCAACATCCTCAACAAAGAAGGATTTGTTACTGCCCAAGGTTGTAGGTTCGTCCCTGCAACAGTAAAACGCTTAATTAAAAGATACAACTTAAAATGAAAGAGAACATCAACAATCAGGAGGGTGCTATCATTAGAACTCTCCATCCCTCAACTGTAGCCTTTGCAAGAATCTATAGTGAGGAACAACGTATGAGAATCAAACAACTCATACAACACAACTTTCTCCCCATCATACATCTGTGGGAGTAGGTAAATCCACAAGAAAGCATTGGAATGTGGAGAAGTATCAAGGCAAATATGTGGTAGGTTTTAAGATGATTACCACAAGCCCATATAGCTCCAACTTCAACCATTTAACTTACTTTATCAAGGAGGCGGTATGACAGAACAATATCTTTATCCTGTGTATGAAACAGATGCTTGGCATTCTCTTTCGAATCGAGATTGCAAGGGGATCTACACATCAAAAGAAGAAGCCATTGATGCCATAGCGGAACATCATAATATTCCTTTGGATGAATTTGATGGACTAACGGCAGAAGAGGCAAGAGAACAAATAAAACAAGAATTACAAATCCCCTTTCAAACACAGGGTTATACTGTAAATTATGATATTGAGGTATGGCTTGTGAATGATTGGGCTTAAAATTAAGAGCAATGAAAAAGTTTACAGTACATTACAACTATTACGCCACAGCCGATGTAGTAGTTTTTGCCAACTCGAAAGAAGAGGCTATCGAAAAGGCTGACCAAATCGAACTTGACAACGATGACTTTGAACTGGATTTTGAAAGTAGAGAAGTTTTTTGAGCCTGAGAATGTAACTTCAAACGAGATTACGGTATGAGAATCCTTTGGTATTTTAGGGCTTGGACTAAAGAATCAACCAAGCCTATCACATTATGGGTAGAAGCGAAAAATCAAGGAGCAGCCAGAAACTTGATATTCCGTGAGAATCCATTTATAAGCAAGCTAATGTTTTACAAAACAACAAGAATAGAATAATTATGGAAGCAAAGTATGTATTGATTTTAGACTTCACCATCGGCTGTTTGAATATTATAGAGCTGACAGATGAAGAACTAAAAGCGTCTGAGGAGTATGAGGATTTTTCAGATTTCCTCTCAACCCTCGAAGATAAGTATGGTTTCAGATTAAGTAATTCACAGTGGATGACAACAGAAACTTTGTCTATCTATCACTACAAAGACGGAAAGGAGGTCGCTAATGCCGAATTGGTGTGATACCTCTTATAAGTGCGTAGGAGATTTGAAGGAAGTAAAATCTCTGCATAAAGTCTTGAAGTATATGGAGAAACGTAAGACCTCTATACTGTCTAATGGTTTCGGCAAGATGTGGCTCGGAAACCTTGTATATAAACTTGGCGGCAACTGGAAAGAACTCAGATGCCGTGGGGAGATAACAGACTTCTCTCTTGACGGAAATGTACTGACAATAAATCAGGAAACGGCATGGTGCGAACAGGAAGGGGTTAGACAGATTATCGAAAAGACCTATCCCAGCATTAAGGTTTACTTTATGGAACAGGAATCTGGCTGTGAAGTTTACTACACAAACGATGCTTCAGGCGACTATTTCCCTGAGCGTTACTTCCTTGATTCAAACGAGGATTGGGAATATTTTGAAACTCTCGATGAAGCAGCCAATTTTGTATCTAAGATTGTCGGGAATGATGTAGAGCCAAGCGTTAATGCAATACAAGACGCTTTGGATGCTTATGTTGAGAAGCATGAGGAAGAGAATGAGGATATGTTTTATTCCTTCCACGAGTTCAATGTCTGCAATGACTAATCAAATTAGGAAGAAGGCTTTTATGGGCTTTCTTCCTTTTTTGTCATATATAACGGTAGCGTAATTTAAACTGTGTCAGACACTGTGTTTTCTATTTTATAGAGACTGACACAGTTCAGTTGACATCCCGATTAACCAATGGCTTATACCAACAATCTATAATGAGGCATTACGAAACACGGTCTTGCTCTCTTGCCACAAACTGTACTTCGACATTCACACGGAAGTCATTAATATTGCAGAGGTCTTCAAATGAATAGAGGAAATGATGATTGTTTAGGCAGTACCATGGATAGGTAAAATACACATCTTGATAAACAGGATAGTGCATACCTTCGTCCCATGAAACTCCATCATCCATTGTTATCTTGCGCTCATCCCAATCGTCTGGAGAATACTTGCTTACCCAGTAGTCACAACAGGAGTGTGGCTCGTAATAATTAGAACCGCTCGCCAAGGCTGCAATAATATTCCAAATGTGTGTACCCTCATAATTGTGCAATTCTGCCTTCAAACGTTGATTCTCTTTGGCAGACGACTTGTATTTTCGCTCATATCCCAGTTCGCTTTTGCTGTTCTTCCATTTTGGGTAAACATATATTCCAATCTCGTAGTGTGTGGTATGGCTTACTTTCTCCATCCACTGTAGTGACTTACTCGTCTTTTTCCCAAGTTTGATAGCTTTGCGTATGGCACGCATCAGCAGGTCGTTCGTCCGCCTTATACGTTGGGCATTCTCCTCGTTATGTACAAAATTTCGGTTCATCATCCGTTGGCGGTCTGCAAGTAGGCTTCTTACCTTTTTCTCTTGGGCATCCACTTTGTCACAATGCTCTTGGCTCCAAACTTTATCAGTGTAGTTTGGGTAGCCCTGTTCAATGAGTGTGACATACTCCTTCTTGATACGTTCTTCCAGTTCGGTGAGACTCATACCCTCCACATCTGGATTATCATACTCTGTTTCTTTGTTCAGAAGCTCCATTTCCCAATCTTTAAACTTCGTTGGCTGACAATTCTCGTCGTATGCTTGAGCCGCACCCTCGTTGGTGAAGCAGACATAGCCAATGAAATCCTTCTTGTACTTGTTTTCCTCTTCGGGGATAGGGATACATCTATGGCGGATGTTTAAATTATCGTAAATAAGCGGAATGAGAATCTGGTTCTCCAGATTTATTACGCCAGTCTTATAATCTTTCCATGCAATAGCTTGACCGTTTGCATTAAAGAAAAGTGGACAACCATACATCGCCGGGATAAGGATGCGTCCTTCGCAAATATGATAGTAGCCGTATTTTCCCTGCTGTTTAAACCACACCGTTTCATCTGCTGTACCCTCGTCTTTTATGCCGATTCCTTCAAACTGAGGTTTTATGTGCCATCCCCCTTGACCTTCGATTTTTACACCGAAAAGGTGTTTGCGTTTATCGAAAACCTTAAAATATTTGATACTATCTGTTTGCTGTTTCATGCTTCCGAATCTTTCGTCTTACTATCTGAAATCTTACTTGCCATATTCTGTTCTTTTAAAGCCGCTTGTTCTGCTACCTTTTCTTTTAATTTACGAGCTATTCTATTTTTCAATGCACGTTGCTCCTCTTCTTTAAGCAGTCTTTTCTGTTCTACTTTTGCCAAAAGAGCATTGTGCAAATCTGCTATGCAGAAACAGGCATCTTCAGAACTCTCTCCTGCTTTTCTTAACAGCATATCAAGAATTGCATTTTTAATATCTCTTCCAGAAAATCCGTCTATAAATTTACTCTCTTCTAAAATGGTCTCTTTATTGATTGTTTCATCATGTGGTAAGGAAGCTGGAATAGTGTGCCAAAGAATTGCCGCACGAGCTTCCTCGTTTGGAAGTCCAAAATAGATATGTTTAAGAATGCGAGAATTGAACGCTGTGTCAAAATTGGAAACAAGGTTGGTTGCGAAAATAACCACACCTGAAAATTCCTCTAAAAGAATAAGCATTTGGCTACGTAGTGAGTTCAATGCTTGGTCTGAACCATGACGCACATCCTCTATACGCCGTCCAAGGAAAGAGTCTGCTTCGTCAAAAAACAGGACTGAATTGTTTTCCTTTGCGACAGAGAAAGCCTTTTGAAGGTTTTTGGGTGCCTCTCCTACATACTTAGATTCTATTTCTGAGTAGTTGAGCAGCAGGATAGGCATATTCAAACTTTTTGCTATGGCATGAGCTGTCATAGTTTTTCCAGTACCAGGCTCCCCATAAAGATTGATAACACTACGTGGAACAGGGTCTATATCTTTGAACCCCCATTTGTCGTAAATAAGTTCTTTGTAGCGTATTATTTTCAAAGCATCTTCTATATCCTGTTTTGTAGTCTCATCAAGAATAACTTGATTTAAAGAATATTTTGGAGTTTGAGGAAAGAATGATGGTGTCTCGTCATTTTTCTTCGCTTCTATGCTTTCATGCTTTTTATGTGCCTTTTCGTCTTTCTCTTTAAAGTTCAAGTCTATACGTAAATGCCCTGTTGGAACTATAGCGTCAATCCCAGCCACCTCTATATAGTCCTTAGCCTTGACCATTATGTCAAAACTATTAGAGATAGAAAAAGCAGCATTACTGGTCAAACTATATGGAAGTTCGTTCCCCTCCTTTCGCTTTAAAGCCATACCAACAGACACCTGTAATCGTTTGTTGGTACACTCATTTAAGCATTTGCAAATATAAGATGCAAAGCTATTCTCAAATTGCCCTAATAAGAGGAGTTGATTGTCAGTCAACCCCTCCATTCTTATATTTATCATTATTGTATATCTTTGTTGTTAGTTGTTAAGATAAATTGTCTGTCCGACATAGAGATTATCTTGGACACCGTCTCCTTCAATATCCATAGGACAGATAGGCTTATCTTGCTCTCCAAAAATTCCTACACGCACTGCACTTTTTTTCTTTTCCATAATTTTTATTTTCAATGCGCTTGGAACTTTCTGTCGAACTTGGTCTTTAATTGTAAACAGGTCAATTACACCTGCAACAACAGCAACAACAAGGTCATACGCAAAATCCACCACTTCGCCTGCAAATTTAACAGTAGCCTTGGTTGCTCTGTATATAGTCATAATGACAGCGATAATCAGAGACAGCAACGATAGTACAAACCACAAAGCTATACTATCGTAACTTTGAACAGCACAACAGCAAATAAAAATAAAGAAGAAGAGAGCAGTAAGTCCGAAAAACAGTTTTATCATTTGGTAAATCTATTGTAGTTTAACTTGTGGATTATCCCAAAACGACAAGATGCTCAGAACCCAAAACTTCTTTTACTTTCTGCTCAACTTCACGAGCATGAATCAGTCTGGCGAACTTTATTTCATCCTTTTTCTCGTTATAAACACCTATAAAGAATGTCTGATAACCTTCCTTCTTTTTAGGATATGGTGCATGAAGCATTCTACGGAACTCTTCACAATCTCCATCTGCGAGGAATGGTATATCTTGTCCTTTAATGATTTGTTGTGACTTGAAGTAATTGATGATGTCGTCCATTCGTAGTGTTCCCTCAACGACATCCTCCTGCACTGAAGCGAGAAAATTTCTTTTGTTCAGATACATTCTCCAAATACAATATCCGATAGCAGCAGCTATTCCTGCGCCAATAATATAAGTACATCCAGTCATAATAATTATTATTTGTATTTATGCTAATACAACAAGCTCTTCTTTTCCAAGAACCTGTTGCGTTCTTTGATCTAAAGCGTCAGCCTCAATGTATTCATTGTGGGTAATCTCGTCAGTTTCTTCATTATAAACACCTTTGAAAATACCAACATCTTTGACAGGAGCCTTTTGTAGCATTTCTTTGAATACTTGTTGATTGGCATTTGCTATAAATGGCACATCTCGTCCTTGTTGTAAATTGAGACTTTTGAACCAGCCTACAACATTTCGAGCAAAATTCAAACATCCTTCAATGACTGTTACAATGAGCTTCTTGATATATGCACATGCTTGTTTTATCAGTTCTATAATCTGCTCCATATTCAATTATTTTAAAATAACCAACTTGTTTTCCTCAAAAAGATTGATAACTTCAGGAGTTAATGCTGTCGCCTTAATCACAACGTAATGATTATCCTCAACAGGAAGTAAATCACGGTCTTTTACATAGGCGAGATATACAATGTTAGAATTGTCCTTGATTACTTTCATTGCAGCGACACCATTACTGGAATTTACACGGTATCTTCGACTGATTTCAGTCAGAAGTTTCATATCCAGTACAACGCACTCTTCATTGTGGATTGTCATTTTTAATGCAGTCTTGAATGAGTCGATAAATTTGCCTACTTTTTCCGTTGCATACTTAGTTGTTTCCTCGATAACAGACTCTGCATATTCTTCTATGAGATAGTCTACAACTTCTGATATGTATTTGTTCATCAGTGAAATTATTATAACTGTTCAACATGGAGTTCTGTCATGGATAAAGCACCAGCACGTTTGATGTCAATGCCATATATGCGATAAAAGGCATCTACTACAACCTGACCTCCGTTTGTGGTTACAGGGTTGCTCATGCTTTGGGTTACAACTTCCACAGACATTCCAGGCTCTATACGAATGCCATTTGAATTCTTCACTCTTTTGGTTGTGATTCTAAATCTTGCCATAATTCAAAAATCTTTGCCGATACGCTCCACAACCACGGCGGTTAGTATATAGATACAAGAAAGGGATGGAGTTCGAATCTGCCATCCCTCGCTCTAGGTAGTCTGGAAAAAAACCTGTGGTACGAAATGTTCAGAAACAAAGCCCCATCCCCAGTGCTGATATGTAGGGGTACAATTAGGGCTGTACCGAACATTATCATATACACCAAGGAAGGGCATATCGTTTCTATTCATTAGTACCTTTCTTCTTTGTTTTCCAGACATTTTAGAGCGGTATGAATAGCTTGATACGCCTTCTTGACTAACTGGCTATTCCCTGCTTTTACACAGAGCCTCCAATCAGCAGGACAAAAGTACGGAAATTAAGTGAGAATCAAGAATTTTTTGCTGAGAAAGTGGCAAAATCGGGCTATTTTTCTTAATTTAACGTATGGAATGGTGGAATTTCGGAGGATTTGTATAAATTTGCATCAAACGATAATAAATTTTATATGGAGCAAGATTTAAATCGCATCAAGTTAGTCCTTGTCGAAAAGAAGAAGACGGGAAAATGGTTAGCACAAGAACTGGGTGTATCAGAGTGTACTGTGTCAAGATGGGCGAGTAATAAAGCTCAGCCTAACCTTAGTTCTCTTAATGCCATTGCTAAACTGCTTGGTGTCGAAATGAAAGATCTGTTAAGAAGTTAAACTAAGTTCTTCTCCAAACCAAGACATTAAAGCAATGTATATATGGATAAAGGGCAATTTTTATTATATCAAACTCCTGACGGTGATTCACAGATAGAGGTAAAGTTGCAAAATGATACTGTCTGGCTCTCACTTGACCAGATGGCAGAGTTGTTTCAACGTAATAAGTCCACTATCTCACGACATATAAAGAATGTGTTGGAGGATGGGGAATTGGAAGCTGATTCAGTTATTGCAAATTTTGCAACAACTGCCACAGATGGTAAGAAATACTCTGTCGCTTATTATAACCTCGACATGATAATCAGTGTTGGCTATCGTGTTCATTCCTACCGTGGTGTTCAGTTCCGTATATGGGCAACCAAGGTCTTGAAGGAGTATATAGTAAAAGGCTTCGCCATGAACGATGACCTGTTGAAACGAGCAGGAGGTGGCAATTACTTTGATGAGCTGCTTGCAAGAATACGTGACATCCGCTCCAGTGAGAAGGTGTTCTATCGTAAGGTATTAACGTGGTCTGGAGCTATGCCTACAAAACCAGAAGCAGAAATAGCCAAGAACTATCTCACCCAAGAAGAAGTAAAGTCCTTGAACCGCATCGTGAGCCTATATCTTGACTTCGCCGAAATGCAAGCCGAGGAACACCGCCCTATGTATATGAAGGACTGGATTAATATTCTCGATGACTTCCTCCGTATCTCCCGAAAAGACATCCTCACTCATGCTGGCAAAATCTCCGCCAAGCTCGCCAAAGAGAAAGCCGACCAAGAATACGACAAATTCAAGGAGCGTACCAAGAACGACCTCTCGCCTGTAGAGATTCACTTCTTGGAGAACTTTGAGCGTGAACAGAAAAGGTTGAT
>UMAC01060842.1_pt1 | contig 20074 bp, 46 predicted proteins | sample 1963591 | NCBI WGS metagenome assembly UMAC01 (sample SAMEA4835904, study PRJEB28245) | human gut metagenome | biome: gut microbiome; material: fecal sample | place: Denmark | collected 2008
AGGGCACAACCAAGGCGTTGCAGCGCTTCCTTAACGCAAAGCTCGGAATCAAGCTTGATGTCGACGGCATCTACGGCAACGCTACCTCCAGGGGTGTTGGCTTGGCTCTTGATAAAGGCCTGTTCCGTGGATAAGTACGGCCTATGATTAGAGAAATGTCTTAAAGGATTCAAAATGGAACTTAAAGATACTATTGATCTCATGACCAGTTCTGATTACAAGGATCGTTTTAAGGCTGAGTATTATCAAGTTAAGATTCGAGCTGAAAAACTTGATAAAATGCTTCAGGATTTCTATGATAACAAGCTTGATTTTACTCCGACTAGTCCGGTTGCTTTGCTTCATGGTCAATTGATTGATATGAAGAAGTATATGAGCAGACTTGAACTTCGTGCTGAGGCTGAAGGAATTAAACTCTAATCTGTTTGGCTATTTATGAGAAATAGATGAAAGGAGTTTCTCATGTCGCAGATGTACAACCCTATGCTTGGCCAAATGCCTATCGGACAGCCACCAACTGCTCCACAGACTTGGCTTCCGAACACGCAGAATGCGAATCTTCCATATTCTGCGCAGCCTTCAAAGCAGACCATATTCGGAAAGATTGTTCAAAACGAATCTCAAATCACTCCTAATGATGTTCCGATGGACGGGACTATCGCTTTGTTCCCGCTTCAGGACTTCTCGAAAATCATCGCGAAGCAGTGGACTCCTAACGGTCTGATTCAGACTCTTGAATATTCGCCTGAAACCGCTAAGGAAGATAAGCCTACTATCACACTCGATGAGGTGATGGCGCACATGGATGATCGTCTCGATCAGATCGAAGATCTTTTCACCGCTCCAAAGAAGGTGAACGACAATGTTAAGTCCGCTTGATGCTATTCTTAACATGGCCCAATCAAATCCTAACATCGCCAATAACCCTCAAGCTCAAGCGATGCTAAACGTCGTGAGAAGCGGAGACTCTAAGAAGGGCGAGGAAATTGCAAGGAACCTCTGTAACACTATGGGTATTACTCCGGAGGAAGCAACTAAACAAGCAGCTAATTTCTTCAATATTCCTCATTGATATTTAACAGCAAAGGATGGTAAAAATGCCATTTGATAAAACCAATAGCATCTTGAACACGGTTAAAAAGACTTGTGGCATCGATGCTGAGTATGACGTATTCGATCAGGACATTCTGGTTTTTCTAAATGCATCCATCCTCGATCTTACTCAAAATGGGATAGGACCGTCAGAAGGTTTCGTCGTATCTGATACATCGCAAACATTTGAGGACTTTATAGGCGACTTCAAGAACGTAGGAGCCGTTGCGACATATTTATCACAAAAGACTCGCATCGCTTTCGATCCACCGACGTCTTCTTATGTCTTAGACGCCATTAATAAAAATCTAGCGGAACTTATTTGGCGGTTGAATCTCGAATCTGAACTCATGCGAAAAACTGAAGCTAACTCATAGAGTCAGTGCATATTCTCGGAAGATATTTAGGGACCGCGGCCTTAGATTGAATCCGAGTTTATGATATTTTATCGGTGTCCAAACTAAGGAGGAACATTATGTTTAACAATGGTGCACCGAGCCTGTCCGATATCGCTGCTGTCACGGATGGTAACCGTAACGGTGGATGGAGCGATGGAAATGGTTGGTGGGTTCTGATCATTCTGTTCGCACTGTTCGGATGGGGTGGTAATGGCTATGGCGGTAATCGTGGAGCTGCTGCGGCAACCACGACCGACTTGCAATCCGGTTTTGATACCCAGAGCATCTTGAACAAGCTCAATGGTATCAACAACGGCATTTGCGATGGTTTCTATGCCATGAATACTGCTTTGCTTCAGGGATTCAACGGTCAGCAGACTGCTACCATGCAGGGCAACTATAACACTCAGACTGCGATCAACGGTTTGAGTTCTCAGCTCGCAAACTGCTGCTGTGAGAATCGTCAGGGTCAGGCGGACATTAAGTATGCTATGGCTACTGATACTTGTGCCATCACTAATGCTGTCTCCACGGCAGCGCGTGACATCACGGACAACGCAAACGCCAATTACCGTCAGCTGCATGACGAGCTCATTTCCATGCGTATGGAAGACAAGGATGCTCAGATTGCAGATCTCACTCGACAGCTCGGCCAGAAGGATCTGGCAGCTTCTCAGTGCGCTCAGAACGCATATTTGATCAGCCAGCTTCATCCCGCTCCGATTCCGGCATTTAACGTCCCGAATCCTAACGCAACTGTCGGCTATGGCTGCTATTGCAACCAGGCGTAGTTAACTGACTTGCGGAGGTGTTCTGTCAGATTATATTTTCACAGGGCCTCTCCGCCCTTTGGAGGTATATTATGATATCGCTATCAAATACGACTGATCAGACAGTCGCTGTCGGACAGTCCATTACCTTCGACACAGTGCTGCTGAAGAGTAAGAACGGTGCCGAGTGTCATCGAAAGAATTCTAGTTCCGTCAAGCTTTGCGCTAGGCCGGCTACGTACGAAGTCCATTTTGGGGCTAATGTAACTGGCACAGCAGCTGGTACGCCTGTGCAGCTTAGTATTGCAATCGGTGGCGAGACTATTAACGAGTCTACTATGATTTACACTCCGGCTGCTGCGAATGCTGTGGATAACGTGTCTACCGATATTCCGATTTCTAATTGTTGCTGCGATTATGATCGTATCACAGTTACGAATACCGGAACGGTTCCTGTTATCGTCAGTGCAAACCCGGTGCTATTCGTACATCGTATCGCATAAGGGGTGAATAGCATGGATGATGTCATGAACAAACTTTGCGATATGAAGGCCGAACTTGCATGCCTTGCTAAAGAAGCACTGAGCGGAGACGTAGACAGCGTAGATGCTAAGGAGCTTGGCGAAGTCGTAGATATGATCAAGGATATTTACGAGGCTGAGAAGGATTGCGCCAAAGCTAAATACTATAAGGCTGTAGTAAAGGCTATGAGCGAAAATGATCGTTCTCACCGTCGCGGTTATATTCCTATGATCGACTTTGACGAGGAATATGATAACTATTCTCGTGTTCCGCATCGCGATTGGGACGAGAAATACGGTAGAGTGTTTAACGAGTATCGTGATGCCCGAAAGCACTATACCGAGACTCATTCTACTGACGACAAAAGTTCCATGGATGGTAAGGCTCGCGAGCATATCGATTCAGTGATCGTATCGATCCGAGAAATCTGGAACAATGCTGATCCTACGCTTCGTCAACAGATGAAGTCTCAACTGACTTCTCTCATCAACGAGATGGCATAGCTATATCATGGATACGTTCAAATTAGGTGACGATATTTGGCGTATCCGTTATGTCGATTGTGATGATCCGATTCTCGTGGATCGTACCGGTAAAACTACGGTAGCCGTTACCGATTTAGAGACTATGACGATTTATATATCTGATCAGATCTCTGGCGATTTCTTGACCAAGGTAATGATTCACGAGATCGGTCATTGCATAATATTCAGCTTCCATTTGCTTGATGATTTACATCAGATGGTCCATCCGCGGTACTGGGTGGAAGCTGAAGAATGGCTATGCAATTTTGTGGCCGATTACGGCGTTTATATTTTACAGACATTAAAACTAATAGGGAGGTAACAACAAGGATGGACTGGACTCAGTGTGTTGTTACTATTGCGTGCGCTATTGTCGCATCCTCTGGTTTTTGGGGCGTTATCATGAAGCGCATGGACCAGAGGGAAGAAGAGAAGAAAGCTCGCGAAGAAGTTGCTATTCAGAATCGAGAGGCGCAGAGAAAACTGTTAATCGGACTCGCGCACGATCGAATTATAACTCTCGGAATGACTTATATCGAGCGAGGGTATATCACTAAAGACGAATACGAGAACTTCTTCACATATCTTTATGAGCCCTATGAGGAAAATGGCGGAAATGGATCCGGCACTAAAGTCGCAAACGAGCTGAGTAAACTTCCTATTAGAGCTTCTTAAGGAGATTTTTATGGTCCTTGATGATAAGACTTATAAGGTTGCTAAGTATGTTACTACTATTGTTCTTCCTGCTATTGCTACTTTGTATCTGGCGATTAGTGGCGTTCTCGTTCAAGGCGGGTTGCCTGGTTTGCCTTATCCTGATGTTGTGGCTGGTATTATTACCGCTATTGTAACGTTCCTCGGTACGATTCTTCATATTTCTTCGAGTAATTATTCCGGTCAAGGAGAACTTACCGTCGATGAGTCTAAGGACGAGGATGATGAGGACAAGTATCAGCTCGTTCTGCATGAGGATCTCCCCTCGTTGGCCAAGAATGATAAGTTCGTAGTTACCGTTAACAAGACGCAGAATTAACACATGCTATAATGAGGAGTCATATCTTGAAAGGATGCAAAATGGATATTTTCACCGAAGCAATTAAGGGTATTAAGACGTTCTTTGCTAATCCGTTGGACGACGAGATCAATTCAGTTCTTGAAGAAATGGCTTACGAGCATAGTGATACGGACAAGTATACGAAAATGTTGGATAACTTGGAGAAGCTCGAGAGAATCAAGAGTAACCAGAAGTTTAAGCTGGACTTTGATTTCTCTGGTATCGCTAAGGAATTCGTCAAGATCGGCGGTTCGTTACTTTGCATCGTAGCTATTAAGAAGATTGAAGATGAAATAGCTTTGACTGGTAAAGCACCGACGTTTATTCCTAGATTCTAGTTGAAGTATTTTTAGTATTTATTAGAACGACTTCTCAAAAGGATATGCCGCGTGAATTATACGCCATATCCTTTTTTTTCACTCGCGAAAATTTCACACGTTATAATAGAAGGAGATCAGTTAGGATAAGCTCCGTAGTGGGAGTCCTGTCGTAAGCTAGCTAGGCTTGACTCAGGGATCTCTTTCTTTTTTTTTAATTCGCGAAAAAAATACACGGTATAATAGAAGGAGATAATTGAGTCATTCTCTGCGATGGTAAAGTTCGCGATGAAGATTAAGAGTCAAACCGTACGAACGATTATCTCCTTATATTTTTCAGATGGTTGAGTCATAGACTCTGGTAAGTAGTATTATCTCACCATTTGCTTTTTTTTGTAAAATATTTTTACAAACGATTGAAAGGAGTATAACTATGGAAGAATTAAACAATTTAAACGTAGGGGACAAGTGTAGTAATACTGCTTAAGAAAAGTGGTGGATATTTAATGATTAAGCTTGACGTATTAGACTGTTGTCATGAGTGCGACATGTTTAGTTCTCTAGAAGTTAAAGGTTCCGATAAGTGTGTGTCACCCTTCGGTAAAATTGTACCCCCGGATGTATATATTCGTTGTCGCAATCAAGAACACTGCGCTCACCTATTGGAGTATCTCGAAACGACGTTGAAAGAAAATAAGATGGTTGACGCCGATTATATCAAATGGTAAGATTTCATTGATATTTTCAGAGGTTAGACCGAGAGAAAAGCATCCTCTATAATGAAAGTTAAGCCTATATAAAGGAGTGGTTATGTATTATACTGTTTGTCAAGTAGCGTCAATGCTTAATGTTAATCCGGAAACCGTAAGAAGGTGGATTCGAAAAGGAGACTTAAATGCTATCAAGCCGCATTATAAGAAAGAAGGTTTTCGTATAGATGAAGATTCGATATCGGAATTTATTAATAACCGCAAAAAATATAAAGTGCTTAGAGAGCCTATAAGTCAACAAACTTTAGAGAAAATCAAACGTTTACGTGAGATACAAAAGAGAATTGAGAAACTTGAAAAAATAGTGTCTGAAATAAACGATCTACTTGAGAGTTTGTAGTCATCAAAAATAGGTATGAGTTTTACTCTGCCTATTTTTTATTCTCTTGAAAGGAGTATCACTATGTTAATGAAAGACTTGAAAGGTACAAAAATAAAAGTTCGGTCAAGGTTGTATCGATATTTGTTAGTAGCTTTTTGGAATAAAAAAGACCTAGAGCATGTCTACAAATCAGCAAGCAGCAGAGAGCGAGCCAAAGAGAATGACAAACTGTATAATAGCGTTAAACGAGAGTACGACAATCTTACTATTCAACAACTTTTGGAAGAACTAAACATATCGACCCCTGAAGAGATTAAGCAATTTAGGTGTTGCGGAGATGGGACCGTTGCAGAATTAAAGAAGCTGTTGGAAGAAAACGACGACCAACACTAAGGATGATACATAATGGATTATTACACCTTCTGCGAATTGCAACCTGGTGACTTGGTAGCGGTTAATCGAGGGCGATTCAAAGGTCGAATGTTTGAGGTAGAATCGGTTAATTATGACGAAGGAACAGCCAGAGTTATATGGTCAACGGCGAACGAGGCAATTACTCCGGACCCGATACCAGTGATGGACTATAGACGTTATAGCATTGACGCGTTATATTAAAGAGGTTCCTATGTATCGTGTATATTTGTGCGATCACGACACAAACGAAGAAAAGCTAGTATATTATAGTAGTTCTTTCGCTGATTGCTGTGATGTTAAAACCAGATTAACGGAACAACTTATTTCGTCTGGAAACCGTTTCGACAATGGCGGATATGTTAGACGATCATATTTTATCGCCGGAGAAGAAGGACGATCGATAAATCCGATATTTATAAGAAACTAATTGGAAGTATATTATGTCTGATTTTGTCCAATTTAGCAATAGTCTTTGTAAAATTGGTTTGTTCATATTACTTCTATCTATTTCCATCGTTATCATATGGTGCTTGATAGACGAAATTATTAGAACACGTCGATGGCGGTGATTATATATCGCGAAAAAATCATATGATATAATGACATATAAAGACTTTGAAAGGAGTCATGATGGAACTTACACGAAACGAGATTCTTGTTCTTATCGATTATTACGACAATCTTAAATATGAACTTGAGGATCGAATCGAAAACTTCGAGGATAGTTGTTCTGAGATTTTGGATTCTGATCTATTCAACACTCAAATTAAACGATTCAAAAACGATAAGAATGGAGCACAATCTCGTGTCAAAGAATTAAGGAATGAACTTAACAATCTTTAGTTTTGTCATTGATAAGAGTTTATAGAAATATAGGCTCTTCTCTTTTTTTTCTTTAGAAGCGCAAAGGATAATTAATTTCGTAAGGTGCGCGTTGTTTAAATGATTGGAGTTGGAGAACAATGCGAAAAGAAGAAGCAAATAGGATCAAGATCGGTGACGTTCTATATTTCTCAAATAAAAAATCTAGAAATTACGGACTATCTGGTAAAGTTGTAGACATAGACCGGAACGGGCGCACCACTTGGATCACTCTAGAGAGCAATGGTATTCCATTTTTAGACGATAGGTGTAAATTCGTAAAAAACATAGTCTCGAGTTCAATGATGCTATCGTTCGATGATCCGGAAACTAAGAAAATCAAATCTAAAAATGATATTCTTGATGATATTGAACGACGAATCGATACGATTAAACAAGATATCATTAAGCTACAGACCGTCATTGATGAATATAAAGAGAATTATGGTAGTGACAAAGATGTCTAGTTGGACTCGAGTTCGCGGACTTATTGAGGTGGATGTTCCTGGAGATTCTCAAGCGCAGATAGATTATTAAACAGTATAGCCTCGAGTTGCATGATTTGAGGCTATATTCTTGCCGCCATGTTGGAATTGGAATACGAACGTTGAAAGACGTGAGGGTTCGAATCCCTCTGGCGGTACCAATTGAGGGCTAGTTTAAAGGTCAGAACGGGCGACTTATAATCGCTTAATCCGGGTTCGAGTCCCGGGCTCTCAACCATATGTTTTAGCATAACGTTTAAAGGGGTTCGTAAAGTATTATTTTTCTCCTTTCAACGAACAAACAATACTCCTTTGCCCTTTGTTTAATGCTTTGGGGGTCCCTCTAAACGTTATGTTACAGAATCATAAAAATGAAAGGTTTTTGAAATGACTTTTTACGAAAAACGATTAAAACAATACTTCGATCAACATTATTCTGACTATAAAGATACGGTCGAATGGTATAGAAGTCCTTCGCCGAATCAATGGCGATTTTTTATACCAGAATTGTCTAAGGAGATTTCTCTTGTCTGTTATGAAAACGGGTTCGTTCTTTCTCATGTTAAAGGAGAGTAGTAATGCCTAAAGGTATCAAAAGGGTAATTTAATTTGACATGCGTCATTGAAAGGAGTTAAGCATGGACGAATCGGTAATGAACGGGCTTACGATCCATCCGTCAAATCATGATAGCGAAGAGTTTAAAAAATGGATAATCAATATGAAAGCCGCTGGATATACCGATCCTTATATCGCTGCTATCTCTGGTGAAAGCGTTAAACGAATTCGAAAGATCACTGGCCAATCAAAAAAGAGGAAACGCTAATCCGCATATTTTTCATCACCTTTTTACAAAAGGAGAGAATAATGATTAAACGTAAGCGGGTTTATATTTGTGACCATTGTGGCGCGGTAGCAGTTGAAGAGGAACATTTCTCTATGAATGACCGTTGGAAAAGTGCTCCTCGAGACTGGACCATAACCGGTAAAGAAGACCTATGCCCCACGTGTTCTAAAGCGTATAAAAGATTTGTAAAGGAGAATCGCAATGATTCAAATCTCTAACACGGAAACATATGGATGGGAAGCTGCCATCAGAGGCATGCGTAATCCGATGAATTCTTGGGATAAAAGTGACTCCTACTTTGGTCCAGAATATCTCGAAGATGAAGACACATACGTTAAGCCCTTTGTCGGAGCAAACGATTACGACCTTATGACACGTCTTCGCAACGCTGGAACAGATCATCGCAAATATATGCGCATGATTCTGGTGTCGTGCGATATTATCGCTCCGCTATATTGGTGGAAAGAATTCGATACCTATAAGGTCGGCACGGTCGCAAACTCTTGCAGCACGATGCATAAGATCCATGCGAAGAGATTCAGTATCGATGACTTTAGTCGCGAATATATTTGGGAAGACGTTGACAGCAATCGTCCGATTACACAATTGGTAGAAACAGAGGATAACCCTGTATATCTCGATGACACACAGATCCTAATCTACACAATCGGGATGCTTAATGAATGCCGCGAGCTATATTTGAGTACGAAGGATAAACGTTATTGGTATAAGATGATTCAGCTTCTTCCTAGCTCTTATAATCAGAAGCGTACGGTAATGCTAAACTACGAGGTTCTTTCAAATATTTATAAGTCACGTAAGGTCCATAAGCTCGATGAGTGGCATGATTTCTGTTATTGGATCGAAAAGCTTCCATATTCTAGATTGATTACTGGTAAAGAATAATCGGCAATGTTTATATGATTGAGCTTTCAAGTTAATTGAAGGAGAAAAAAATAATGAAGTACGTGAAAAAGCCAGTTGTTATTGAAGCATTCCAGCTTGATGAACGCGGTTTGATTGGCGAAGATTGGTTTTGGGATGCTGTAACTCGGAACGACATTATCACTCACGATTTTGGAAAGTGGTCTTGCGGTCCGGCTTGGTGCGAGATAAAAACGCTTGAGGGAGTGATGGTAGCAAAAGCCGGAGACTATATCATCAAGGGCGTTGAAGGCGAAATCTACCCTTGCAAACCTGATATCTTTGAGAAAACGTACGAGGTGGTAGAGTAGATAAAGTCACAAGTGAAAGGAGTAAGTACAATGGATGTAGCATATTTATGCGATGGAGAAGCATGCAAAAGATGCAACAAAAGGGTCTCTCATTGTACTCATACGACTGATATCAAGCACGCAATCAATTTTGATGAGCTAAATGATGATCGTTTTATGGAAGTACCCGAGCCCACTCCGATGGATTTTGCTATGTCTCCAGAAGAGTTTAAAAAACGTATGAATAATCTAGTTGAAAGTCATCAAAAACGTCTTGGCTTGAAAGGCATCCATATCTTTATGGACGAATTAATGTGCGAAGTACTTCGAGAGTTAGGATACGGCGAAGGTGTGGATATTTTCATGAATACCGAGAAATGGTATGAATAAAGGGGGTAATGCAATGCATGAATATGAATCACATTATTTCTGTGACGGATGCGGAAAAGAACTTTATGATGAAGATCGAACCACTATATTTTCGCATAAGAAAAACTATCCTATAAGCATTTGGAGAGGGACTTCGATGATCGATTATGACTTTTGTCATGATTGCTACATTAAAGTAAAAACAGCACTGGACGATGTTCTAAATAAGGAGAACTAAAATGGCTCTAGCGCGTAAATGTGATCGATGCGGGAATTTTTATAATCCTAATATAAGTAGAACAAATAAAGGAGAATTTAACGCACTTAAACTAATTAATCGTGATCTTACTAACGATTTCTATTCAATTAGAATTTACGACCTTTGTCCAGATTGTTGTAATTCATTTATTAAGTGGCTTAACAATGACAACCAGAAAGAAGCATAACATGACACCTAACGAGTATCAAAAAGAAGCAATGCGCACAGCATCAGGTATGGACTATTCTACCATGGAGCCACTTGTTAACGCCGCTCTTGGTATTGCCGGAGAAGGTGGAGAGGTTTCAGATCTCATTAAAAAGCATATTTTTCAAGGACATTCTCTCGACAGGAACCATCTAGCAAAGGAACTAGGCGACGTGCTTTGGTACATCGCTCTCGCTGCTGAATGCATCAGATATCCTATGGAACAAATTATGGAAATGAATATCGAGAAACTTTACAAACGATATCCTAATGGCTTTGATTCCGAAAAGTCAAGAAACAGGGTTGAAGGAGATATTTAATGCTTATTTGCCCGAACTGCGGATCCAAGAATTTAAAGGTACTTGATACCCGCAACGATAAGGACTATCCGGGGTTATATCGTAGGCGGCTGTGCAAGGATTGCAATATCCGGTTCTCTACTCACGAGCGATATGTCGATTTCAAGGATCCAGATGGTTTGAAAGATTTCAAAGATCTAAGCATGGAATCGCTTATTCGAATGGCCATAAGCGTATAATTATTGGGAAAGTAAGATGGATAATCAATATTATAGTTCTAACGAAGATGTTACGGAAAAAGTTACAAAAGGAGCTATGATCAACTGCGATGATGCCGTAAAACATCCAAAGCATTATATGATGACTGGCGGATTCGAATCATTCGATGTTATCGTGGAATCTCTAGGTATCGAGGGCGCTCGATATTTCTGTCAAGGAAATATTTTGAAGTATCAGATCCGCTATCATTATAAGAACGGAGAAGAAGATCTTGAGAAAAGGCATTGGTATTCTAAGATGGATCAACTTCTAAGCCAATGCAAATCTATCGAAGATTATTATGCAACAAAATTTCAAATGTAAGGAAGTATAGTGTAATGCCTTTGGCTAATTTGGACATGCGTGATTTACGTGTTCTCAAGAATGCGTATGAGATCGAAAAGGAAGAAATCAAAGACAATATTGAGGATTTGGATCATATTAAATCAAAAATCGAAAGCATGCAATCCAGAGTCGACGAAGTTTTTCTAAAAGTACCTTATATAAATTACGATTTAATCATTAAGAAACTTCAAGATGAACAAAACAAACTGGAATCAATTAATGGGAAACTTGAATATATAAACAAATTAAACGGTGAGGCGTTTTTACAAATGTAAGAAAAAATAGCATTTAGTCTATATTACATTCTGAAGGAAAACAAATGAAACGATACACATTTCTACATTTTTGCTTTGATCTTATCATGACCGTTATCACCGGTGGTTTGTGGCTAATTTGGCTATTATTCAAATTCCTAAGGAGTAATTCATGATACATATAGTAGAATTCGACGAATATTGTCCTAAGTGCAAGCATAGAGATTTAAAAGAGTATGAATCTCCATGCCACGAATGCCTCAATATTTCGGTAATGGAAAATAGCCGCAAACCAAGTTTTTATACAGAATTTGGACATAATGATGAATCCAAGAAATCTGAGAAAAATGAGACTTAGTCTTGGGTTAAGCCCAATGGTTTGTGCTAACGATATGGGTGTTACAAGACAGACAATACATAATCTAGAATCCGGAAGAACTTCAAAAGAAGCGAGTTTACGTTACTATGAATTATATTTGCAGGATGTAAAACGCAGAAGATTCCAATCGAGTTCGCGAAAATAGAACATGCTATAATAGACTGGACGATGAAAGGAGTCTATTATGTCTGATCAATATTTTTGGGGATTCGCAATCTTTGAATTTTTTGTAGCAATTCTTGCTTTTTGGTACATTGATAATAAGATCAATGAGAAAAGAAAGAAGGAATACTACATTATTTGGAGAGAAGGATACACTCAATGTATGAAGGATAACGGATACGAAGACAATCCAAATTGTTAAACCGGTCAAACAGAGGTCAAGAAAAACTTGGCCTCTTTGTTTTTCTCTTGAAAGGAGAACGGTATGGTGAACTTGAATGTTATTAAGAGTGGCGTGGAGAAACATTCTCCAGCAATTCTAACAGGACTCGGAATTATCGGAATCGGATCGACTGTCATATTTGCAGTACGAGCAACTCCGAAAGCGCTCGACCTTATTGACAATGCATATTTGGATAAGGCACGATGTGATCATGACGAGATGTATAACATGGAGGAAGAACCTGTTATCAGCCATAAACTTGAATATTTGGGAGCAAGCGATGTCGTAAAGGCAACGTGGAAATGCTATATTCCGGCGGCTATAATGGGCGCCTTCACGATTGTATGTTTTATTGGATCAAATCGAGTAAGCGCACTTCGAACCGCAGCTCTTAGCAGCGCATATTCTATGACCGAGAAAGCTCTTCAAACATATGAGCAGAAAGTTATCGATATTCTCGGAGCTGATAAGAACGAGGAGATCCGAGAAGAAATCGTTAAAGATCGACTAGATTCTTCTACGGACGTCGTAATTCCAACATATAGTACAGGATCGGAACTTTGCTATGATTGTCTGACAGGTCAGTATTTTTGGAGCGATCAAGAAACCATCAGAGCTGCCGTAAACGATTTCAATAAAATTCTTATCGGAGACTTGTATGCCGATAAGAACGAATGGCTTCTTACTGTTGGTGAAAATCAAGTAAGGGATGGTCATCTTGTTGGTTGGAGCGTTAGTAAACTGTTGGACGTTAATATAAAATCCATGGTCGCTCCTAACGGAAAGCCATGTTTAGCTATTGATTATTATAGTCTTCCTTCTCCAGATTTCCGTCGCGAATTTTAAACACCTTATAATGAAGGACTAAAGACTATTGAAAGGAGAACCCTCATGAAGAAACAGAAAATGATGGACATATCCAGTGGTGGATTAAGAAACTGTAAATCGATTTAGCCCATATAGAGACACTAAGAATTCTTAGTGTCTCTATTTTTTCTCTCGCGAAAAAATCACATCCTATAATGACATGGTATTTAGTTGAAAGGAGTTTACCATGGCTGACGAGAAGAACGTTCAGGTTAAGATGGACGAGGAAGTCGAGGAGAAGACTAATAAGAACTTTGATATTCCTGTCCCGGTCAAGATCGCCGTTGGCGCTGTAGTCGGCACTGCTGGTGCTGCTCTAGTGATTTGGGCAATCCGTTCGGGACATGGAAAGCAGATTTCTGAAGTCGCTGAGGCCGCTAAGGAAGTCGTTCCTGAAGTTACAGAAGAAGCTGTGAAGGCTGCGATCTAACGATTCGCACATGTCTTTAGAGACGCTAAGAAATCTTAGCGTCTCTATTTTTCTCTTAAAAGGTAAGTCGCAACCATGATTGAACTTTCCAATTTCGAACTACATTCACTAATAAATATATACCAAGACGCTTTAAACACATTGACAAAAGCTCGAGACGAATGCTATTATTCGGAAGAAGACCTAGTACGTTTCGATAAAAATATTTCAGCTTTGCAAGATCGAATTAATTTACTCTCGCGAGAATAAAACATCCTATAATGAAGGTGTTATTCTCTTGAAAGGAGATTATTATGAACTGGAAAATCATCGAGGCCGTAGGAGGCATCGTTGGATCGATCGCTGGCTATCAGACTGCTGCCACGATTATCGAAGCGTTCATTCCAGCTACCGCATCAGTATTTAAGAAGAATTCTATGCTGATCGGAGCTACTTTGATTGGTTCGATTATTGGCGGTAAATGCATGGAAGAAGCTAACGATCAGATTCGATCGATTAAGTATTTCTACGAGCATATTGATTTTAACAAGTTGTTTGGTAAAAAAGTAAAAGAGCATTAACCCAGAATTTAGAGAGGACTATTTAGTCCTCTCTATTTTTTCTCGCGAATAAATAACATCCTATAATGAAGGGTTAAAGACTATTGAAAGGAGAACCCTCATGAAGAAACAGGATATTATGCATTTCTTCGACGAGCACAAAACTGAATTTATTTGCTTAGGAGTCGGTATTGGAATCGGAGCATATGCTCTGTATAGGCATTATATGGGACCTATTTGCACAAACGGTCACACCGCTATTATCAAGTTTAAGGGATCTGATGGAAAGAAAGCGGCGCATGATCTTGTTAGTGTAATGAATGCTCCAAAAGATGCTGCATCAAGCGCATATACAACTGGTTTTAAGACCGTAACTGAAGCAACGAAGGAAATTAATCAAGCTCTTGCCGAAACAGGAGATGCCGAGAAAATTCTGTGGTGGATTGAGAAATTCTAAGACAATTTAACCCACGTAGAGACGCTAAGATTTCTTAGCGTCTCTATTTTTTCTCGCGAATAAATAACATCCTATAATGAAGGTGTTATTCTCTTGAAAGGAGATTATTATGAAAATTTTTACTAAAGAATATGTAGAGACTTTGGCATATACATCTATATCTGCATTTGCGGTCGGGCGCTTGGCAGGAGAACTAGCCCTTAAATGCAAATCACCAATCGTAGGAACGATTGTGTTTACGGGCATTGCAGCTGGCTATATTTGTCTTAGCGGTCGAATTATCGGAATGCTTGTAGATTACGATATTTCCAAGAAATCTATCGAAGATGAAGCTTTCACTGTAAATCAATAAAAAGAATACACACCGAAATAATAGGAGCTAATTAGCTCCTATTATTTTTTTAATTCTCTTGAAAGGACCAAATCATGATTGAGAAAGCGAATACCAAATACCAAAATACCATCTAAGCATTGAATATTTCTGACGTTTTCGCCTTTTAGAAAGGACCAAACCAATGGCAGAGATTCCGAATTTTCCTGGAAATTCTAATAAGAGTAAGCAGCTAAAGACTGAGCAAGAGGAGAAGAACCTTAAACCAATTGTCAGCAAGCCCGCGGTTAAGCGCAAAAAGAGCATCGGACGCAAGTTCAAGGAAGCGTTCATCGGAGAGGAATCAGAATCCGATAGCATTATTGATTATATTCTCTACGACGTGCTTATTCCGGCGTTTAAGGATACCATCAGTGATATGATCAAAGGTTCTTTGGACATGGCTCTATATGGTGAACGTCGCCCAAATACCCGTAATATTTCTCGAGACCGAGGTCGATCTTATGTGAGCTATGGGTCATATTCGAACTCCTCTAATCGAGATTCTCGTCCGACAAATCGCGAAAGACGTTCGGCAACTCTTAAACTTAACAACGATGATATCGTTCTGAATAGTCGTTTGGAGGCGGAACAGGTAATTGATCGACTTTGTGATTTGTGTGATCGTTATGGTTGCGCTACTCTCGCTGATCTATATTCTCTCGTTGGTATTGACAGCGATCCTACTGATAATAATTGGGGTTGGAGCGATATGCGTATGGCGAGCACTAGCCGAGTTCGTGATGGGTATATTCTCAACCTTCCACGAGTAGAAGCTCTATGATTTAAGGACAAAAAGGTGAATAGGCTTAAACGAATCTTACATGCACTCGCCTATTTGATATTCGGGATAATCTACATATCAGTATTCTGCTTTTTAGTGAAAACTGTGACAAAAGTAGGGATAATGATCGTTCTTGCTCTGTTATATATCGGAGCATGGAGGTGAGGATCATTGAGTATTAATGTCGATCAAATGCGAGAAAAAATTTCAGAAGCTTATAATGGTGATGGCTGGAAGAAAAAAGTTCGGTTCATGCCTGATGATCAAGTCATCGCTATTTTCTATAGAATGAAAAAGAAGGGACAGATCAAAGATGCTGGTTAGCTTCACCCCATTTGCCTTATTTATCTATACAATCGGTACATTTTTTTCTGGGATTTATTTTCTCAGCATGGTGTCGAGTAGGTGAACGAGATGAATAAAAAAGGTTGTTGTTTTCTTGTAGCGTTCTCTCCTCTTGGTGATAACGGCAATCAGATCTGTGCTGTCGGAACAAAAGCTAGAAGCAGAGATGTAGAGGTAATCAATGCTTTTGATGATCAGAAAAAAGTACAAGCCATCTATGATATTCTTACAAATAAAGATTATGAATGGCCAGACGATCTCAAATAAATTTTATTCTAACTTATATAGGAGCGACATACATCATGGTCTGTTACGTCTGTAATCGTCAAGTTGCTAGTAAAGATATTTATATAATCGATATCAAGAATGGTGTTAACTATCGCGACTATATTCATAACCATTTTATTCTCTGTCCAACTTGTTATTCCAATTTCAAGTATCTGTTAGAGGTCTTCGGAACTCCCATTGAAGGTCCCGATGATACGAATCTCATCGAGTATCCTGGTAAAACCGTTATTCATGATACCGAATGGGATCGCACTCATCCTGCTCCCGGATACGAAAACGCATAAAAATCACACCCTATAATGACATGGTAATATTTAGTTGAAAGGAGCTTACCATGGCTAAACGGGACAACAAGACTCTTGAAGAGATTCTTAATGAAAGAGAGTTTACCGACAAGATCCTTACGTATGCCAAGATTGGAGCTTTTTTAGGTATAACAGGATTGTTTATCTACTTTAAAGGTTGCTATCGCGGATATGGATATGGATACGGACGCGCACTCAATGATATTAAGAATGCTTTTCCGGAGATCTTTGAAGAACTAGTTAAAGCCACGATACCTGTTAAGTAACACTGAGAAATAGTAGGATAATATTATCCTACTATTTTTTCTATACGACATCGATAAAGGAGAAACCATGGATTTTTCAAACGCTATTCAAACTGCCAAGTTCGCTATTGGACGAGGCGGTCTTGTCCTGAAGAAGTATAGCCCTGAGATCCTTACTGCTGCTGGTGTTATCGGCACAGTCGGTTCGACGGTTCTCGCCTGTAAGGCTACTCTTAAGGTCGAGGATATTCTCGACGAGGCTAAGAAGAAGTCGAATCTTATCAATGCTGTCCATGACGGTGAGATTGAGGTAGATGCCGAGTATACTGATAAGGATTATTCTAAGGATCTGATCGTCAACCGTACGCAGACTGTTGTAAAGCTTATTAAACTCTACGGTCCTGCTATTTCTCTCGGCGTTCTCTCGATTACCGCTATTCTCGGAGGTCAGCATATTCTCCGCAAGCGCAACGTCGCAGTAATGGCCGCTTACAAGCTTTGCGAGGAGAGCTTTACTAATTACCGTTCCCGCGTTAAGGACGAGCTTGGGGAAGACAAGGATCGTCAGTTTTATTATGGCATGACCGAGGAGACCGTCAAGGACAAAGTGAAGTCTAAGGATGGTAAGACCAAGACGGTTACCAAGAAGGTTGAGAAGGCTCCGGATCATCTATATTCTCAGTACGCTCGTTTCTTCGATGAGGCGAATGTGAATTGGGATAAGTCTCCTGAGCAGAACATGTATTTCCTTAAGATGGTTCAGAATCAGATGAACGATAAGCTCAAGGCTCGCGGCCATGTATTCTTGAACGAGGTATATGACGCACTCGGTTTCGAGCGTTCTGAGGCCGGTCAGCTTGTCGGTTGGGTTTGGAATAAGGATAATACGGCAATGGAGGCTGGAGATGGCTTTATTGACTTCGGTATTTTCGATGGTAACGACTATGCTAAGCGTGCTTTTGTCAATGGTGACGAGCGTTCTATCCTCTTGGATTTCAATGTTGACGGTGTGATCTACGATCTTATTTGAGATCTATTAGGTTTTGATGCACCTGGGACTGGGATACGAGAGTTAGATATTCTCGACTATCCCGGTCTTTATTATTGCAAACCTAAGGAGAATTAACAATGAATTTCATTCACGCAGCCGGAGCTTCTAAGAACGGCCAGATTGCAGCCAAACTCGTATATGATTATTTCATCAAGAATGTCGATGACACTTATAATATCACTCTGAAGGATCTTGAGGATGTTGACGTCTATCAGGTGTGGCATTGCTATATTCTTGGCAATGAGAAGTGGCTTCTGTCTACCACATATCCTGATGGCATGTATTATGAGGTAACTTATAATAAGGCTAAGGATGAATGGTATTTCGACGCTTACCATAAGATTAAGAACATCAAGGTAAGTTCTGATATTATCGACAATCTTATTTAACAGTATAGGAGCAAACCATGAAACCTTTGGTTGGTGCTTTGCTCGGTTTTGTCGGAGGCGTGGCAGTAGGCGGGATTGCTACGTATTTCGGAATGAAGGCAAAATTCGAGAAGCATGCAAATGATGTTATTCGAGAGTATCGCGAGTACAGTAACGGTCGTATTCAGAAGGTTCAGAGCGAGCTGAATAAGATCATTGATAGCGATAAATTCGATGAGGAAGAGTATAATAAGAAGGTCGCCTCAGAGCCCGAATTTGAGGACTATACTTCGTATTCGACATCGGATATGGATGATAATGATACCAAGCCTTCTACGGGCATCTCAGAGGCTCTAAAGGGTATTTCCGTCGACTCCGCCAAAGCTATCAAGGAAGATATGGAAGCTTTGAGTCGCGACGTGCATGATCAAGACTTTGATGAGCATATGGCCGAAAGAGAGAATCCGGAAGAAGATATTTCTGAGTATGACGAAGCTCTAGCGTTCGACAAGCATATGCATGAACAAGCCGTGTCTGAGGGATATTCCGATTTTCCACGAACAATTTCAGCAAGTGAAATGCTGAATCAGAAACAATGGTATACAAAACTGACATTTTCTTATTATGCCGAAGACGATATTCTTGCAGACGATCAAGATAATTTGGTAGATGATCCCAAAGACCTTGTCGGAGAATATTTTACGGAGTTTTTCGGAATGAATGAAGAGGATCCGAATGTGATCTATATTCGCAATGACGATCGAGAAACCGATTATGAGATAATGAAAATCGACGAATCGTATAAAGATCGCTATCCAAAAGAAAACGTCAGCATTAGCGATTAGGAGTTCATATGAGCGGACTTATTGACACCGCTCGAGCACGACAAGAGTATTTTGCTTATTTGTGCAGTCTGGTTCATGCTGACGATCCGGACTGCACCTTTTCTAAGCTCATGCTAGCTTTATTCAATACGGAGTTTGTATGGAATATTGATAATGACGTAAATCGAGCGGAAGATGGACTTAGTCTTCGATCGGATTTTGCCAGGCTATATTATGACGGTGATGAGGACTTTGAAGATTGGTTATATGATTCATCACCTTGTTCTGTTTTAGAGATGCTTATTGCTCTGGCATATCGAATCGATGAAGACATTATGTGGAATCCTACTAAGGGAAATCGAGTGTTGCAGTGGTTTTATGAGATGCTCGAGAACCTTGGTTTGAATGGATTGAGTGATGATAATTGGGTGTATCCCGACTCGGATTTTAGGGTTAAAGACATTGTTATTAGGATGCTCGACCGCACTTACGCCCGAAATGGCTTTGGTGGATTGTTTCCTTTGACTGATGGCCGGTGTGAAGATCAGCGAAAAATCGAGATCTGGAAGCAAATGAACACCTATTTTATCGAGAAATATGGGGTCGAAGAGGACATTGATCTGTAATTTTTGTGATAAAATGTGATATTTTTGAGTGATAAAAAACATCACACGAACTATCACAATGATTTTTTGGCTTTGTGAGAATGGTCAAAAAGGGCAAAAAAGGCCATTTGTGATAGATTTTTTTATCACATATCACAAAAAACATCACACAACGTTTTGCCTGGTAGATAGGGTTATTTTGGTGTATTTGTGATACTTTTTCTTATACTACTATAAAATAGTAATAAAAAAA
>UMAC01071697.1_pt1 | contig 19108 bp, 25 predicted proteins | sample 1963591 | NCBI WGS metagenome assembly UMAC01 (sample SAMEA4835904, study PRJEB28245) | human gut metagenome | biome: gut microbiome; material: fecal sample | place: Denmark | collected 2008
TTAAATTATATAGTTCATTCTTATGAAATTTCTTATTATTTATTTCATCTATTAATACAATTGTTAATTCATAATACTTATTATTATATGTAAATTGTATGAATTGATTATAAATTTCCTCATCTACCATGTTATTATCTATAAAATAATTAATTATTTTTATTTTCTCTTTTTCACTCTCTCTTTTAAAAAGCCTCGAATATAATTCTAAATCATTTTGGAAATCTTTAAGTCCTTTTTTCAAATATCCTATTGCTATATTATTATCATTCTCTAAATTATCATAGCAATAATATGATGGCTTAAATATTGGTATACAACCTATGCTTTTTTCATAATATTGTTTTGCTTTAATATCATTTTTTTCTTCTTTTCTTTCTTCTATCATTCCTAACATATTATATAGTTTTGACCATTCCTCTTTTTGTTCATTATTCGATATTATTTGTTTAATACTTTTTTCAGCCTTATCAAATTCATTATTTTTTAAAAGTTCTATTAACTCCTCTATCTGCATATGTTACTCCTTGTTTTTATTTTATTCTCTTAAAACTATTGTTGCATTTTTCTCTTATTATTATTTGTTTTACAAAACATGTATAAATTATATCATAACACAATTACATTTACCACAAATGGTATTACCTTTTTATATATATTAAATCTTATAATATTAATAATAAAAACTAAAACATCCTTAAATTTAAATTATTAAAGATATCTTAGTTTTTATTTATAAATAACTAACATTAAAATGGCAATTCTATTTCATTTACTGATATATTTTGAGCGTGATTTTCGGTAATCTCGGATATCTTATATAAATAATCTCCAAATTTCCTTTGTTCTTCATTTTGAAATTTTTATTTTCTTATATTCTATCTTGTTAATAAAATTATAATAATCAACAATATAAATACACAGAAACTCTGCCTCATTCTTTTTCATTATATTATTAGCATGTGCATATGTTCTGTTGTTTCGTGCATCATCAAAGCTTTTCATAATCTTCTTAGTTGCACTCAAAATACTAAATGTTGTACTCTCTTTAAATATTTCATCTTCTCTTAAGATATTGTTCAATTCTCCCGCTATAGAATCTAATGTTTCTCCCTTTATTGGTTTTCCTAACTCCTCAAATATAGCTTGATATTTATATCTTAGTAATGTATGTAATCTATCAATAGTGAATTCATATTCACCCTTTGACAGTCTTTCCTTAATATGTCTTAATAGCATTTCCTCTTCTTTTTTATTTCTTACAGTATTTTCACTAATGTCAATAGTTTTTTCATATTTTTCTAATTGCTTGACCATCCTTTTGACTACAGGTATATGCTTTTTAAGTAAAAAATCTCGCTTTGTTCCATACTCCAAAAAACCGATCATTAATTGTTTAACTTTTACATTATCTTCATTTTTGATATATCTTCTTAGTCTTTTAGCTTTGGAATTTCCCTCTTCTTCATCTTTGTACTCTTCATCATCAATATTGCTTCCTGTACACTCTTCAATAAAACTTTTAAATCTATAATCGGAAAAATCCCATACATATCCTTTACCTCTTTTTGTTTTCCTCGCTATAATTTCCATAAATTCATCAATATCTACCGCTTTTAAATCTGACATGTTTCGCTCCTCCTTATCCTTATGATAGTAATGCTCTCATATTAGTACTCATCGTAGATATTATGTTTTCTACCATTATTGCTTTTTGTTCATCATCCCCCATAGCTTGGATTTGAGCTGATGCTAAAGAATATATTAAAAAGTCTACAGATGTTACTAAATGTTGATTGTCTTTATTTTCAATTACAAATCTATCATAAAATGGATGCTCTGTATTCCATTCTATTACTATCTTTTTACCTTCTTGCCAAGCCTCAAATATTGAAGCGAGTCTACCATTTTTAGCCGTTCTAAATTCAACATTAGCATTACTATCCTGTGTTTTTTTAGGCTTTCTTTCTCTTTCTTGCATATTGTCTTTATTAACCTGTTCCATTTGTTTTGTTTGTTCTTTATCCTTATTGCTATCTCTTTTTTCTTTCTTTACAATTGGGGTAATAAGTAATTTTGATTTATTATTAATTACTTTTTCTGCTTCTTTATGGCTATTTATTTCTTCTTCAGATATTTTTGCAGTTTTCTTCGTCTGATTGCTCATTGCTCTCATCTGTGGCAATAAATCATTTCTTAAAGAATTATCTATAGAGTCCACCATATCTATACCATTTTTAGTGAAATTAACACCCATTGGTTCATCTAATTCCGAGTTAAAAGATAATTCTCCCCTAACCCTGTTAAAATTAGGATGCTTATTAAACCAATCCTTTGGAACAAATCCAAAAGCTATTTCTCTATTATTCCTCAAAACAGAAAATCCTTGATTTTTCATATTAATGTCTTTATTCTTTTGCAATTCCTCATTATATACTTGCAATAAAGCTAATTTAACATGAACGATTCCCTTTCTAGTTTCTCCAGTTTTATTGTCTTTCCATTTAACTTCATAATCTTCATCGCTAAATAGTTGTGATTTAAATTCCTCATCATCTAACATTAAAGGATCATATGGCAATACCTTTTCGCCATTTACCTCAAATGTAATTCTGTTCATGTATTTTCTATATATTCTAGCCATTTCTTTAACTAATTTGTTTGAAAACTGCTTTACATTTTTATTAGTTATACCTGAACATTTTTCAAATATTATAATTGTTCCTGCCTCGCTATTAACAATATTTTTAAAAAATGCTTCTTCTACCTGATTTGCATTTCCTATAAATTTAACAAAGTCGTTTGACTCTTTTATTACGTCAACATCTGTTACACTTTTCAATACGAATGGAGTATTTAATTCCTTTGTTAATACTGTTGTTCTATTTGCAAGTGATAACCCTGCTGTGCTTAATCCCATTCCAAATTTTCCTAAGTCTCCTCCTGTAGAATGTTCACTGTTAGAACCTAATTTTAATGCCTCATCCAATACTTCATATTCCATACCGTTTCCGTTATCTGCTATCATTATCCTTAATTGCTTTTCATTATCTTCTTCTATGAATACTTGTATTTTAGTAGAATCTGCATCAATACTATTATCAATAATATCACATATAGCTACCGTGTTTTCATATCCTATATGTTGTAATGCAGATATTAATATTTTTGCATTTGGTGTATTTTTAGATTCATATTTCACCTCATTTCTAATAATATTATTTTCTTTGTTTGTTCTTTCCATAACAAATCCTCCTTTTAAAATAAAAAAATAATCTATCTAGATTTAGATAGACCTTAAACTCCAAGTCAAAATAAACAAAGAAAATAATACTATTATAACTTTGTTTAAATACAAGGTTTTATACCCAATATTAAAATATTTTAACTCTTCAGACAAGGTACTATACCGAATCTAGATAGATAATACCACATTTGTTAATTTTTGTCAAATGATGTCTTTTTTAAAATAAATATGTACTCATGTGCCAACAAATAAAAATCCCTATTTGTATTTTGGCTCCAATATCCTGTTCTTTTGCAGTTGTGCTGCTCTTTTATTATTATTTCTTTTAAGGTGAATCCTCTTTCGATAAAAATATTCATGATATAAAAACCTAATGGAATAACATTTTTATTTTTTCTTATGTCTCCAATTAAAACTGCACAATATTTATTTTTCTTTAAGATTCTAAAGCATTCTTTTGAAAATAACCTCATTTGATCTAAAAATTCATTTAACTCTAATCTAGATAAATCTTCTTTAATATCTTTACTATATTTTATAATGTTTGCATATGGTGGATGTGCAAATATGAAATCTATACAATCATCTGGTACTATTCCTTTTAAATTTGTTGAATCAGCCCTTATTAATTTCGGTTCATATAAGTTGTTGCCTTTGAATTTAATTCGTTCCTTTGCTATTTTAAGAGCATTTACATTTACATCTATTCCGTACTCCTTTTCTATTAAGTAATTTTGCTTCTATCATTGTAGTTCCGCTTCCACAAAATGTATCTAATACTATATCTCCTTCTTTTGTATATTTTAAAATCAAGTTTCTGGGGACTTGCGGAGAACAATTTCCTCTATAATCTCCTTTGTGAGTTGTCCAATTACCCCTTTCTTTAAAAGACCATATTGTTGTGTCTTCTAATTTGAATTCATCCGGTTCATATTTCAATCCCATTCCTCCTTTTATACGCAAAGGGGCAACCAATAATAGTTGCCCCCCTAAAACTATTTTATATATTTATTTTATCTTCCTCTAAATGTAGATGTACTAACAATTGAAAAAATATCCATATTGTCTTTTAATAGTTCATTCAATATCTGTTTGAACATATATGCATCTACTCTATTTGTTTTTTCCTGAATCATAAGTAGTAACAATAATACTAAAACAAAATCAATTGGATACTCTCCGCCCTTTGAGAGTTAATTTTGATATTTCTTTCTCTACTCTACTTTTATATTTTAATAATGTATTTTTTAATGTTATATAATCATTGCTTTCTAGCCCAACAATTTCATCCCAAGTTTTTTGCATACATTTTATAAAAGTAATAACATCATTATGATTCTTTTGTTCTTTTAAAAGCATGTCTATTACCCAATGTATATGCTTTGGTGTTCTTGCTCTTCCTCCATTTTTACTATATTGAACTACTATATCGTTTGGAGATAAAGAACCTTTGAATACATATATTGTATAACTGTTATTTACTTTTATATCCATTATTGATTTTTCTGTTCTTCTTTTTCTATATTTTCTACCTTCTAAAAATTCCATTTACTTTTCCTATTCTATTTAAATATTTTATTCATAATACCATTTTCCATATCGTTTATATTATAAATATTTTCCATAACATTAAATGTTTCTTCTAAATTTCTTCTAGCACTTCTCCATGCTGTTCCATCTGTAAACCATACAAATTTTACACCATCTATTGTATCAGCCTCTTGAGAAATCATTTTATAGCTTCTAGCAGTTTCATTTAATTTTGAGCCTCCACCATTTCCACCATAAAAATTAGTTTCAATTACATATATCATATTATCTGTTTTTACAACGAAATCAAATCTCTTAGTTGATGTACCATTTCCTGATATTGCTGACAAGTCTACATTCCACTTTTCCTCAATATCTGTTAAATACATTTCTTTATAGTATTCTTTCACTCCTGATTTTTTTATATATGCTTCAACTAAGTCTTCCATTTGATGTCCACCACGATTTTTTCTTCCATTAGAATCTAATCCTGTCTCTACACCCAAACAATAATCAACTAGATTATTAACTATATGCTTCTCTAGCAATTCAAAAAGACCAGTCTCTCTCATAAAAACTTTGTATTGTTCTATACTATAATTTTGATTTTTAAAATTATAAGTAAATTCTCCATTCTCATCTTGAGCATATATTTCCATTTGTCTAACCGCTAATAAAATTGGTATACATTTTAAAGTTTCCGGATATTTTTCTATAATATTTTGAAAATCTTCTTCTATTTGTTTACTACCAATAAGTGAATTCAAAATATTTAATTCTATTTTTATATTCTCTACATTTCTATATACTTTTTCAAAATCGATATAATACTTATATCCTGAAATACTAAATTTAAATTCATTTAGCCACTCTTCAAAATTTCTACTCATCCATTGCCTCCCTAATTTCTTCAAATCTTTTTATAGATAAATCTAAATATTCTTTTTCTCTTTCTATTCCAATATAATTTCTACCTAGCTTATATGCTGCAATTCCTGTTGTTCCACTTCCACTAAATGGGTCTAAAATTATATCATTTTCATCTGTAGATGCTTTTATTATTTTTTCTAATATTTCTAGTGGTTTCTGCGTTGGATGTTTTCCATATTTCTTTTCTGATAGTTTAGTTAAACTTGTAGTCCAAACATCCTTCATTTGTTTTCCATCATTCATATTTTTCATTAATTCATAATTGAATTTATATTTGCACTTTTTAATATCTTTTCTTGCCCATAGTATGGTTTCAGTTGAATGTGTAAATGTTTTGCAAGCCAAGTTTGGTGGTGGATTTGTCTTTTGCCAAGTTATATTATTTATTATTTTAAAGCCTTCTTCTTCCAATGCCATCCCTATTGAATAAATGTTATGCAATGTTCCACTTATCCATATAGTTCCATCATCTTTTAGTATTCTATAGCACTCTTTTATCCATTTTTTATTAAAGTTATGTTTATATTTTAATGAATCAGACTCATCCCATTTTCCTTTATTTACTGTTACCATTTTTCCACCACTACATGTTATACCATCATTTGATAAAAAGTATGGTGGATCTGCAAATATTGTATCTATTGTTTTGTCTTCAAGCTTTTTTAATATTCTAAAAGTATCACCTTTTATTAATTTAAAATGATCCTCATCATAATAATATTTTCCTGTATACATTATCACACTCCACTATGCATTGTAGTTTGTAACCAGTATTTCAGATATTTTACCTCTTCCTTTCGAATTTGCATTTATCATTCTACTTGCATATATTTCATCTATATTGAATCCCTGATATATATTATCAAAGAAATGATCTTCTTTATTTGTATTCTTTGGATTTGAATTACTTAGCATTAATTTAGCATTTCGTTCATTTAATTCTCTATAAAATTGTGCTAATTCTTTTTGATTCTCATCATTAAAATCTTCTTTGGTATACGATGTAAATGCTGATGTTACATTTAATGGTCTATATGGTGGGTCAAAATATACAAATGTATTTTCTGTTACATATTCCATACTTTTTTTATAATCGCCATAAATAAATTCTACATTTTGTATTAATGTTGATAAATCTCTTAAATTATCTGAATCACATATTGTGGGATTTTTATAATTGCCAGCGGGCACATTAAATTTTCCTGCTTTATTTACTCTATATAATCCATTAAAGCATGTCCTATTTAAATATATAAATTGAGATGCTCTTTGAATATTTTGTTCTTTTTCTTTTAGTGAATAATTATTATATTCATCTCTTTTATTATAAAAATATTCTTTTCTTCCTTCTTGCTCTAAATTTAAATATTCAGTTTCCATTTGTTCTAGAATTTCAATTAATTCTTCTACATTATTCTTTATAACATTATAACAGTTTATTAAATCAATATTTATATCAAATGCATATGCTTGCTCAACATTATACTTTTGCAATATGTCTATTAGTACTGCCCCTCCACCAACAAATGGTTCTATATATGTTTCTATTATTCCATTTCTTAATTCGTATGGGTAGAAATTATTTAGCTGTGGTATTAAACTTCCTTTTCCTCCTGCCCATTTTACAAATGGTCTTATTTGTCCTGCCATATTATCCCTCTTTACTTTTTTGTAATTTTATCACATAAATCATATTTTTTCCACATATCCTGTTTAAATTAATAAGATTTTTATACTTGCATTTCTATTATTTTTAAGTTTAAATACAAAACCAAATTGGAGGTGAGATTTAGATGAAACCAAAAACTATACTTTCTTTATATAATGGTGATTACACTTTTATTGAAAGAGATTCTCCACCAGATGAGAGACATTCTAAAAATCTTTCTAAATGTGTTGAAGTTGAAAACAAATTAAAAGAACTTGTAGATAAAAATACTTTTGATTTAATTATGAAAGCTATGGATTATCAAAATAATTTTATGGATGTAGAAACAGAAGCGGCTTTTGTAGAAGGCTTTTCTTTAGCTGTATCATTACTGCTGGAAGCATTATCAGAGAAATAAAAGGATACCCCCTTATGTATTTCCCGAAATAATTGACAGAGCTCCCCTCGCCGTTCCCCCTTCTTTTCTTTGTAGAGATTTAAGGCGGGGGGGGTTATATTATCGGTATATATTTTTTATTAATATTTCAATGGTTTTATTAATTCTATCCCGTTTATCACAGGAAAAATAGTAACTACTATAATTATTATTTAACTTTTACATATGAAAAACTTTAGGTTCATCTATTTCTACCAATCCGCTACTTATTAAATCTAATTCTAATTGTTCTCTTTTAATATTGCTTATTTGAATTTTTTCTCTAATATGAGTTTTATAATTGCTTAATATTAAATCATACAATCCTTTATCATCTTCATTTTGAAACATAAAAATCTCATTATATCCTTTAAGAAAAGGAAATTTTTCTTCAATTTCTGGTGTTAATTCTTTCCACATATATGTAACATCTTGAAATCCTCTCTTAGGTTTATCTGCAATCTCTGGAATTATCCAATCTCTACCTTGTTTCTTTGCACTTCTTATTTTTCCTCTTCTTATCCATTGTCTAACAGTAATATCTGATACATTATATAATTTAGCAAATTCGTTAACAGTCATATAATCGCTTTTTACACTTAATAATATGTATTCATCAGAAAAAGTCGCACTAGAAACTTCATCATCTTCTACTTCTAATTCTGTACAAAGTGTTAGTCCTAAATCTACAGAATCATTTTTTAGTAAATAGCTATAGCACCACCAATCATCTGTTAATTTTGGTAAATTAAGTTCTTCTAATTTATCCAAAAATTTTTTACATAGTTTTAAATACTTTTCTTTATGTTCTTTAGATTGCTCCTCTAAATCATCACTCTCTTTATAATAATTATAATGACTCTTAAATTCTTCTATTATTTCTTCCTTTGTTTGTGAATAAAAATCTTTAAAAATTTCTTCTTTCTTCATATTATCTCTCCTTTTTGTATTGTTCTAATACATTTATTGTATCACAGCAATACATTCTTGTCAATACAAAAAATAAAGATAATTACAGTCTAGTAATTATCTTTAATAAACTTTTTTATATATTCCTTCTTCACTACTTTGCTATACTCTGTTGAATATCTTGTGTATGTGTTCTTCTAATTTCTTTGGTTACAGAATTTATCTCATTAATACCTATTCCACTATCTGCTGTTCCTCTACTAATGTCTTCTGAATTCATAGTTTTAGATAAAGCCTCATCAAATAATGTTTTAAATTCATCATCTGAAAACTCTGCATCTTCCCAATTTGTTCTTACTTCTGCCATTAATCTTGACAAATCTTGTTCTGTATAATCTTTTCCGGCAACCATTATATCAATTATATCATTTTGCACAATAGCATATAAAAAGTCTAAATCACATTCATGTTTTGCTTTTGGGTCATCCACAACTTCTCTTGTTCCTTCTAGATATTCTTTAGCCTTCCCTGTAACTAATTCTATTTCTTTTTTCTGAATTCCTAATTGTTCAAAGAACTTATATCCATTTGCAAATAATCTAATTTTGGTATATAAATGAGCTTTTAATGTTGCAGTTTTCATTGCCATTTCTTGAGGCATATTTTTTACCATATCGTATGTCGCAATTAACTCATCAATTTGTGATGCTTCAGTTTGAAAAAATTGTGTATAATAGTTTTTTATATCTTCATATAATATAGGACTTAATGTTTCTTGTTGTTCTTGAGTTAATGGAGTTTCTCTTCTTACTCCGTTTTCATGAGTTAATAGTACAACTTTTCCATCTCGCATTATTAAATTTCCTCCAAGATTTGACTGTTCATCAATTTCTTGTAATGTTTGACCTACGCTTGTGCTACTATTATTTGTTCCCATATAATCATTTATGAAACCATATCTTCCACTAGTTGCATTAACAAATTCTCCTATCTCTTCTGGCATAGTTCCAAACTGTTGTAATAATTTTATCTTTATAAATGCAGATTTTTCATCTTGTAGTTGTTCCATAAATTTATTTACAGGTAAAAACTTTCTTTTTCTATCTCTATCAAAATTTTTAAAAGGATATACTATTCTTTTCCTTGCATTAATTGCATTTGCAATTACTCTATAATTTTCTTTTAGTTCTTGTTCAGTAAAAGTAGTTAAATCAAATACTGTTTCTTCACTATCTCTATCAATTTGATGTCCATATTTTTTATAAAAATCAGGATCTTGTCCAAAATTTCTAAAAGAACACTTTTCATCATCTCTGTCAGTACAATCCCAAGTACAATCTATTCCTCTTAATTTTCCATCTAATTCGACTACATTAAATGCGTGTACACTTTTTTGATTTTGATAATAGCAATTTATTCCAAGCCTGTCCATCATTTCTTTAAATGTTTTTGCTATTCCCGCACATGTCAATTGATTATATAGTATTCCATTTAAGCTTCTTTCTGTAACACCTGCTGTTAATATGTCTTGACTTAAATCTCTAACATAATTAGTGTCAATAGCTAAAGCATTATAGGCATACATACATTTTTGCGTATCAGTCCATTCAGGATCTATTCTAGCTTCTATTGTTTCAAAATATTGCAATATTTTAGTTAATCCTTTTGGGTTAGATTGAGTTCTTTCTCTATAATCTTGTGTATTATACTTACTTTTTTCATAATAGTCTAATCCTCCAAGAATACTAAAGTAAACATTGTCTGTATTTATTTTACTAATAATTTCGCTAGATTGACCTCTTGTGTTTTGTAATACTAAGTTAGTCCTTATTTTAAAAGCATTTATTCTTTTAACATCTTCTTGAGTTATTTCACCATCAACCCTATATGTTCCATCTTCTATTAATTCAAATGTAGCCATAATTACACCTTCTATTTCTTAAAAAAATTTTTAATTCTATTTATTAGTTTTTTAATGAAACTTTCTTTTTTATATTCAACAAGAGATGTGATTTCTTCAGTGTTTTCTTCTTGTTCTATTTCTTTTGTTTTATTTTTAAATATATTGTCTGGATTATATTTCTCTCTTGATTCTTCTTCTCGATTATTATCGTTATTAGAATAGGCTCTCATTAATTCCTGCTTTTCTTCTTCATTTGTACACCAATAGTTTAAATCAAGCATTGCTAAAATTGCGTAAGTTTTTCTCTCAAGATTTTGTTCATTTAAAGGAATGTCTTTATTTATATCTGGGCTATAATCTTTTAATTTTTCTTTTTTAAATACTTCTCTTAATTTTCTAGGAACTTTTTCTACATATTTTGTTTCCATAAGCGATAATATTTTATCTACCTCTGCATAAGCCTTTAATAAACTATCCTCCATCAATTTACCAGCCTTTCTTTTGTATATAAACTACTATTTAATTATAATATATTTTATAATTAATTTTCAATAAATTGTGTAATATTTATGTTAAAAGTTGCTTAATCTCGCTATGTTCCGTTCTAATTGTGACCAAAGTGTGACTTTTTTGATGAAAAAGGCATAGAAAAAGCACTTGCTAAAATCTAGCAAGTGCTTTTTGTTCTAATGGTTGCGGGGGTAAGACTCGAACTTACGACCTTCGGGTTATGAGCCCGACGAGCTGCCAACTGCTCCACCCCGCGATATTCAATTTTAACTACTGTATTAGTATACTCTTCTTTTGCGTATTTGTCAACACTTTCGTAAAAATATGTATCTACTTTATACATTTTATGCCATTATTAAAAAAATATTCATCTTTTTTTAAATTAAGAAAGCTGGTCTGGAATCCCAGACCAGCAAGCACACTTAGCTAATTCTAACTTCCCATTCTTTTTCATTATCATCAGTTTTTCTGAAGCCATTTCTAACAGCAGCCGCCATAAACTGGGGCTTATCATTAGTGGCATACATACGAACCCTTTTTACTTCAGGTTCATTTTCTCTCACATAATTGATAAATTCTTCTACAGCCTCTGTAGCAAATGGGCTATTATCCTCATACCAAGGGAACAGCCAAATATCTGTTGAAAGTATATTTGCAAGTTCATAGAACTGAATTACTCCCAACATGTTTCCAGACATTTTATCTGCAATTATCAAGGTGTATTCATTATCCACTTCCTGAATCATATCGTTAATACTTGCATCTTTTATTTTTGCCGGTCCGAATGGTATTTTGTGTGCTATACACCTACCAATTGTTACTTTGTCCCGTTCTTTAAACTTCCTGAGATAAAGATGGTTAGGGTGTTTTTGATTGTACATAAAAAAGCCTCCTTTTTTAGTGTACATAAAGTATAGCACACATTCTAAGTAAAAGCAAATTTTAGCTGTTTATTGTTGGTATTCTTAATGTTTCTCCAACATAAATTAAGTTTGGATTTGCTATATCATTTAATTCTACAATACTTTTTATAGTTACTCCGATATTCTCTAGCTATTTGTGTTAAAGTATTTCCTCTTCTTACTATATACAATCTATGACTAGTATCATGTATTTTGTAATCACTTAACATAGGAACTCTTAATTCTTGACCTACATAAATTAAGTTTGGATTTGATATGCTATTTATTCTTGCCAAATATTGATATGAAGTATTGTATTTAATTGCAATACCACTTAACGTTTCTCCCCTGCTAACCCTGATATATTTAAATTCTTGATTTTTATCTGTTACTGTATCTTTTGGAATTTGTGACACATTATTTAAAAATACTCCATTTGTAAAATAATCTCTATCTACATTTCCATCTATTCCATTTACTCTACCTCTATCTGAATATTGAAAACCTACCCAAAATTTCCATTTACCATTACTTTCTGGTTCTTCTACAAAATAATCTGCAACCCAAATAGGATAATCATCTGCTAGTTCTTTACTAAATACTGTTCTTGCATTATATGCATCACTATAAATTACGCATTCTTTACCACTTAATTTTTCTACCGTTTCTAAAAACACTCTTGAAATTTCGTTTATAGTACTAACATCTAAGCCATCAAACACTTCAAAATCCATTGCTAATCTACAATCTGGTTCTAAACCTTTTATATTGCTAACAAAAAATTCCGCCTCTTCTTTTGCTTCTGCCTCATTTGTTGCTGTTAAAAAGTGATAAAATCCAGTTCTTAATCCATTTGCTTTTGCCTTTTCGTAATTCTCTCTAAAATATGGATCAACATAGCCTCTTCCTTCACTTGCTCTAATATATACTACTTCAATCCCGGATCTTGCAACTTCTCCAAAGTCTATATTCCCTTGCCACTCACTTACATCTATTCCGTTATATAGCTTTTCTGATGATTGTGAAAAAGCAAATGCCTGAGTGCTAATTGCTACAATTATTGCTACAAGCAATATACTTAAAAAAATCTTTCTCATAAATACCTCCTCTTAAAATTTTATGATTAATATATTTGTTTATTACTCAAAAATATGGTAATATAGTTATTGGTGATAAATATGAAATTTTTAAATGAAATATTAGACTTCTTTAAAAATCTTACTATTGAAAATGCAGTAGATATTGGAATAGGACTAGCGATTATTGTAATTTTTAAAATAATAAGCTCGCCTATTGCATATATGATAGTAAAGATGTTTAAATTTAAAGTTAAAGATAAAAATAAAATTAAAAATAATGGATTTTATAAACCATTAAAATCATTCTTTGTTATTCTTGGAATATACATTGGATTTATGGTTTTAAAATTACCAGCAGATATCTTTGCTGTTATAACTAAAATATTTAAAATATGTGTTATATTACTTGCTACAAAAGGATTTTCTAATTTATTTGATTCAAATTCTGAATCATTTGCTAAATTACGTGAAAAACTTAACTTTGATGGAAATGACACAACAATTAACTTTTTTAGTAAAGTAGCTAAGGCATTAATTTATATAATAGCTGGATTTATTTTAATTACTGAACTTGGTTATAACTTAGGTGGTTTAGCAACAGGTCTTGGAATTAGTAGTGTTGTAATCGCACTTGCTGCCCAAGATATTGCCAAAAGCTTTTTAGCAGGTATTTCTATAATATCTGATAGACCTTTTGAAATAGGTGATTATATTACTGTTGGTGATCTTTCTGGAACTGTAGAAGATATTACATTTAGGACAACAAGAATAAGAAATGCTGATGATCAAGTTATAGTTCTTCCAAACAGTGTTTTAACAGATAATAATATTATAAATTCATCAAAAAGAGATTGTAGAAGATTCCGTATTGTACTTACACTTGAATTGGATACTACTTTAGAAAAAGTAACTCAATTAACAGAAAATATAAAATTAGCTTTAACAACTCACCCACAAGTTATTAATGAAACTGTAAAAGTGTTTTTTGAAACAATTTCTGCTGATGGAATTGATTTATCAATTGACTTAAAAACTAGTGCTTTAGAATACGTTGATTATTTAAAATTCAAAGAAGAAATAAATTACACTTTATTAGATATGGTAAATCAAGCAAAAATAGGTCTTGCATATCCATCACAATCAATTTATTTAAAGAAGGACTAAAAAATGTTAAATAGTTGTACTCTATGCCCACATAATTGTAAAGTTAATAGATTAGAAGGAAAAAAAGGTAGATGTAAGTGTGATAATACATTAAAGATTGCACTTGCATCTTTGCATATGTTTGAAGAACCCTGTATTAGTGGAACAAACGGCTCTGGAACAGTGTTTTTTACTAATTGCAATTTGAATTGTATATATTGCCAAAACTATGAGATTAGCCAAGAACGGAAAAGGTAAAGAAATTACTGTACAAAATCTTTCTGATATTTTTGTTAAACAACAAGAAAAAGGTGCTCACAATATAAATTTAGTAACACCTACAATGTATGTGTACCAAATAATTGAAGCAATTAAACTTGCAAGAAAAACTGGGTTAAAAATTCCAATTATATATAATTCTAATGGATACGAAAATGTAGAAACAATAAAAATGTTAAATGGCTATATTGATGTTTATTTACCTGATTTAAAATATTACACAAATGAATTGTCTAAAAAGTATTCTAATGTGGATAATTATTTTGAAGTTGCAACAAACGCTATAAAAGAAATGTACTCACAAGTTGGAAATGCTGTTTTTGATGATAATGGAATTATTCAAAAAGGAGTTATTATTCGTCATTTAGTTCTTCCAAATCATATTCAAAATACAAAAAATATTTTAAAATGGATTAATGAAAATTTGCCAAAAGATATATATGTAAGTGTAATGGCTCAATATTTTCCAACTTATAAAGCAAAAAATGATTCTTTAATAAACAGAAAATTAAATAAAAAAGAATATAAGGAAGTTTTAAACTACTTATATTCTCTGGATTTACAAAATGGGTATATTCAAGAATTGGGAAACCATGAAGAAGAATATGTTCCAGATTTTAATTTAACTTTCTAATTCTTGCTTCATTTTTAAATACACATCATTTTTTAATTTTTCTGTGGCTTGCTTTTTATCTAGTTTTTGGTCTGGATAAATTGCTGGCAATACGTAAAGCTCTATAAAGGGCTTCTTTTTTATATATTTTCTTATTCCATATGGTTTAACAAATTTATATACCATTGGTACAATTGGAACATTATTTTCTACGGCTAATTTAAATGCTCCATTTTTAAATTTTCTTAGTTTTTTGTAATATGGCCACAATGATGCTTCTGGATAAAAGTGCACAGTTTTATTTTCTTTTAATAATTTATTTATTGATAAAAAGAATTTTTCTTTATTGTGCAATCCTTCTGGTATTGGAAATGCATGTAATAGTCTAATAATATGCCTAATTACTGGTATTTCAAAATTTGATTTAATACTTACAAAGTATAAACTTTTTGGAGTATTTGCAATTGCATTCATTGTACAATCCATTGGATGCACATGGTTTGATACTGTTATTTTTCCTGTTTTTATTTTTGTAAGATTTTTTCTTCCATATATTTTAAAATTGTACATTATTTTATTATATACAACCAATATTGGCCAAACTATTATATATAGCAAAGTTGAGGCAATTTTAAACATTATTCCCTCTTTTATGTAGTCGTAATCCTCATCGATTTCTATATCTAAGGGAGTCCACATGTTTATTATATGCTCATCTTCATTTTCTAAATTTTCCTCAATTTTTTCTATATTCTCTAATTGCATCTTCAAACATTCCTTCTATTTTTTTCATGCTTTTTTCTATTCTATAATTTTCTGCATGTTCTGCATATTTTGTTTCCATTTGTTTTCTTTCAGCTTCATTTTCAATCCAGTAATCAATTTTTTTAGCTAAATCATCACTGTTTCCTGCTTTAAATAAACTTCTGTCATCTAGTGCAAATTGAGGAGTTGCAGATTTTGGACTATTCGCAATTATAGGAACTATTCCACATGCAAATGCTTCTATACAAGATATTGCTTCTATCTCTGCATCTGCTGAATGTATATAAAGGTCTGTCATCCCAAGTAATTCTAATAAATGCTCTTTATCAAAAAAGCTTATTACTGGTTCATTTACTAATTTTTCTCCTAATTTTTTATATTTATTATATTTTGGTCCTTTCCCAGCAAGTACTAATTGAATTTTATCACTATATTTTGATTTAGAAATTGCTTCAAATATTAAATCTTGTCTTTTTTCATTTGATAATCTTCCTATCATTGTAATTACAAATTTATCTTTAAATTCAGGACTTTTTTCATTTTTTCTATATTTGAATTCTGGGCCTACTCCATTTGATATTACATAAGTTTTAGCAGTATATCCATGTTCTTTTAATTCATTTGCTATAAAGTTACTTGGGCAATGAATATGTTTAAATTTATTGAAAAATTTATCTCTAAAGAAGCTATATATTTTATCATTTACCTTTGTATTTTTTCCAAGCCCTATTGTATATGTTATATTTTCTGGTTGTACATGAAAAGCAGCTGTACGTGGTGTTCCCAGTTTTTCTGCTATTTCTAGCGCTTCATAAGATAAGAAAAATGGCATGTAAAAATGGACCACATCAACTTTTGAAATAGCCTCTTCTAATACATCTTTGTTTGGAACAGCAAATGTCATACCTTGAGATTTTATTATTTTAGAAACTATTATTGGTAGTGGCAATTTTTTAACTACATATTTATTTTTTGCTGGTTTTCCTGTACTTACAACATATACTTCATGTCCTAAATTCATTAACCCTTCTGCAAATCTTTTTGCAGAAATTGTTGTACCATTATTTGCATCATCAAATTGGTCTATAACTATCAAAATTTTCATTAATATCAACCTCGCACAATACTATACAATAAAACTCGAAAAAAATCAACTTTTGTAATCTGTGGGGAAAAAGGGGTCAGACCCCTTTTTCCCCACTGTCCCCTTTTTCTCTTGTTTTTATTTTTAAGTAGTGATATAATTTTGGCGGAATGGAGGGAGAGAAATGAAAGATTTATTAAAAAGAGCAGGCTTTACATCTATACTATCTTCACTAGTATTTTTACTTTTAGGTATTTTACTTGTTGTAAATCCAGATGCTATGGTTCAAGCAGTTTCTTATGTAATTGGTGTATTACTTATTGCTATTGGAATTGTTAAAGTCATATCTTATTTTACATCAAAAGATGATTATCTATTTTATGATTACAGACTTATATATGGTGCTTTATGTATAATTTTAGGTATACTTGTAACAGTTAGTGGTAATTCAATTGCTTCATTTTTTAGAATTATTATAGGTATATGGATAATTTTAAGTGGTATAGCAAGATTAGACCTTTCTGTAAGACTTAAAGGAGCTGACACTGGCTACTGGATTTTAAGTTTACTTCTATCTATTTTAATACTTGTTGCTGGTGTTTATGTAATGTTTGCACCTGGTACAATATTAGTTACATTAGGAGTTATCTTAATTGCTTATTCTATTATGGATATAATAGAAAGTATTATATTTATGTGTAATATGAATAAATTGTTAAAATAAAACAAAAAAAGGACTTTTAGTCCTTTTTTTGTACTCTTTTTGTACTCTATTTTATAATTTCTATTAATTCTTTGTTTTTATCTCTTATTTTAAGTATTACTAAAATTATTGCCGTTATTACAAATGTAATTAAATATATTAATAAACTTGTTTTCCAATTTCCATTAGAAATATTTGCTCCAACCATTGTAGATGTAATTACAGATGGAAATCTTACAAGTGTTGCTATTAATATAAACCTTAGTGGTTTTACTGGTAAAAGTCCTCCAAGATATACAAATAAATCTTTTGGAGTTCCTGGCAAGAAAAATATTAGGCATAAAATAATTTCTAAGTTTGTTTCGTTTTTTAGTAGTTTACTATTCATTACTTTTTCCACTTTTTCTTTTTTGAAGAAATTATATAAATATTTTTCTCCTAATTTTCTTACAGAAAAGAATATTATTATTGTAGTAATAAGTATAGATACTGTTATAAATAGCCATCCTCCCCATGTACCATAACACATTCCTGCAAGTACCTCAAATGGTTCTCCTGGTAATACCACTAATAATATTTGCAATACTTGCAAACTAAATAGTAATAGCAATCCTAAAAATCCCATGCTATTTATTTTGTTTTTAAAAGCTATTTGTCCTTCTGTTGTAGATAGATCCATCATAAATGGAGCAATTTTCCAAAAAAATATTGCTAGTGCTACTAATATTACAACTGTTAATGTTATTTTAATTATTTTTATTTTGTTTTGATTTTTCATTTAATTTCTTCCTTATTATTAAGAGTTTAGCATTTCAAAATACAAAAGTCAAACAAATTCCAATTTATTTTACTGTTCTCCAATTCTATGTTATAATTATATTCAGTTTTTTAAGGAAGGGATTTTTATGAATTTAAATATAGTTTTAGTAGAACCAGAAATTCCTCAAAACACAGGCAATATTGCAAGAACTTGCGCTGCAATTGGTGCTAAATTGCATTTGGTAAGGCCTTTAGGATTTGAAATTTCTGATAAATATGTAAAAAGAGCTGGTCTTGATTATTGGGATAAATTAGACATAGAAGAACATAATTCTTTATCTGCTTTTTTGAAAAAATATCCAGTAAATAATAATATGTTTTTAGTTACAACAAAGGGGCAACATTGTTACTCTGATGTTAATTATTCTAAATTAGATGAAGTTTTTCTTTTGTTTGGAAAGGAAACCAAAGGACTTCCAGAAGGTTTATTAAAAGAACATTTAGAAAATACCATAAGAATTCCAATGAGAGAAACCTTACGTTCTCTTAATTTATCTAATTCTGTTGCTATTGTTGCTTATGAAGTTTTTAGGCAAAATAATTTCTGCAATTTAGAAGAAACTAGTAAATATTTTAAATAATCTACTTTTATTTATTTAATTATTAAA
>UMAC01005343.1_pt1 | contig 19098 bp, 16 predicted proteins | sample 1963591 | NCBI WGS metagenome assembly UMAC01 (sample SAMEA4835904, study PRJEB28245) | human gut metagenome | biome: gut microbiome; material: fecal sample | place: Denmark | collected 2008
AAAGCACACGCAAACATCCAATACAGCTTATTGCGTAGGTCAATCACAAGCAATGTGTTGTTTTATTCTATGAAATTGGAAGAAAAAAACCTACCAAAGTACAATACTTAGATACTTTAGTAGGTCTCTGCTCTGAAGCCATAGCAATATTATAAGAAAAACACCCACTAATTCTGTTATCCGATAGCTTTTAGTAGGTGTTCGCCCCATAACCCCCCCAGTAATGCCCCGCAAAACATCATCGCAAAACATCACCGTAGCGCATCCACTTAGCACATCCTCTTAACACATTTTCTCAGCCCAAGCCATCATCACACTCACCTCAATTCCCCATTACAGGTCAAACAGTGACAGCTGGTTGCTGTCTGTCATATCTCCAAGTATTCCAAGCTCTGAAAGCTTATCTATCGCTGACTGTCCTATCTTGGCTCGCTGGCGTAAGTCATCCTTTGATAAGAATTCGCCATCTCTGGCGGCTATCTCTATTGACTCTCCGGCGACTTCACCTACCTTTGATATAACCTTGAATGATGGCATAATCTTTCCATCAATTATCTGGAATGTTCTTGCCTTTGCCTTATATATGTCTATAGGTGTGAATTCATAGCCTCTTGCATGCATTTCCTGAACAATACGCATTACACCAAGTTCATCTTCTTCTGTATTAGAGATTGTTCCTTCTGCTTTCTTGGCTTTGTACTCAGCAATGTAGTGTTCAAGCCTTACAGGGCTCATAGCCATTTTCTCATAGTCAAATGCTGTGGCTCTTATACTAAAGTAAGCTGTGTAATATGCAAGCGGATAAAATACCTTACAGTATGCAACACGCCATGCCATCATAACATACGCTGCAGCATGTGCCTTAGGGAACATGTACTTGATTCGCTCGCATGACCATATATACCAGTCCGGTACACCATGGTCAATCATATCCTGCTTCCACTCCGGCCATTCTTTACATTTGCCGGATGCAACCTTACCCTTTCGGACCATTTCCATTATCTTAAATGATTCCTCTGAATCAAGTCCCTTCTGGATAAGATATATCATAATATCGTCTCGTGTACATATAGCTGTTGAAATAGTAGCTTTTCCTTCTTTAATAAGAGTCTGTGCATTGCCAAGCCATACATCAGTACCATGCGCAAGTCCTGCGATACGTACAAGGTCTGAGAAATACTGCGGCTTGGTATCCATAAGCATCTGCATAGCAAAGTCAGTACCAAATTCTGGTATTCCAAGTGCTCCTAACTTTGTGCCGCCTATATCCTCAGGCTTGATTCCTAGCGCAGAAGTGTTCTGGAACAGTGACATAACCTCTTTAGAATCTAGTGGAATCTCAAGAGGGTCAATTCCCGTTAAATCCTGTAACATTCGTATCATTGTAGGATCAAGATGTCCTAAGATATCAAGCTTTAACAGGTTGTGGTCAATACTATGGTAATCGAAATGTGTTGTTACTATAGATGTCGTCATATCATTTGCAGGGTGCTGTACCGGTGTAAATGAATGAATCTCTTCACCAATTGGAAGTACAACAATTCCACCAGGATGCTGTCCTGTAGTTCTTCTAATATCAATACAGCCTTCTGCTATTCGTTCTATCTCACATTTTCTCTTAACAATAGGAGGCTTGCCCTCAAGTGCATTCTTTGCTGACTTCTCTTCAAAATACTTCATAACGAAACCATACGCAGTCTTTTCTGCGACAGTACCGATAGTTCCAGCTTTGAAGGTCTGCCCTTTTCCAAAGATAACCTCTGTATAGGCATGAGCCTTACTCTGGTATTCATTGGAGAAGTTAAGATCAATATCAGGCTCTTTGTTTCCCTTGAAACCAAGGAAAGTCTCAAACGGAATATCAAATCCCATCTTATTAAGCTTTGCTCCGCATTTTGGGCATATCTTATCAGGCATATCGCAGCCTGCGCCTCCGGCAAATGCTTTGACTTCATCTGAATAGAAATCATTATAGTAGCATTTTGGACACAGATAATGCGGGCTTAACGGATTAACCTCGGTGATACCCGCCATTGTTGCTGCTAATGAAGAACCAACCGAACCTCTTGAACCAACCAGATAACCGTCATCATTAGATTTCCATACAAGCTTCTGTGCAATTATGTACATAACAGAATATCCGTTAGAGATAATTGAGTTCAACTCTCGCTCTAATCGCTCAGTTACTATCTGTGGAAGCTCCGGACCATATATCTCATGAGCTCTATTTTCACAGATTGTACGAAGCATCTGGTCAGAGTTCTCAATGAACGGAGGACATTTATCCGGTCTTACAGGCTCAATTTCCTCACACATATCCATAATCTTATTAGTGTTGGTTACAACAACCTCGTATGCCTTGTCGCTTCCGAGATAATCGCACTCATGAAGCATTTCTTCAGTAGTATGAAGATACAGCGGTGCCTGATTATCCGCATCATCAAAGCCTTTTCCTGCCATGATAATTCTGCGGTACACCTCATCCTCCGGATTTAAGAAATGCACATCGCAGGTCGCCACAACAGGCTTGCCGAATTTGTCCCCAAGCTCTACTATTTTACGGTTCAGATTGCGCAAATCCTCCTCATTCTGGACATAGCAATCCTCTTTCTCAATCATAAACCTGTTATTACCAATTGGCTGTATCTCAAGATAGTCATAGAAATTAACTATTCTCGCTATCTCTGCTTCTGAACGACCATTTACAAGACTTCTGAAAAGCTCACCTGCCTCACACGCACTTCCTATAATAAGACCTTCCCTGTACTGGTTAACAAGACTCTTCGGTATCTTAGGGAATCTGTTAAAGTACTGCAAATGTGATGCAGAAACAAGTCTGTACAGATTAATCCTTCCCATCTCATTAGAAGCAAGAATTATACAGTGATACTGATGAAGCTTCTTGATGGCGTTCTCATCCATCTTGCCTTCCTCATTAAGCTTATCAACGTCAGGAATATCCCTGTCGTAAAGCATTTTAATCATCTTGACAAATATGTCTGCAGTCGCAGCAGCATCGTCAACCGCCCTGTGGTGGCTTTCAAGTACAACATTAAGATGCTTTGTAAGCGTATCCAGCTTATAATTATGAAGATTTGGCATAAGGAACTGCGCAAGAAGCACTGTATCTATAATGGTAGTATCCACATTTATACCAATCTTCTCTGCCTTATTGATTATGAAGCTTGTATCGAATTCCGCATTATGTGCAACCATTACAGCACCCTCGCAGAATTCAAGAAACTCAGGCAGAATCTCTTCTATCTTAGGTGCATTCATAACCATCTGGTCATTAATGTGCGTAAGCGTCTCAATTCTGAATGGGATAGGAATCTCAGGATTAACAAATGTAGAGAATCTGTCTACTATTTCACCATTGCATACCTTGACTGCACCTATCTCTATAATTCTGTCAACTTCCGCAGAAAATCCCGTTGTCTCAAGGTCGAACACAACATATGTATCGTTAAAGCTCTGTCCTCTCGGATTCGTTACTATCTGCTTGGTATCATCAACAAGATAAGCCTCGACTCCGTATATTATCTTAAAATCAAGCTTCTCACCCTTCTTGGCATAAGAGCCTTTGAGGTCGCTCATCGTATGGAATGCATCTGTAAATGCCTGCACAACACCGTGGTCAGTAATTGCAATTGCCTTATGTCCCCATCTGATTGCCTGTTTGATAATATCAGATACATAAGACACACCATCCATATCACTCATCTTAGTATGGCAGTGCAGCTCAACTCTCTTATGAAGTGCGAGGTCATTACGCACCTGTCTTGTATCAGAGCCTTTTCTTATGCCCCACACATTGGCAATTGATATTTCCTGGTCGTACTTGTCAAATGTAGCATTACCCTTAATCTTTAAGAAATTCCCTTTCTTGATAACACCTGAAAGCTCCGGTACCTGCTCATTTTTTGCAAATACCTTTACTGTAATTGTGTCTGTAAAATCTGTGACATTGAACATAATAATAGTTCTTTCGTTACGGATTTCACGCATTTCAACATTACGGACCATACCAGAGATAATAACATCTCCGATTGCCGTATCTATCTGTTCAATCGGTGTTACATCACCGTCAAAATCTCTTCCATATAAAACATCTTCGTTAGCAGGCTTTCTGCTGTATGTCTTAAGCTCTTCCCTGCCTCTGTTATCGCTTGCAAAAAATGCTGCTCTTGCCGCCTTCTGCTTAGCTGCTGTCTCAGCTTTCTTTGCTGCCTTCTGTTCAGAAGTAAGCTTCTTATCATCCCTGCCGTCAGCATTATCTTCTGCTGCCGCCTTTATATTATTCTCAATTTCTTTGACACGAAGATTAATCTTGTATGCATTTTCTCTCTCGTACTGGCTTTCCTTCTTCTTGGCATACTGATACTCAACATCTATCTCAAACCCGAATCTGTTCAGGAATATTTTTTTGAAATAATCTGTCAGTGTATCAGCATACTGATGTGCAAGGAAACTGTCCTCAATCGTGAATACAAGCATATCCTCTTTCTCAAACTCCCACTGGGAATTCTTTAAAAGATTATATTCAAGTGTCCAGTATTTCTCCAGCTCTGCAAGGATACTGTCATAATATATATCCATTACAGTCTGTGGCGTATACTGTGCTGACAAAACATATCTGTCAATAATCCGCACGTCCATGTTGGATATACGGAATATCTGTTTCTTTAATGCATCCTCAACCTTGAATATTATTGGTTTTTCTATTACCCTGTCACTCTTTATATAAACGCGTGCCAGAGAATTGGTCGATGTTTTCGAGACTTTAGTTACTTCAACATTCTCAAAATACACCGCCAGATCCTCTGGCAGCTTCAGCGTCTTAAACACTTCAAAAAATCTGTACATATGTATCACTCATTCCAATTATCAAGTTCATACCTGAGTGTATCAAGAAGTTCCTCTTCTGGAACCTTCTTAATAATCTCTCCATGTTTAATAAGTACTCCGCAGCCGTCACCGCCTGCAATTCCAAGATCAGCTTCCTTTGCTTCTCCCGGTCCGTTAACTACACATCCCATTACAGCAAGCTTCAAGTCAAGGTCATACCCTGAAACCATTTTCTCAACCTTTCCTGCAAGGTCTATAAGATTAATTCTTGTTCTTCCGCATGTAGGGCATGAAACAACCTCTATTCCACCTTTTCTTAAGCCAAGAGTCTTAAGTATCAGTTTCGCAGCCTCTATTTCCCTTACAGGATCATCTGTAAGAGAAACTCTTATTGTGTCGCCAATTCCCTGATTCAGTATAAGACCAAGTCCGATTGATGACTTAATGCTTCCTGAGAATATTGTTCCAGACTCAGTAATTCCAACATGAAGCGGATGATTAGTCTGTTTTGCAATAAGCTCATGTGCTTTAACACACATCATTACATCAGAAGATTTGATGCTGACAACAAGATTATCATAACCTAAGTCTTCAATAATCTTAACCTTGTCAAGTGCGCTCTCAACGATTCCCTCTGCTGTTACTCCACCATATTTCTCAATAAGGTCTTTCTCAAGTGAACCGCTGTTGACACCAACCCTGATTGGTATATTTCTTTCCCTTGCAACATCAACAACAGCCTTTATCTTGTCTGTTCCGCCGATATTGCCCGGATTGATTCTAATCTTGTCAGCCCCATTCTCTATTGCCATAATAGCCATCTTGTAGTCAAAATGTATATCAGCAACAAGAGGTATCTCTATCTGCTTCTTTATCTCTTTGATTGCAAGTGCAGCTTCTTTAGTTGGAACTGTGCATCTGATAATTTCACAACCAGCTTTGGTAAGCTCCTTAATCTGTGCTACTGTTGCCGCAACATCTTCTGTATGTGTATTAGTCATTGACTGGATAAGAATAGGATTGCCACCGCCAATCATGCGGTTTCCTATCTTAACAACCTTAGTATTATCTCTGTACATAACCCCTGTGTCCTTTCTGTATTAGAACAATGCCATTATATCTTTAAGCAATACAACAATCATAAGTATAACAAGAAGTATCATACCTATGAAATTAACAATTCCTTCATGCTCTCTCTTAACCGGCTTGCCTCTTAATGCCTCTATTATAAGGAATACAAGTCTGCCTCCGTCAAGTGCCGGAATTGGCAGCAGATTCATAACTCCTAAGTTGGCACTAATAAGTGCTGCAAGATTCATAAGATTAAGGAATACATAAAATGCACCATCTGCCTTACTTTCTTCAACAATCTCACTCATTGTGCTGACAGTTCCGACAGGTCCTAACAATGAATCAAACCCAATCTTTCCTGTAAATAACATTCCAAGACTCTGTATTACTGTCTTGACACTGTATCCGACTTCCTCCACTGAATACTTAAGCGTACCAATAGGAGAAGTCTTTACCCTGTCTCCATATACAACAAAGCCTGTATCATAGCTTTCAACTTCAACCATCTTAGGCTCAACTGTCACATCAACATTTTTTCCATCTCTTGCAACCGTGAATACAACCTTATTGCCGCCGCTTGATGTAATAGCTTCTGTCACATTGGAACTATTCTCCATTGCAGTACCATCAACTGCTTTGATAACATCATTAGCTTTAAGTCCCGCCTTTTCAGCCGGAGAATCCTTGGTAACAGAACTTATGAGACAATTCTCATTCATCATAATTCCAACCTGATACTTCTGCTGCTTAATATGCTGCGGAGTAACAGTTGTTGTCATCTTTTCACCGTCTCTTGTAAATGTTATATTAAGAGTCTTATCTGCATTATAAGCCCTGTAGAAATAAAAATCTCTGTAAAATGTTACCTTATGCCCATTAACCTTAGTTATGACATCACCTTCCTGAAGCCCTGCTTCTGTGGCTGGCGAATTATCTTTAACAACGTCAATGTCACATGGATCATAGCCAAGACTTCCGACAATAACTACTGCACACACGAAAGCAAGAAGGAAATTAAATACCGGACCTGCTGCTATGACAGCAATTCTTGCCCAGACTGATTTACTTGCAAATGACTTTTCCATGTCATAGCCATTTTCAATAGCAAGCTTTCTTTTCTTAGCTTCCTTCTCTTCATCCGTAAGCTCTTCGTCATCATCTTCTTCTGACTGTATAACACTCATCTCAAGAAACTCATCACCAAGCATCGTACATGCACCACCAAAAGGAAGTGCTTTAATACAATATTCCGTCTCACCTTTTCTGAAATGTATCAGCTTCGGTCCGAATCCGATTGAGAATTCAACTACAGTTATGCCATTAGCCTTAGCTATTATAAAATGTCCGAATTCATGGACAATAACAATTATACTAAGTACAAGAATCGCCAGAATAACATTAAGAACCAACTCCTACCACCTGCTTTCTATCATGTCTGTTACTATCTTCTGTGTAGAGAGAATCTGCTCTACTGTTGGATTATTGATATAATCCACTTCATTCATGGCGTATTCTATAATATCCGGAATATCCAGATATTTTATCTTTCTGTCTAAAAATCTTGCTACAGCTACTTCATTAGCTGCATTAAGTGCAGTCGGGATATTTCCCCCGCGTGCTGCTGCCTCGTAAGCAAGCTTAAGTCCCTTGAAAGTCTCCATATCCGGCTTTTCAAATGTAATCTTAGCCAGTTCATAGAAATCAAGTCTTTCTGTGTTAAGCTCTCTTCTTTCAGGATAATAAAGTGCATACTGTATAGGAAGTCTCATATCAGGACTTCCAAGCTGTGCCATAACAGCTCCATCCTTGAATTCAACCATTGAATGGATTATGCTCTGTGGCTGGACTATAACCTGAACCTTCTCGGCAGGTACTCCAAAAAGCCACTGTGCCTCCATCACCTCAAGCCCTTTATTAACCATAGTAGAAGAATCTATTGTTATCTTGCGTCCCATAGCCCAGTTAGGATGCTTAAGTGCATCCTCTAACTGTACATTTTCAAGGTCAGCTCTTTTCTTTCCTCTGAATGGACCACCAGAAGCTGTAAGAAGAATCTTCTCTATCTCACCACGGTTCTCACCGTTAAGGCACTGGAATATTGCTGAATGTTCGCTGTCAACAGGATATATATTAACATTGCATTCCTTAGCAAGACTCATAATAATATGACCAGCACACACAAGTGTCTCTTTATTAGCAAGTGCAATGTCCTTATGTGCTTTGATAGCTTCAACTGTAGGTGTAATTCCCATCATACCTACAACCGCTGTGACAACAATTTCTGCACTCTCAATTGTTGCAGCCTCAATAAGACCTTCGTCACCACTTACAATCTTAACATCCATATCACCGATAAGAGTCTTTAACTCTGGAACAAGTTCTTCTTTACCTATACATACAAGCTGTGGCTTGAATTCACGGACCTGTTCTGCAAGGTCAGCAACCCTTGTGCCAGCTGCAAGTGCAACTATGTTAATATCAGCATTTCTTCTAATAACATCTAATGTCTGTGTTCCAATTGAACCAGTTGAACCAAGTATCGAAACGTTCTTCATTATCAACCTCCAAAGACTTTGTTAATAACCTCTATTGCCCAGTAAACAACAGGTGCCGTGAATATTGCACTGTCGAATCTGTCCATAATTCCACCATGTCCCGGTATTAACTTTCCATAGTCTTTCACATCATGATTTCTCTTAATAGCAGATGCAGCCAGGTCTCCAAATATGGACAGGAATGCACCTATGAAGCTGGCTATTGCAAATGTATATACAGGATGTACAAGTACATCTGACATCTTAGAGCTTATGGCAAATCCATATCCAAAGCCAAGAAGTGTCGCACCAACAACTCCACCTATTGCGCCCTCGTAAGTCTTCTTAGGTGAAAGCTTTGGAGTCATCTTATGCTTTCCAAGAAATACACCTGTGAAATATGCACATGTATCATTGCCCCATGAAGACACGAATATAAGCCATACGATATATATTCCGTCCTGCAACATTCTTACCTGATAGATATAAGAAAGTGTTACAGCAACATACACTATACTGAAGAATACCCACATAACATCTTCTGTCTTGTATTTTGGAAATGTAAATACATATACTGACATCATAAGTATGCATGAAGCTACAAGAAGCAGTAAAATATATGCCGGATCATTAAGCAAAAGAATAAAATAATAAGTAATTGCCGCTATATATCCTACAACTGCCAGTCCTGTCTTCTCAAGCTTCTTAACTTTAATAAGCTCATACATTCCAACAAGTGAAATAAACAGACTGAACCCGAATGTAACCCAGCCTCCAAAATACAGGCATGTGAAAAGTATGACTATGAGCACAGCTCCGCTCATAATTCTTGTACGCATAATCTACTCCTCCTTAACTCCGCCGAATCTTCTTTCCGTCTTATTATATTTCTCAAATGCTTTAATAAGTTCTTCCTTGTCAAAATCAGGCCAATAAATATCTGTGAAATAAAATTCTGTATAAGCAAGCTGCCAGCACAGATAATTAGATAATCTCTGCTCACCGCTTGTTCTTATAAGTAAATCTGGATCTGGCAATTCCCAAGTATCAAGATTATTACTTATTGTATCTTCATCTATATCTTCAGGCTTAAGACTTCCTTCTGATACCTTGCCGGCAATCTTTCTTACCGCTCTTGTTATCTCATCTCTTCCACCATAATTAATGGCTATAGTAAAATTAAGCCCTGTATTATTCTTGGTTTTCTCTTCAAGATTATTGATACTGTCTATAATATCCTGACTGAGTTCATCTTTTCTTCCAATAACCCTGCATCGCACATTATTCTTCATGGATTTCTTAACACAATCCTTAAGATAAGTTCTTAAGATTCCCATAAGAGTACTTACTTCTTCTGTTGAACGTTTCCAGTTCTCTGTTGAAAAAGCATATACAGTAAAATACTTTACACCAAGCTCATCTACGACATAAAGCATATCTTCAACAACTTTGCTTCCCTGCACATGTCCCATTGTTCTTGGGAGATGTCTTTTCTTAGCCCATCTTCCATTACCATCAAGAATAACGGCAACATGCCCCGGAATCTTTAATCCGAGACTCTCGTTAAATGTATCCATATCTATGATTCCTCTCGCAATTCATTCAATTACAAAAAGGCTGTTGTAAAATATCCAACAGCCCTGACATTTTCTTAAACTGTAAGTATCTCTTTAGTCTTATCATCTATAGCACTATCAATCATAGCAATATACTTATCAGTAATCTTCTGAATTTCATCCTCTGAATTCTTAGCTTCATCATCAGAGATATCTCCTGCCTTGTTCTCTTTCTTTATTGCATCGTTGGCATCTCTTCTGATATTACGGATAGCAACCTTGGCATTATCACCCTTCTTCTTGATATCCTTAGCAAGTTCTTTTCTTCTGTCTTCTGTTAATTCAGGGAACACAAGTCTGATTGTCTTACCATCATTGTTAGGTGTAAGCCCTAAATCTGAAACAAGAATTGCTTTCTCAATATCCTTGATAAGGCTTGCTTCCCAAGGCTGAATCTGAATCATTCTTGCTTCTGGTACAGAAACATTGGCAACCTGCTGGATTGGTGTAGGTGTTCCATAATAATCAACTCTTAATCTGTCAAGAATATGTGGATTAGCTCTTCCGGCTCTTATTGTTACATATTCTTCCTTTAAGTTGTCAACTGACTTCTGCATTCTTCCTTCAATATCTTTAATATTTTCCATAAAATCCTCCATTAATATTATATTAATCAACAGTTACTACTGTTCCATTAAACTTTCCTGATAAAGCATTAACTATGCTGTTCTCTTCTTCGAGTCCGAATACCATAAGAGGCATCTTATTCTCCATACACATAACTGAAGCTGTCATATCAATAACTCCAAGCTTCTTCTCAACAACTTCGTTGATTGAGATTGTATCATACTTCTTAGCCTCTGGGTTAATCTTAGGATCGCTGTCATATATTCCATCAATTGCCTTAGCAAGAAGAATAGCATCTGCATCAAGCTCAATAGCTCTTAATACAATACCTGTATCTGTTGAGAAATATGGATGACCTGTTCCTCCTGCAAAGAATACAACCATGCCTTTCTCAAAATACTTATTAGCTCTGTCCTTAGAGAAAAGCTTTGTCATGCTTCCACATTCAAATGGTGTAAGAATATTAGTCTTAAGTCCCTGTGAACGGAATATCTCTGAAACATATATACAGTTCATAATTGTTGCAAGCATACCTATCTGGTCAGCCTTAGTTCTGTCAATATTATCATTAGAACGGCCTCTCCAGTAGTTACCACCACCAATAACTACACCAACATCTGTTCCTTTATTAACTATTGTCTTAACCTGATTAGCAATATTCTCTATAAGCTCATCATTGTAGCCGCCCTCTTTCTTAGCAAGAGCCTCACCACTAAGTTTAAGTATTACTCTTTTAATGTTATCCATACGTGCCTCCAGTTATTTATTCTTTTTTCCTTTAATGTCAAATATACTTTCCATATTAACATCCGCATAACACTGTGAGCAGCGTCCGTCAATTGTTGCTCCATTATTAATCTGTACTGACTTTGACTTAATATCTCCAGAAATTATAGCAGATGAATCAATTATCACAGGTCCATGTACATCTATATCGCCCTTAACAGCTCCACCAATAACCGCAGATGTAGCAGTTATATTACCTACAACTACAGTTCCCTGTCCAATCTTTACAGCACCTTTTGCCTCTATATCGCCATCAACCTGTGCGTCATTCGCAAAAAATTCGTTAGCTTTAGAACTTCCTGTAATAGAACCGCTTACTGTAAGTTTTCCTCTGCATGTAACATTACCTTCTACTGTACCAAATAAATCAATAGAACCTAATGAGTCAAGATCTCCCTTTATTGAAAGTCCCTCCGTAATAACTGCAGTCTCATCAGCTATATATTCAGGATTCTCTGCTGCATTCTTTATATCTTCTTTTGTCTCATCTTTATCAGACACATTTCCCATATCTGTTTCTGGGGAAGAAGTATCTTCTGACATATCATATTCCTGTGCTTCCATCTTGAAAGCCTCTGCCATCTTGGCAAGTTCAGGATCATCTAATGTATTTACCATTACATCATCTGAGTCATCAGATGCCTTATTAGTATCATCTGGTAAATTATTGACTGATTCTGATAAATCATCTTTCAAATCTTTAAAAAATAATCCCATCAAATTATCCTCCATATCGTATACTGCAGTTTTACACAATATCACAGTTTGATAAGATTATAGCATATGCACGACAAATTTAGAAGTCTTATGACAACATTTTGTTATAATATCATTCTAAAAAAACCTCCAGAGTCTTATATAAACTCCGGAGGATTTTTAATACTCACCGTATATTATAATTAAATATTACTGTAACTGAGCTGCAACTTCTGCTGCAAAATCTTCGTTCTTCTTCTCAAGACCTTCACCAGTCTCAAAACGAACATATCCCTTAACTGTGAAAGCACCATTAGCCTTAGCAACTTCTGCAAGGTACTTAGCAACTGACTGCTTTCCATCCTCAGCCTTAACATAAACCTGATCCATAAGGCAGATTTCCTTAAGCTGCTTAGATACACGACCTTCTACTAATCCATTAAAGATCTTATCTGCTACGATATTAGCCTCATCAGCTAATGCAAGCTCTGCTAACTGTGCAGCTGCTTCCTTTGAAAGGAAGTTGAATAAGTACTGCATGTTGCTCTTATGCTCTTCGTATGTTGCAATATCAGCATCGCTCCATACCTTATCGTTAATAGCCTTATCAATTAACTTGTTTAAGATTGGCTTTGGAAGAGAAGCTGGATCATTTAATGCACTCTTCTCTGTAATCTCTCTTAACTTAGCAAGTTCATCTGCTGACATATCGTTTCTGCTAAGGTACTGTGGGTTCATGGCTGCAATCTGCATTGCTACGTTAGTAAGTGCTTCCTTGATTGCATCATTAGAAGCGCCATCTGCTGCAACAAGAACACCAATTCTTCCGCCACCGTGAATATATGAAGCTACACAGTCACCTGTAATCTTCTGGAATCTTCTGATAGAAAGCTTCTCACCGATTGTAAGAGTCTTCTCTTCAAGTTCTGACTGCATATCAAGGATAGCGCATACATCTTCGCCATCTCCAGCCTTATCAACTGAAGCCTTAAGTGCCTTGTCAGCAACAGCCTGTACAAATTCCTGGAATGTAGCATTCTTAGCCACGAAATCTGTCTCTGAATTAACTTCTACTACAACTGCTGTATTGCCTTCAGATGCAACTCTTGTAATACCTTCTGCTGCAATTCTTCCTGCCTTCTTCTCAACCTTAGCTGCTCCGCTCTTTCTAAGAACATCAACAGCTGCTTCCATATCACCATCTGTCTCTGTAAGAGCCTTCTTACACTCCATCATACCTGCGCCAGTAGACTCTCTAAGTTCCTTAACCATTGCTGCTGTAACTGCTGCCATTATATTATCCTCCAATAAAAATAATTTTAAAAATGCTTCAACCTGATAATATGTCAGGCTGAAGCATACATAAACTTAAGTCAATACTTAAATATTAAGCTTCCTCAGCTACTTCTTCCTCTACAGCTGGAGCTGCTTCTTCACCCTGATTAGCTTCGATAACTGCATCTGCCATCTTAGCAACGATTAACTTAACAGCTCTGATAGCATCATCATTACCAGGGATTACATAATCTAATTCATCTGGATCACAGTTTGTATCTGCAATACCGATTAACTTGATACCAAGTGCATGTGCTTCCTGAACACAGATTCTTTCCTTCTTAGGATCAACGATGAAGATTGCATCTGGAAGTCTCTTCATTTCCTTGATACCACCAAGGTTCTTCTGAAGCTTCTCAAGTTCCTTCTTAAGGTTGATAACTTCCTTCTTAGGAAGAACATCAAATGTTCCATCTTCCTGCATTGTCTCGATTTCCTTAAGTCTTGCAATTCTGCTCTGGATTGTCTTGAAGTTAGTAAGCATACCGCCTAACCATCTCTCATTAACATAGAACATTCCGCAACGCTCTGCCTCTGTAGCAATAGCATCCTGAGCCTGCTTCTTTGTTCCTACAAAAAGAATTGTACCACCTTCAGCAGCGATATCAGAGATTGCCTTATAAGCCTCGTCAACCTTACCTACAGACTTCTGTAAATCGATGATATGGATTCCGTTTCTCTCTGTGTAGATGTACTCAGCCATCTTAGGATTCCATCTTCTTGTCTGATGTCCGAAATGAACACCTGCCTCAAGTAACTGTTTCATTGAAATTACGCTCATTTTGATACCTCCATTGGTTAATTAATCTTTTGCGGGCTTCTTCTTTTTCGACCACCGGCGCGTATACCGGCACCAGCCGTAAAATCCACCAGCATGTTTTTTCACACAAAATGCATTATAACAATACATTCAATATAATGCAAGCATTTTTTTAATCTGACTGTGTTATTGTTCTGGCAATAGTCTCATATGAATCTCCTGGCTTAAGAGAATACTCACCATCTCTGATTCTGACAGCATATCCTGATATATCCATATATGTATAGAATGCCAGCTTGTCTTCGATTATTCCTGCACTATATAGTATATCTGCTGCCTCAGATGCAGTTCCTACACCTTTGAATTCAATCTTGACTTCTCCGCTTCCGTCACCGATAATAATACTTGCCGTAGGTCTTTGTGACTCAGTTTCTCTTGTCACCACAGCCGTCGTAGTTTCTTTATTAACCTGCGTCGTCTCTTCATCTGACTTTCCTGTAGTTTTCTGTGTTTCTTTCTCTTTGTTATCCGTGCTTTCCGTTGTAAATGCTATAACAGAACCACTGCTTTGCGTCTCTTTATTATCAGAAACAATGTAATTATTATTCTTTTCTATCATACCTGCAATCAGAAGAACAGCAGCTGCAACTATAAGACCAGCTCCAAAACCTCTTATATAATATCTGAACTTCATTGTTGTTTACCACCTTTATACAGATTAATCACAAGCCTTACTTCGCCAACTCCCATATTAAGTTTCTTAGCAATCTCCTTAACAGATACACCGGATGCATTCATCTGGAGAATTCTTTCATTATTCGAATATTCTTTATTAAGACTGTCTGCCTGTGTATTAATTCTGTCTTCAGCATTCTTAGCCTTCTGATTGCTTTTCTTTACTAATGCTGCAAGCCTTTCCTTTGCTATATCCTTTGTATCTTTACCAGACTTAACCGCCTGTTCATATGCTGGTTCTTTTCCATCATCTGTGCGATCCTGTTCATGTTCTTCTGACAGGACTGTATTATCAGACATATCAGAAGTTCTTGCACTAATCTGTTCAACCTGCTTTTTCGCATAATTAACATCTTTAACTGTTGTCTTTACTTCTTTTGATTTTTCATTAAGCATGTCATACAAAAAAACAGCTTCATTATGATTTCTGTTAATCTCACCAAGCACACTATCTGCATATTCATTCATTTCAAGAATCTTGGTGTTAGATATCTTATCAAGTGCAGCTTCTGTTTTTTCAGACAGACCACTTATCTGCTGCTTAATAACCTCGTCAACCTGATGTTTTACCATATCAAGCTGTGCCTGCGTCAGTTCCGCTTTAGCACTGCTCTCCACATTCTCTTTATCATCTCCAAAACTCATAACAACGCTGACAACAACACATATTACGCCAGCCGCTATGAGAAATATTTCTGCTGCGACCATTATATCCTCCACACCTCATTGTTTCATATCTTTACATCGAAATCAGCACTTCCCTGTCCTTTTATAAAGACTTTTCCATCAGATTTCTTTTTCTTCCGTGAATCCCCTTCACTGGAATATTCATTATTGCTCTTATCCTTGGCATCATATTTACCAGTTTCATTATCAGCATTATCCTTCTTATTAACCTGCTGCGAATGGACATTAATATCCTTCTGAACCTGCTGTGTTATGGTCTGCTGCTCTGTCATAGGCCTGTTATCAGCATTATACTGTGATTTGGCAACATTGTTCTGCTGTTGTATCATTGCAAATTCCACCGGTTTAATAACCATATTCTGCCTCCTGTATCAAATGTGTCTAAATTGGCACACTTTTTATATCTGCACCCTCTTTAACAAACTGACAGTAATCATATTTCTGTTTAAGAAACATGCACTGGTCACCAAATGTAAGTTTAACACCAGCATACGCTGCATCACTTACTTTAATGCACGCATGCTTTTCTTCGCCTATCTGACCTCTTAATTCTTCAAGCTCTTTCTTTTGTTTATTAATTTCCTGTTCAAGCATTATTACATTACGCATCGTTTTCATCTGTAATTCGTGCTTTGCTTCATCAAGCCCTCCCTCTGCATCCTGTTTCTTTCTTAACGCATTGAGAAGCTGGTTAAGCTGTATCTTATTATCACCCAGTTTTCCAAGGCTGTTCTTTAATTCATCAACTCTTCGTTTCATTGACGGATCTACTCCAACACCAACAGATGTGTTTGTTCCCATGGCATTGCCTATTGTCTTAGCCTCTATCATATTAACAGCCTTAACATCTCCGCCTATTATAAGTCCGTTACGCCCTGAAGCCTTAATTGTACTCTTAGCTGTAACTTTGCTATGTAGAATTGAATCCGCTTCGATACTTCCACCTGCTGATACATTTTCCGCACTCTCTATGAATTTGGATACAATATTGCCGCCAGCCTTGACAACAGCCCTTGTCATTCCCTGGATTCCTCTGTTAAATGTAATATTTCCTCCCGCTATTACTGTAGCCCCTTCCACAATTCCACTCACAGTAATATCTCCTGCTGCTTTAACAGTAAATCCTGCAAGGACATTGCCTTTAACTACAACATCACCTTCATAGTCAATATCTCCTGTGGAATTATCTACATTCACTAGTTCCAATACATTTGAAACAAATATCTTATCATTCTCAAGTATGACATGTCCGCTTACCTGTGACATAAGCTCTGTTCCATCCTCAGACTGTGATAGATTTCTTCCATACCTGAATATTACATGCTTAACCTTTCTTGGAGGGACTCTCCTTCCAAGAACATCTATTCCGTCATCTCCCCTGTCTTCTTTATGAAGTACAGCAACAACATCACCTTTGTTAACATGATTAATATTCTCAAGTGTATGAAAATCAACTGTTCCATCGTCATTCATCTTAGGGCGTGGTTTCAGTTCTGTATTAAACTTATATTCAATATATCCGTCGCTTCCATCTCTTGGCTGTGTACCGACAGCAATATTATAAGCCTCTCCATATTCTCTATGGCTTAATATCTGTTCTATAATCTGATTATCTATACCATGTTTCACACCAAGATACTGAAGATCCTTAATAATCTCTCCTGAAGTAAGTACGCCTCCGCCAACAAATGGTGGATAAAACACTGCTTCAACTCTCATGCAATCTGCACTTATTCTGTAATCTCCGAATTCAGAATACTGATGTACCTTCTCATCTGAAACCTTAAGTTCAGTCTTCGTACTGCTTCCTGCCCTGACCGCCTGTGCCAGCTTGGCCGTGTCGCATTCAATCTTTTTCTTATCAAGATAATACATAACATCGTCTATGTTTACAGTTCTGCCTCCGTTCTGTGGCGGATATACTATTATATATAACCCGTCATTTCTTGAATCAAACTGAAAATACCCTGTTCTGCATCCTTCCACCATATGCTGTAACCCCTTTTACATACTTATATTAAAGAGAAAATACATAATCACCAAGTATTTTCTTCATCTTATTCAATGCTTTCGTATGAAGCTGTGACACCCTTGACTCTGACACCTCAAGTGTAAGACTGATTTCTTTCAATGTCATATCTTCATAATAATATAAAACAACAACACTTCTCTCTTTCTCAGTGAGAGAATCTATTGCTCTGACCATCATTTTCTTAAGTTCTTCTTTTTCTATAGCATCCTCTGGCTGGTCAAAATGTGAATTACCAACAGACTCCATCTTAACCTCACTGCCTGCCTCTGTATATTCATCAAGTGATATAAGATTAGATGCTTTCATCTTTCCCTGCCAGTCCGCCAGTTCATCTATCGTAATCTCTAATTCAGCAGCAAGCTCCTCATCACTTGCTATATGACCTGTTTCACTTTCTATCTTTGCCATAGCAGCTTCAATTCTCTTCTGCTTCTGTCTTAGAGATCTTGGTATCCAGTCCATCTTTCTTATCTGATCAAGAATCGCGCCCCTTATCCTTAAGCTGGCATATGTCTCAAACTTAACATTCTTGCCATAATCAAACTTATCAATCGCATCTATAAGTCCAAATATTCCATATCCGACAAGATCATCATATTCCACATTATATCCAAGATACATATTAAGTCTTCCAGCAACCAGCTTAACAAGCTGTGCATACTCAACTATCAACTCATCCCTGTATTCTGCACTACGGGTAGATATGTAATTCTTCCACAGTTTATCTCTGCCTGCCTCATCCATGGTCAGTGCCCCCAATTAATAAAATATACTCAGATAATAACACAAAATCTGCCCAAATGCTACAATTATTCTTGCTGGGCAGATTCCTCCATATTAGTCACATCTTCTTCAGATGCTTTTTGTTTATTCTCTTTCTTTTCTGCTACTTTATTAAGTGCAAATCTTATAAGCATTCCGCATATATAAAATGCAAGCATAACACATATAAGTATCCACATAAAATTAACCAGTGTATATCTGTATTTTATCATGATAACACTGGTTATAAAACCTGCCAGTAATGTTATTATGGCTGGTACATTTCTGAACTTATTCATAAAGCCTCCACTCGTAACAATTATGTACCACTAAAATCATATTGTTTTTAGTGGTTTCCCTACCGCTTTAATAACATAGTCTCCTGTTTCCGAATAAAATTCCACTGTTCTTCCAAAGTTTTCTCCGCAGTCCTGAGAAAGTATACTTATATTAAGGCTTTTTAGCTTTGCCTTAACCGCAATAACATTGCGTTCTCCTACCCTCAACGCTTCACTATTAGATCTGTTTGCAAACATCTGAGCCCCACCGGCAATCTTTGCAACAATTCTTGTATCAACCGCTCCCAGTGCTTTCATCTGTCTTATAAGTTCATCTATGCCAGTATCTGCAAATTTAGCAATATTAGAATTATTTCTAAACTGGGTACTA
>UMAC01025927.1_pt1 | contig 18649 bp, 20 predicted proteins | sample 1963591 | NCBI WGS metagenome assembly UMAC01 (sample SAMEA4835904, study PRJEB28245) | human gut metagenome | biome: gut microbiome; material: fecal sample | place: Denmark | collected 2008
CTCCCGTAGGAGTTTGGGCCGTGTCTCAGTCCCAATGTGGCTGGTCGTCCTCTCAGACCAGCTACTGATCGTCGCCTTGGTAGGCCTTTACCCCACCAACTAGCTAATCAGTCATCGGCCGCTCCAACTGCGCGAGGCCCGAAGGTCCCCCGCTTTCACCCTTAGGTCTTATGCGGTATTAGCTACTCTTTCGAGTAGTTATCCCCCACAACAGGACACGTTCCGATGTATTACTCACCCGTTCGCCACTCGCCATCAGAGAGCAAGCTCTCTATGCTGCCGTTCGACTTGCATGTGTAAAGCATGCCGCCAGCGTTCAATCTGAGCCAGGATCAAACTCTTAAGTTCAATCTCTGTTGCTGATTTTCATCAGCGTCGCACTCATTCAGAATTAAAGAAGAAAATGTTTTCGTCTTTACTTCAAACTTGAGTACCCAGTTTTCAAAGTTTTCTAGAAGCTCGAAAGCTTCCTGAGTCATCTTCGCATCAACCGGATACTCACGCTTATCGGTTCGTTGATCAATTTTTAAAGAACAGTTCGTTGCTCTTTTCGAGCTGACGAGTTTGAGAATTATAAGACTCAAATTCGTCTTGTCAAGTCTTTTTGAAAATATTTTTTATTTTCTTTTTTTCACTTGACTGCCTCCTCGCGGCGACAAGGATGCGTATTATGCATTGTCTTTTTACTGATGTCAAGAAATCTTTTAAAAATTTTTCTTTACAAAGTTTTTTCTCATTTAACGGTCCCTTCTCTATCATTTCAAGCATTCAATCCAATAATGAGAAAGTCATGAGAAAAGCTTTTTTGATCGTCCCTCTTTTAGCGGCAGCTTCCATCGCTTTTGCAGCCCCTTCTGATACAGACAGAGTCAAGGTGTTGGTTAAGCAAAAAATGAATATTGAAGCAACCAGTGCAAAACGCCTGCCCATGGGTCTTTATGAAGTTGTCGCTGATCGCAATCTTTTATATGTAGATAAGGATGTCAAGTTTTTATTTGCCGGTCATATTTACGACATCGCCAATCAAAAAGACCTAACCCAAGCTCGTTTAGATGATTTATCAAAGATCGATATAAAAGGTTTGCCTCTTGATCAAGCAATCAAAACTGTTCATGGCAAGGGCGAACGTAATTTATACGTTTTCGCAGATCCCTATTGCAGTTTCTGTCAGCGCTTAGAACACACACTGAAGGATCTGGATAACGTCACCATTTATACCTTTGTCACGCCTTTGATGAATTCAGCCGCCATGGTTGACAGAATCCATTGCGCCGCCAATCCTGAAAAAGCCTGGAATGATTGGATGCTTGAGCAAAAAGAGCCGCCGGAACTTCCCAAAAACTGTAAAACCGATACGGGTAACAAGAATATGATCCTATTTAACCGTTTCGGACTTGAAGGGTTGCCTACTATGTACTTTGATGATGGTTACCGCTTAGAGGGCGCTGTCAGCCTTGAAGAAATTGAAAAACGCTTCAAAGAAGTGAAGTAATTTTGACTGGCGACTGATAAAAACAGTCGCCTTTTTCTAAGTGTAAGAACCTATTTCACACGTACTTCATCATTCCAAGCGTAATATACTGAGGGTGTTCAATTAAGTTTTGCCTTTCTATATTTAACGATTAACTGAATTCTTCTCTTGAGTTACTCCCATGATTGAATTTGTCGAACTTTTTGTTGTAGGCATCGGCGTTGGCGCATTTGGCGCATTAGTCGGTATCGGAGGCGGCATGATTATGGTGCCGCTTTTTATGTTGACAATGATGGCCCCTAACGGTTCTACATTTGAAAACGTTCAGCAAGTCATCGGAACGAGTTTGTTTGGCGTTCTGCTTAATGCCCTTTCCGGTACATGGGCCTATATCAGGCAGCACAAAGTTATGTTCCGGGCAGCAGTTCCCTTTGCCTTAGCTACCGTCCCGGGCGCTTTTATGGGAAGCTACATTACGGACTACTTCACCGGCAACAGTTTCTCGCTTATTTTCGGTTCCGCGCTGTGCATTTTGGCTATTCTCATGTACAGCAAATCCAAATCAAAGAAAGCCAATGTTTCTTCTGTTAACTTCTCGGTCGAAACTGCACACTTTAATGTTTTATTAGGCGTAGCCCTTTCTTTTATTGTCGGATTTCTGTCTTCCATTCTCGGCATCGGCGGCGGTGTTATTCATGTGCCGATGATGGTCTTTATTTTGGGTTTCCCTGCTCACATTGCCGTTGCCACTTCGACATTCATTTTGATGGTTAGCTCCTGTGTGGGCGTCATTAGCCACGCCGCTCTCAATCACATCGTTTGGATTCCGGCCATTGCGGTTGGGTGCGGTGCTATGGTTGGCGCACAAATCGGCGCTCTCTTATCAAAGAGAAGCCGCCCTCGCATCATCATCGTTTTACTTTCCTGTGTGATGTTTATTTTGGGCGGCCAATTTATTTATCGCGGGCTTTTCTAAGCGCTAGTTGGCTTGTGGCGTCACTCCATTAGGCAATAACACCCAAGCTTTCACCCGGCTGTTTTGTTTGCCGGCAGCCAATGCCGCCTCATCTCCGCTTCCCCAATAAAAGTCAAAGCGAATTGGGCCTTTGATGGCGCCTCCTGTATCCTGAGCAACCACGGCTCGCGTGAATTTCATATCGGGGTTGCTTTGTTCAACATCCACAACAATAGGCCAACCCAATTGATAGTATCGTCTGTCAACAGCAACAGACCCTTTATCCGTTAGAGGAACTCCCTGTGCACCAATCGGCCCTTCACTGGGATCCTGATCTTTTCGTTCAATAAAGAAAACGTAACTTGGATTTTGATTCAAAACGGCCTGAACTTTTTTGGGATTTTTCTTTGCCCAAGCTTGGATGCTTTGCATCGATAGTTCGTGGCTCTTTAGGTATCCCTGGCGAACCAAATAATTGCCGATTCCACGATATGGATGCCCGTTCACATCACCGTAACCGACGCGCATGTAGGAACCATCCGGCAATACAATACGACCCGAACCTTGCACCTGAAGAAAGAATGCCGCCACTGGATCCTCTACCCATGCGATCGCGTATTTATCTAAATTGCGTTTGGCAAGTTGAGCTCGGGAATCGTACGGAACCAGGCGATTGCCTTCTATCTGCCCCCTCAAACGCATTCCTTTTAATTGAGGATAAATTTCAGCCAAATCCACTGTAATTAGATCTGACGGCATTGTGTGCAATGGATAAACGTATGGAGCTTTTTTCTTACGGCTTCCATAAAGAATAGGCTCGTAATAGCCAGTCATTTTCCCGCTATCGCTGAGAGTGACCGCACCGTTTTGATCAACAGTCTCCGCGATAGCCTGATACGGCGTGAAATAAGCAGCAAAGAATGTTTTTGCTTGCGTTAACGGCAAAAATTTTGCCTTAGCGCAGACATCCTCCCAACCAGGGCGGCTTGCCATTTTTTCACAAGACTCTTTAAACGCAACCAATGCCGGCTGCCAATTTTCTTCCGGCATCGCTGGCAACTGGGCGTAATCCACGGGTTTTAAAGATAGCTTTACCTCTCCGAGCTTCGTTGGTTTTTCAGGCGGCGTGGTTGTACAAGCCGCCAACAAACTTGCAATGGCGGTGAAAAGACAAATTCGACTCAATCGCATGATTTTTCTCTGAAATAGTATTCGAGCATTGTACAAAATAGCGCCTTGATCTTTGGCTCTCGGTTACAATTGGTGCATCTTTATTTTTCTTATTGGGAAAGAGCCCATGTCAATTTTCAGCCGCCCCAAACCTTCGTCCAAGTGTCGCATCGCACCCTCTATTCTTTCTGCTGATTTTGCAAGACTCGGCGAAGAGGTCAGAGATGTCGTTCAAGCCGGTGCTGATTGGATCCACTTTGATGTGATGGATAACCACTATGTTCCCAATCTCACGATCGGCCCTATGGTCTGCGAAGCCATTCGTCCCCACGTGCAAGTGCCCATTGACGTGCATTTGATGGTTGAACCCGTTGACAGCATTATTCCAATGTTTGCTAAAGCCGGTGCCGACTACATCACCTTTCACTGCGAAGCAACGAAACATATTGACCGCACACTTTCTCTGATTCATGATTGTGGCTGCAAAGCGGGTTTAGTATTTAACCCTTCCACGTCGCTTAGCTACCTTGAATACGTTCTCGATAAAGTCGACTTGGTTTTACTGATGAGCGTCAACCCCGGGTTTGGCGGACAATCCTTTATTCCCGCCGTACTCAATAAGGTGGCAACCGCTCACAGCATTATTGACAGACACACTCGAGCCACCGGACACGAAATTTGTCTGGAAGTTGACGGTGGTGTGAAAGTCGAAAATATCGGAGCATTAGCCGCTGCTGGTGCTGATACTTTTGTAGCCGGCAGCGCCATTTTCGGCAAAAAGAGTCCCATCGGTTACAAACAGGTCATCGATGAAATGCGACAAGCCATCGATCACGACATGGAAATGTTGCGCCGTAAAGAACTCGAGGAGATGAATAGAGATCGTGGCTAACACATTGTTATTTGACTTAGATGGCACTTTATTGGATTCCGTTGATGATCTGACAGTTGCCATTAATAACACCTTGACTTCGCTTGATTTGAAAACAATCACGCGTGATGACGTCACTTTGTTTATCGGCAAGGGAGCAAAGGTGTTGGTGCAGAGGGCGTTAGAAAAATCATGCGGCAAAAAGCCTGATGAAAATACAGTGCTTGAGACTCTTCCCCGCTACCTCTCGGAGATGAAGTTAGCCGAAGGGACGAGAACAAAACAACTGCCCGGTGTTCCACAAAGCCTAAAAGCTCTCCAAAAAGCCGGTTTTAAAATGGCCATTGTCACAAATAAACCGGCCGCTATCGCCAGACGTCTAGCCTCTCAATTTAATCTGATGCCTTACTTTGAAACCATTTTGGGTGCCGGCGACGTTGACAGTGTCAAGCCCAATCCAGAAATGTTAATAGAGGCTGCTCACCGCATGGGAGTTTCTATTCGTGACTGTGTTATGATCGGTGACTCAATGAATGATTCGTTGGCGGCACGCAATGCCGGCATACGTGCATATTTATTGAAAACAGGGTATAACGAAGGCGTTGTTATCGACCAATGGGCAAAAGAGAACGCCCCGGACGATCTTGTCTTTAACACCATGACAGAGTTGTCAGAATATCTTATAAATGAACGGAGAACAAAGTGAAAAAAATTCTCTTGCTCAGCTCTCTGCTTGCTTTGATGGTTCCATGTGTCTCTAATGCCCAAGACACCATCGAACAGTGCTACAAATCAGCCACAACGACCTTGGCCGTTCGCGAATGCTTAAAAAAAGAATTGCAACAGTCCCGCGATGAATACCGCGAAACACTTGAAAAGCTCACTCAACAGGCCGGTGAACTTGATCGTGTAACGGGCCGAAATGAAACCTTGCCGGCTTTGGAAAAAGCCAATACAGCTTTTGACCGTTATGTTGCTGAACAGTGCCGCTTTGAAGAAAAAATGATGGGTGGCGGCTCCGGTGCCGGCGCAGCTAACTTGGCCTGTCAAATTAATCTCTTGCATATTCGCATGGGCGCTATTGAGTCCCATCTGAGTGCTCAATAGTCATCAAGCATCACAATGTTATTGGACACTTCTGAAGTCAAAAAGGACTGGCAGCCTTTGCTGTCGTCCTTTTTTTCTAGTACAACGGGGCAATCACTCGTTGCCTATTTGCAAAAGCGTTTAAACGACGGCGCAGTCATTTATCCGAGCACTCCGTTTAAAGCCCTGGAATTGACGTCTTTGATGCAAACTCGGGTTGTCATCGTGGGACAAGATCCCTATCACGGTCCAGGACAAGCTCAAGGCCTGGCTTTTCACGTGGCAGCGAACTGCAAAATTCCCCCAAGCCTGAAAAATATTCATAAAGAACTAACCAGAGATCTCGGAATAGCTGCACCAGACACCGGTGAGCTTTTTGGTTGGGCTAGTCAGGGCGTTTTGTTATTAAACGCAGTGCTTACCGTCGAAGACGGGAAACCGGCCAGTCACGCCAAGAAAGGCTGGGAGGTTCTTACCGACAGCCTTTTAGCCGCTGCCGCCTCGGACTGCGCTCCTAAGGTTTTTATGCTTTGGGGAAATTACGCTCAATCCAAAGAAAAACTAATTAAGTCTTGCAATGGAAATCATCTGGTATTAACGGCTAACCACCCGTCACCATTATCCGCACTTAGACCTCCCGTTCCTTTCATCGGGTGCGGACATTTCTCAAAAGCCAATGATTGGCTTTGCGCTCATCAGCAAAAGCCCATTGTCTGGTCACGGTTCTGCAACTCTGAATCTGAGCAACTTTCCCTTTCTTTTTAGCTTCTTTTTATCAAGTAGCAAAAATTTTTATGTTTTTCGAAAAAACAATACGTTACAAGCATTATGATTGTTTGCAACGTTCATTTAAGAAAAAAGCATTTGCAAAGCTATTTTTTTTCCTATAAAATGCGAGACTCTTACGGCGGCTGGGTAGCTCAGTTGGTAGAGCAGCGGATTGAAAATCCGCGTGTGGGCGGTTCGATCCCGTCCCCAGCCACCAGTAAATCGTCCCGTGTAGTGCTCACTACTCGGGATTTTTTATAGCCTATTCGCCACATCTGTTTTTTATTTTCAAAACTTAGGACGAGCTAAGGCTACGCTAACTCTTTTCTAATCTTTCCTCTTTACCATACGTCTCATGAACAAATTGATTCAAGGAGAACAGTATGAAAAAGGCCCTTTTAGCTTCCGCTTTAATGACATTGGTTGTCCCGGTTTGCATGGCTGCGGGGCCCGTTGGATTCGGCAATTCCCCGAACAATCATAGCCAACCACAGGGATTTTCTTTAAACCCGATGAACGACATCGCCACTTTGAAGAAAAATGCTTATGATGATCAGCTCGTGACAATCAAAGGCCGTTTTACGAAGCAACTTACAAAAGACAAATTTGAGTTCACGGATACAAAAGGTCAGACCATTGTGGTGGAACTTGATGATGATCGTAACTGGTCATTTATTCGAAAAGACGCTTTAGTTGAGATTGTTGCTGAAGTTGACAAGGACTTCAAGGGGATCGAACTTGAGTGCATCAATGCAAGAAATCTTGAAAAATAAATGCCTAGAACCACAAACTCCCGAAACAGGCAACTGAATCGGGAGTTTTTGTTTTTTAGTCGTTACAGCAGGACAGATTCATCACCTTCTCAATAATATGATGCAGCTCCTGAGCCAAATCAGAGTCCGATGCACGATAAAACACTTCCTTTCCATCCCTTCTGCTTTGCACCAAGCCGCTGTATTTCAATAATCTCAAATGGTGAGCAACTGCCGGACTACTCATATTCATAAAAGCAGCAATATTGATGACGCATTCCTCAGAATGGCATAACAGCAAAAAAATGCGACACCGGACCGGATCGCTTAACTGTTTGAATACCCCAGCCACCTGCTCAAAGTTATCGGTTTGAGGCAATGAACTGAACGCCTTCTCGTGCTGTCCGTGATGATGCGGTAAAGAAACTTCTTGACTCATATTAATTAAACGATTATTTAATCTTGACAATGCTAACTTTCAGGATTATATTTCCTTTTAACAATTAAGTGATTACTTAATTGATTAAAAATTTAATTTGAGGATTCTGCCATGAAAAAGACCTATGAAATCGAAGTTGACTGCGCTAACTGTGCTCAATTGATGGAACAAGCCGCCTCTAAAGTTGAAGGCGTTGCTAAAGTTGTTGTCAATTTCATGACCCAAAAAATGATCATCGAGTTTACTGAAGGCGCTGATATCAAGGCTGTAATGAAGACAGTTCTTAAAGAATGCAAGAAAGTTGAACCTGACTGTGAAATTGACCTCTAGGAAGTAGTCAAGAAGCAACGTTTTACACAGAAATGGTGCTTTTTAAATCAACAATGATTAAACAAATGTTTAACTAAATAGGATATCAAAGAGAATGAAGGCTAAACAAAAAAAGATGCTTATTCGGATCATCATCGCCTCAGTACTCTTAATCGCACTCGCGCTCTCGCCTATTACCGGTTACCTCCGACTGGCACTATTCCTTATTCCGTACTTTATTGTCGGTTACGACATTTTGCTCAAAGCCGCCAAAGGATTTACTAACGGGCGAATTTTTGATGAAAACCTCCTAATGACGGTAGCCACTTTAGGCGCCATTGCGATTGCCTTGTACGACAATACCGGTGATTACACCGAGGCCGTCGCCGTCATGCTTTTTTATCAAATCGGCGAATGGTTCCAAGGCTACGCAGTGGGGAAAAGTCGCAAAAATATCAGTGAGTTGATGGACATTCGACCGGACTACGCCAATATTGAAAAAGATGGTCAATTGGTAAAAGTCGATCCCGATGAGGTTCAAATTGGTGACATCATCGTGGTGCAGCCCGGCGAAAAAGTGCCCATTGACGGTGTTGTTATTGAAGGTGAATCTAGTCTTAATACCAGTGCGCTCACTGGCGAGAGCTTGCCTAGAAGCGTCTCAGTTGACAATGAAATCACCAGTGGTTGCATCAACCTATCCGGTTTACTAAAAATCCGCACAACTAAACTTTTTGGGGACTCCACGGTCTCACAAATTCTGGAATTGGTGGAAAATGCGAGCTCACGGAAATCCCGTTCCGAGGCATTTATCACTCGGTTTGCTCGCGTCTATACACCGATCGTCTTTTTCAGCGCTTTGGCTTTAGCCGTTATTCCGCCACTGGTTCGCCTGCTGGGTATGGGATTGGATGCTCAATGGGATGATTGGATTTACCGCTCATTGGTTTTTCTCGTGATCAGCTGCCCCTGCGCTTTAGTTATCAGCATTCCATTAAGTTTCTTTGCAGGCATTGGCGGGGCGAGCAACCAAGGTATTTTGGTCAAAGGCTCAAACTTCCTTGAAAACCTCTCAGAAACCAAAGTGCTGGTGTTTGATAAAACCGGTACCTTGACAGAAGGCGTTTTTGAAGTGGTGGCGATTCACCACAACAAATTGGAAGAAAAAAAGCTTCTCGAATTGGCTGCCTTAGCAGAAAGCGCGTCTTCGCACCCAATCAGTAAAAGCTTACAAAAAGCCTATGGCTTGCCCCTAAACCGTGATCGGGTTAAAGACATTCACGAAATAAGCGGACAAGGTGTTGTCGCCAAAATCGACGACATGGAAGTCGCCGCCGGTAACGAAAAACTGATGAAAAGCCTCAATGTTGAAGCGATTGCCTGCCACAGTGTCGGTACTATCGTTCACATTGCAATCAATGGTGAATATCACGGTCACATCGTCATTTCTGACCGAATCAAGGCTCATGCTAAAGAAACCATCCGTGCAGTGAAAAAAGCCGGTATTCAAAAAACCGTCATGCTTTCAGGCGACAGCCGTAAAGTGGCCGAGCACGTTGCCAAAGAATTGGGAATTGATGAAGTTCGAAGTGAGCTTATGCCCGCCGATAAAGTTCGAATTGTTGAAGAGCTTTTGGAGCAGAACAAATCCCGAGGCAAGCTCGCCTTTGTTGGCGATGGCATTAATGACGCACCGGTACTGTCCCGCGCCGATATTGGTATTGCCATGGGTGCCATGGGATCTGATGCTGCAATTGAAGCAGCCGATGTTGTACTGATGGACGATGATCCCTTAAAGATTGCCAAAGGCATCAAGATCTCGCGTAAGTGTTTGGCGATCGTCAAAGAAAATATTTGGTTTGCCATCGGCATCAAAGTTGCCTGCTTGATTCTCGGTGCCTTTGGCATCGCCAACATGTGGATGGCCATTTTCGCTGACGTCGGCGTGATGATTTTGGCTATTTTGAACGCTATACGAGCTTTGTTTGTCAAAAACCTCTAATCCTTGATCTCCTTCTGAGGCGACAAAAGTCGCCTCTTTTTTCACCGCGTCTTACCCTCATTTCGGTTATCCTAAAGATCGCTTTTATTATTCACTTATTAAACAAATTTCAACTTAAGGAAATGAAATTTTCATTTTTTGATATATTACTGTCAGGATATTTGCAGGCCATTTAGGAAGTCATATTCATGGATATTTCTCACGACGATCTTGAATTTTTCCTAGCGCTTTGGGAAACTCGCAGCATTACTCAAGCTGCCCGAGATTTGAATTTAACAATGCCCACCGCTTCTCGTCGGATGGCACGTTTGCGTGAGCTTTTTGGCGACCCCTGCTTCGTTCGCTCTCACAAAGGACTTTTACCCACAGATTTCACCATCGCCAATGTCGGAGAAATTATCCAGCTTCATCGGCAACTGCTTGAACTCACTCAAAGGAAAACTTTTGAACCATCGGAATTAAAGCGAGTCATCCGCATTGCCATACCGGACAATGCCATGCCGTTTTTATTGCCGAATGTTGTCAAAGCCATTACCGATCAAGCGCCACTTTGTTCCATCGCTTTTCTGCACAGCTCCCGCAACAGCTTCGAGGACTTACAAAAAGGCTATATCGATTTTTTGATAAATCCCAAAAGTCTTGTTCCCCGTGGCAGTCATTTCATGCCTTTGCATGCATTTGACCAAGTTATTCTCGTCAGAAAAACACATCCCTTAGTAGAGATTTACCGCCAAAAAGGCACTGTAAATCCTGAAGATTTAAAACACTATGAGCGAATCCTGGTTAATGACAGCTATGCGGCCACGCAAAATAATGATATTTATTTAAGCAATTACGATCGCTATTTCATGACCGACAACGTTCAGAGAACCCGCATTGTTGTCCCGTACTTTATCGGTGCCCAGTACTTCTTGGAAAACACAGACCTGACATTGTCGTTGCCAAAGGAAACTGCAGAAAAAATTGCAGAAAGAAATCCTTATCTCACCACCATTCCCAGTCCACTGGCCAAATCCGGAGCAATTGTTCCATGTCTTTTCTGGCATGAACGCACGCATCATGATCCTGCCATGCAATGGATAAGAGCTCAGTTTAAAGCGTACGCACAAACCGAAGAGGGAGCGCGCGAGGCCCGTCAAGACAACTTTTAAAAATTGAAACTTACCTACACGAGATTTTTATTTTTTTGCTGAAAAATCCCTCTAGGTTGATTTTCCTTGTCCTCATAAACTGAGTCTTGATCAAAAGATCTCCACCTTATGAGGACAACATGAAAAAACTTACTTCCATCGCACTCGCTGTTTCTTTAGCAACAGCCGCAATCTCCGCTCAGGCTTCTGAGGCCATGTCAGGCCCCAAAGTGGGTTTCATTGCCCAAGGCAACATTGGCGAAGTTGTTATGAATCCCTATGACATCGCTCCGTTGACGGCTGTCATCCGTAACGGCGGCTACGCACTTGAAGACGCTACCGTCCGTATTGTTCCGAAAAAAGATGGTCAAGAAATCAATTACAACGTCTCCAAGCGCCAATTACTCACCCACGGCGGTATTCCGGTCTTTGGTCTCTATCCAGACTACGTCAACACGGTGGAAGTAACGTACACGCGTAACGACAATGGTAAGAAGGAAAAATTCAGCGAATCTTATACGATGTATGCTCCCGCTGTTTTCCAAGCCACCAACGGCATTCCTTCTCTGAAATCTTCCATGTTTAAGACCAAAGTAAATAAGGCTGATCCCGCCTTCGGCGATCGCCTTTATTTGGTCAACAACTTGATGCAAAACTACGCCAAGGCATCCCGTATTGTTTGGAATAACCCGAACGGCGGTGCCTTGCAATGGAACTTCTATCCGCAAAACGCCATTATCGACACGAAGGGTGAAGTGCGCTGGTACATGCACGTCGAACCGATCTACGACGTTGAAGATCCGTATCGCTCCGGCGTAATGATGGGCTTCCAACAAGACCAAGACGGCAACATCACCTGGGGTTATGGCCAACGCTACGCCAAGTATGACCTCTTGGGCCGTGAAATCTACAACCGCCGTCTGCCTTCGGCCTACGCTGACTTCTCTCACTCCTTTGACAACGCTCAAAACGGTCACGCTTTCTTGCGTGTGTCCTCGGCAGATTATCGCCGTCCCGACGGCAAGCGCGTGCATACTGTTCGTGACGTGATTTTGGAATTGGATGAACAAGGTCAAGTTTTCGACGAATGGAAGTTGTGGGAAAGCTTGGATCCGTGGCGTGACGTCGTCTTAAAGACGATGGACCAAGGCGCTGTGTGCTTAAACATTGACGCTTCCAAGTCCGGTCAAACGTTAAGCGCTGAAGACCTCGCCAAGATGGACGAATCTGATCAATTCGGTGACATCACCGGTGCCGGTCCTGGCCGTAACTGGGCTCACGTTAACTCGGTTGACTACGACCCGACCGATGACTCCATCATTATTTCCTCTCGTCACCAATCGGCTATTGTGAAGATCGGCCGTGACAAGAAAGTGAAATGGATTCTCGCTACCCCGACAGGCTGGAATAAGGATTTGTTGGGTAAGGTTTTGACCCCGGTGGACAGCAAGGGCAAGAAGATCAAATGCGAAAACAATCAATGTGAAGGCGGCTTTGACTGGACCTGGACGCAACACACTGCTTTCCGCATTGACGAAAAGAGCAACAAGGACGTGATCTATATCACCGCTTTCGATAACGGTGACGGTCGTCACCTCGAACAACCCGCTATCCCGTCCATGAAGTACAGCCGCGCAGTCGTCTTCAAGATCGACCAAAAGAAGATGACCGTTCAACAAATTTGGGAATACGGCAAAGAACGCGGCAACGAATGGTATAGCCCGGTAACTTCTTTGACCAAGTACTACAAGGATAAGGACTCTGTCTTCGTGTACTCGGCCACCGCCGGCATGGGCGCCAAGTTCACAAACGCCGTTGCACCGAATCCCTTCATCGAAGAATTCAAGTGGGGCGCCAAAGAACCTTCTGTTGAAATCCAATTGCTTGACACGATGGGTTATCAAGCAATGCCGATCAGCGTTGAAAAGGCTTTCAATACGAAGTAATTCTTTATGAAAACCGGGGCGAAGACATGCGTCTTCGCCCTTAGCAATACATTTAAATCAAAAGGAAATTTAATATGTTACGTCGCCAATTCTTAGCTGCTGCCGCTGTCGGCATGGCTTTCTCCGTTTCTGCTTTTGCCGCCCCGGTTGAAGGTCAAGACTACGTTGTTTTAGAAAAACCGATTGTTAACGCCGATAAAACATTAATCAAGGTTTACTCCTACGACTGTCCCTTCTGCTACCGCTATGACAAAGGTGTGGTTCCCATCCTTAAAGAAAAACTCGGCAAGGAACTCACCTTTAAGGACTATCACCTTCACACCAAAGGTAAATATGGCAATCAAGGCGATGACGTTCTCGCTGTGCTTTGGGTTGAGGACGAAGCCGCTGGCCGCGATCCGACAGATGAAGGCTCTTTGCACAAAAAAGCCAAATTTGCTCTCTATCAGGCTTACCACGATAAGAAAGAACGCTGGGATGCCGGTGAAGACGCTTTCTTGAAGACCGCTCTTGACGCTGCCGGCATGAGCCGCGCCGATTTTGATCAAAAGAAGAACGATCCGAAGGTTCAAGCTCTCGTGAAGTCTTGGAAAGACTGCACCTATGATGTCGCCAAAGTCCAAGGCGTGCCCGCTTTCGTAGTCAATGGTAAATATTTGTTGAAGACGGCTTCTATCACTTCGATTGACAGCATGGTCGACAACATCCGTGAATTGTCTAAGAAATAAGGAAGGACTTCATGAAAGGGTTTTGTTCAGGCTTTAAGAAAGATCCCATGGGAACGCTTGCCGCATGGCAAGACACTCGTGAACCGTGGCTGCTTTTTGCATTTACGTCCATCTTGTTAGTGCTTCTAGCGCACTACTTATTCCAAAACTGGCTGCATATGCTGCCCTGTGAACAATGCGTCTACATCCGCTACGGCAATATCGTAATGGCAATCGGCGCCTTCATTGTTGCGATTAAACCGAAGGTGATTTGGTCCAAGATCGTCGGTATCGGCATCTTCCTCTACGGCTTGATCTACACAATGATGTGCTCTTGGAAACTGATGGGCATCCATGACGCCGTGCATTCTGATGATCCGTTGGCGATGTTTGGCATGCAAGGCTGCTCGACAGAACCCACCTACCACTTTGGTCTCCCGCTCGATAAATGGTGGCCGGATTGGTTTAAGCAGACCGGCGATTGCGGTTATGACGCTCCGGTCGTGCCGCCGGGTGCTGAATTGGGAGATTTCCAACGTTGGTTGATTGAGGTTTACCAAGCAAGCGACGGTTGGTACTTGTTCCCGCAATGGAAGTTCATGGACATGGCTGAATGCTGCATGCTCGCATGTGTCTGCTACGCCATTTTGTTAGCCGCTCTTTTATTCGCATGGATTAAGCGCGACTTTCTGAAGTAAACCTAATGGTAAGACGATAAGGCCTTTACTAAATAACCTCACGAGTAACCAAGCAAAAGAGCTGAACTCCTGTCTGATTGAATCTGGCGGGAGTTTTTACTATTTTTTGCGTCAAAACATTTTGGCAGTCCTATACTGAAAGTGTCAGTTCTAAAGTTTGGGAGAAATGTAATGGCATACAACTTTGACAAAATTTATATCAATGGCCATTGGTGCGATTCAACAAGCGGGCGGTTTATTGAGATTGAAAACCCTGCAACGCTTGAACATTTTGCACAGGTTCCCGAAGGAAATGAAAAAGATATTGATGCCGCGGTAAAAGCCGCGCACGAAGCCTTTAAGAGTTGGAGCAATACGGAGTTGGCTGTCAGAGTCGGCCTGATGAAAAAGATGCTCACAATCTTTGAGGGCTACCAAGACAAAATCATTGATCTTGAAGTCAAAGAGTTGGGAGCGCCCGTTAGCTTTTCTGTGCAGTCTCATTGTGTGTACCAATACACAAGAACCCAATCCTATATTGATTGCGCAATGCAACTACCTTTGGAAGAAAGCCTGCAAGCTTCAACGGTCTATCGTGAACCGATCGGGGTTGTCGCTTGCATTACCCCTTGGAACTACCCGCTCGGTCAGGTCGTCCAAAAGGTTATTCCCGCAATCCTTATGGGCAACACCGTTGTGCTTAAACCAAGCCAACATACCCCGCTTACAGCCTATCTCTTAATTGATGCTTTCGATCAAGCGGGCTTTCCGGCCGGAGTTATCAACATGGTTACAGGTAAAGGCAGCGCCGTGGGCGACGCCCTTGCCTCTCACCCCTTAGTGGACATGGTTTCCTTTACCGGATCAACCAAAGTCGGCTCTAAACTGAGCCAACGCGCCTTGGAAAGCATTAAGCGAATCAGCCTGGAATTGGGCGGAAAATCGCCTTTCATTTGGCTGCCCGGTAGCGACTATGAAAAAGCTGTCGGTAAACTTTTTGATTCCATATTCCTCAATAGCGGTCAGACCTGCACGGCCTTTTCTCGTTTGCTTGTTGCCGAAGAAGATAAAAAGACTGTTGAAGCGCTATTGCTTAAGCATATTCCTGACTATATTGTGGGCGATCCGAGCGATCCTAAGACAAAAATTGGACCGGTTTCCTCCAAGGCCCAATTTGAAAAAATTACTGCCTATTTGAAGTTGGGACTTGAAGAAGGAGCAAAACTTCTGACAGGAGAAATTCCGACGGATTTCTCTCACGGCTACTACATTAAACCGGCTATTTTTACCGATGTTAAAAATTCCATGAGAATTGCCCGTGAGGAAATCTTCGGACCGGTTCTCTGTTTGATTACTTACAAAACCATTGAAGAAGCCATTGCCATTGCCAACGACACACCCTATGGGCTTAATGCCGCTGTCTTTGGCAATAAACAAAAAGCCATTGAAGTCGCCAAACAAATCAAAGCTGGTAACGTATATATCAATGACGCTCCCCGTGACGTCACGGCTCCCTTTGGCGGGTACAAACAAAGTGGCATCGGTCGAGAAGGCGGCTTTGCCGGCTTGCTTGAATTTACGCAGTCTAAAGCAATTTTTGACCGTTCAAGCTTCTAGTCTTATTGGATGATCTTTAATACCAGCTTGCGCCCGTATGGGTGCAAGCTCTTTTTTCATGGGAAAAAATCAAGGTTTTTTTCTCTGTGGCTTGCCAAACTAACAAGAATGAAAACAGCAATTGATGCCAGAATGGCCGGAGTGACGGCGTGCCAGCCGCCAAGATCGGGCTTTACTAAACACGCCCATGCGTAAACACCAAGTCCGATACAAACAGCCGCCCATGCCCCTAAACGGGTTGCTTGTGCCCAAAAAAGGCCGCCAACCAAAGGGCACAAAAAAGCAATTTCCAATCCCCCGAACGCAAACATATTGATCCAGACAATAATGTCCATGGGATCTACTGCTAAAAGAAGCGAGAGCAACCCTATTGAAAAAGTACAAACTTTCGCATACCGCCTGACTGCTTCACCTTTATCGGGAATGTTGCCGTAGCGTTTTAAAAATAAGTCTTTGATAATCGCAGAAGAGGCTGCAATTAATAATGAACTAACGGTTGACATAGTGGCGGCAATCGGAGCAACAAGGGTAATACCGGCCACCCATGGATTCATATGATGAGAAATTAAATAAGGAATCATCGCATCGGTGTTATTGCCGAAAACTTCTGCATCCGGAATAACTCCACGGGCCAGAAAACCCAAAAGTGTCATACCGATCATCAGCGCACCACAGACAGCCGTGCTTACCACCATGGCCAAATGCAAGTCTTCCGTTCGTCTGTAGGCCATGCAACGAACGGCTGACTGTGGCAGGGCTACCGTCGCAAAGCCAACCAGGATCCAGGATGAAAAAAGAAGAGTCCAAGGAAGCGCTCCCGAAGACGTTGGCGTAAAAAAGGCTTGTGCCTGCCCGGCGTTTGCCTCTTGATTAATTTTTTGCATCAAAGAGGACAGACCGCCCGCCTGTCCGATGATATCGGCGGCCAACACACCCATTCCGACAAGCATCAATAGGGCACAGACTGTATCAGTTATAGCAACAGCCTTAAATCCTCCGGTGGTTGTATAAGCAATGACAACGACGCCGAAGATCAAAAGTCCCAACACATAATCGATACCGGCCGCTTGGGAAATCAGTTGAGCACCGCCGATAAATTGCCCCACCATCATGGCCATGAAGAAGAAAAGTAGCGCAATGGATAAAAACGCTCCTAATGCGGGACTTTTAAAACGAGCCACGATGACATCAATAACGGTAATGGCTCCAATTTTTCTGCTAACCAAAGATAATTTTTTGCCGAGCACTCCTAACACCAGAAAACCCGTGATGATTTGAGGGGCGGCAAATACTACCCAGCCTAATCCGTACTGCCAGGCAAGACCGGGACCGGAGACAAATGAGCTCACAGAACCATAGGTGGCCACAAGCGTCATTGCCAAAACGAATCCCTTAAGAGCTCGATCGCCTAAAAAATAACTTTTTAAAAAATCAGCACCCGTTCTTTGCGGATCCGTGCGTCCGAGAAGCAACAGAGCCAAAAGAAATAGGATAAGAGGAATGAAGATGACCCAAGACGGACTCACGGCTCCTTCTCCTCTTTATGATCAAGATTGAAATTACGCAGGAAATACTTTACTAATAACCAAACAACCAATACGGATAAGAGATAGCCGCCAATACAAGAGAGCCAAAACCAAAGCGGCAAGCCCCAACATGAATACGCAAAATCCTGAGTCAAAAAAAGAACACCCCAGAAAAAAAAGAATACCAAAAGCGCCGCCGCAACTGTATAGAGCGCCTCCCTATGGCTTTGCTTAATGGCTTCTTTATACGTCTTAGGACTCTTCATACTACGATCTCTTTTGTGCGGCTTTAATGAAACATTCTACTAGATGTAGCTTTTCCGGATACCCCTGATAGATACGCTCCGGGTACCATTGAACAGAAACCTGAAAATCGTCGCCACTAACTTGAAGCGCCTCAACAATTTGATCGTTTGAACTGGGGATAGTCGCATTAAGAGCGACCGCTTGGTGATGGAAACTGTTGACTGTTATGACTTTCTCCTTACTGGCTTTTAATAAAAGAAAATCACCCAACACGTGCACCCCATGCATGATCATTGTCCTCGGCGTGACAAAGCGGTATTCCGGTCGGCTACCGACTTGACTGGAAATATTTTCTATCAATGTTCCGCCCATTACCACGTTAATGTGTTGCATCCCACGGCAGATGTCAAAAATCAGCTCATGAACGTTACACGCTAGATCAAAAGGGCAAATTCCACTACATCAAATATCAAAGCCGGTTTCTGACAATACCGAATGTACTGACCGGAGCAATATTTTGAGCGCCTTTAAACAAAAAGCCGTCAAAACGAACGACAGCTCCATAAATGGCTTCCGATGGGGCACTTAAAGGCAGCATCTTCGGCATGCCTCCCAAAGCCAAATACAGAAACGCAACGCCCCCTTTGGGTTTTTCTCCAACCCAAAGGGGGCTAATTCCCGACTGTATATTCGGTTTGATAACGATTAGAGTCTCTTAGGCAACAACGGTTCTTCGTCTTCGACGCCAACCAAACTCAAAGCCGCCAATGTCAACAGCTGCGGGCCCAAGTGCGTATCGATCATCTCGAAGAATTCTTTCACATTGTGCGCATTTTCAGCGTGACCGCCCGAGCACAAGCAAGTTGACGGGATATTTTCGCTCATCGGAGCATTAGCATCTGTGGAGGAGCGAACATATTGAGTCAACTCAATACCCAATACTTTTTGTGCGCTGCGAGCAACTTGAAGCACGGGGC
>UMAC01050647.1_pt1 | contig 18596 bp, 17 predicted proteins | sample 1963591 | NCBI WGS metagenome assembly UMAC01 (sample SAMEA4835904, study PRJEB28245) | human gut metagenome | biome: gut microbiome; material: fecal sample | place: Denmark | collected 2008
ACCGAATTGTTTATCGCTTCTTCTGCTTTAGAAGTAGCAGTGGTTGATTCCGTTATCGCTTTTTCCGCTTTACTCGCAGCACTATCGGCTTTTTCTACAGCTGAATTAGCAATATCAGTAACAGCATCGGCTTTCGCAGAAGCATCAGTTGCAGCATTGGTTGCAGCCTCAGCTTTGGTACTTGCCTCTTGAGCCAATTTAGCAGAATTCTTAACATTATCGCCAAGAGAAGCAACGGTATCAAGACTAGAATTAATCGATGAATTAAGAGCTTTCAAATAGGCGCTTTGCTGTCCGGTAAGAGTATCGTACGAGGCACCTAAGTCAAACGTAGTATTCTCAGGATTCATCAGATCAAGATCAATAGAATTAACCATTAGGTATTCGTCGACTTTACGGGGCTTAGAACGGATTCGTACCGCCTGACCAAGCTGAAGATGCTTGTATTTATCGCCCATGATTAGAGCGAGATCTACGGCTTTTACTGAGATAGTCAGAGCTGGGGACAGAAGAGTATTAAGAGTCTTGCACGCATAATATAACAGACCATCATAAGTCGTAATATCAGTGTTTGAGACGTAATACTCGTGATAACCGTAACGGGCGACAGCTTCTACATCATAAACCCTGTCTCCCATTTTGACGATAGTCGAGGAATAGGGTGTACCACCATCCGTGCAACCTTCAAGAGTGATCGGCTTCATCTTGACATCCGTTTGACCCTCAGGAGGATCTGGTGTATAACCAGTTGCCACAACCGCCGTATATTGACCTTCGGCCGTCGTGGTTTTAGTGAAGTCAAGCATATTGACGCCATAGTCAATAATCTGAGTATTTACATCATGAACATCAGCATAAAGATCAAGAATATTAAGATCGTCCTGGTAGCGCACAAACAGATAACCCCCAGCGGAATTCAGGATCTTATCTTCAATCTCAGAGGCAGTCGTCGGACGTTGTTCTGACGAACGATAGATATAATTGTTCTTATCAAGCATATTGCCTTGATTCACACCGACTGAGAAATGCTTGCGTGAGTCAAGACAATTAGAATTATGATGGTCAATCAGCCATTGAAAATAACCATCATAGCTTGAAGGAGCTTTAAGGGGCTGTTCTCCTTCAACCGTAGAGTACGGACGAACTCGAGTAGCAGTCAAGTAATCGAGAACGCCCGTACAAGAAACAGAATAATTTCCCTCAAAGTCTTCCTCTATTTTAGTAATCTCACCCTTGAACAGAATAAGATTGTCGAAATAGATTCGGACTTCTCCTGCTCGTTCCGCAAGTTTAGAATATAAAGAATGAGTAGGAGCAATGGTAAAATCAAAATATGATGCGGCGTTAAGTTTAGAAGAAAGTTTCGTATCGGTTATACGATCATCCGTATAAGGATCGAAAAGAAGTTGATTGTCATACAGAACCTTATAACCCATACGTTATCCTTTCTTACTTATACCAACCAGTAGCCATCATGCCAAACTTTGGGTTTGTATACTGGTGAGGTCCGTTTGCATCATATACCGAGAAACTAGGAGGCTGGGTCAACAGATTACTTTCGCTCGATGCAGGATGCACGTGAACAATACCGCCATAACCATTGGGCTCATAACGATACATAATGGTTACAAATGGCGGCTGTGAGAATGTGAATGGATATGCTGGAAACGCCCATTTCCCGCACAGATAACCATGACCGGCCCAATTATTGGATGTTTTGCTATCGAAAGTCTTAGAATCGATTCCGCATTCGCATCGTCCGGAGTTCCATTTGCGGTACCACCACTCGCCAGACTTTCCTTGCTCGATTACATAATCAGCACCAAGCTCATCGATCTTCTTAAAGTTATTAGAAAAAGCCGAAACCGGATCTACAAGATCGGAACCGGTCGTAAGATTCAGACCCAAATTTTTAGTAGTTTCTGCCATTACAGATCCTCCCAATCATAAGTCAAATATACAATAGACTCCGGAAGCTGCTTACGACCGAAGTTAAGCTGATCCCAGGTCTTTTCCGACAAGGAATCCCAGCTTTTGTCAAACAACTCGCTCCAAGATTGAGGAGCATCTGAAACGTCTCCGCCCATTCGCTGGATATCATCCCAACGTTTTCCTGCAAGGTCATTCCATGTTAACTGTTTATTTTTCAAATCAGCCCAACGTACAAACCATAGCTTATAGGAATTAATATATAGCTCGTTAATTCCATCTCTAAAAACTATATCATTAAGCCTATATGTTCCAGCCGGAACCAATTGCTCTTTACCATTCCAGGTAAACCATGTTGGCTGTGTGCACTCAACGGTTGGATGCACCGGTCTCCTACCGGATTCAAGCCTATACAACTTTCCGCCAGTAGCATTAAGACGATAACTGCAATGCTCTTTCAGCTTATACGGATTAGCGTCTACCGTAATCTTGAACCGTCCGAGAAGGCCATTTGCATAAGCTTCATGACTATACGAATCCACAGAGAAACGTCCGTGATAAGTGTAACCAGGATCCATAGTCATAGTATAATCAAACGCTCGACCATGGAGGAAATTACTAACCTCAGTCTTGACCTTCTCGAAATTCTTAACGTCAATCACCGCAAACGTAAACTCCTGTTTGCGATTCTTATAGGCGACATCCCCGGTAAGCGCCTCGGTCAAATCAATGACTCCGTTGCCACCAGGGATATCAACCGTGTAAGTCTTAGGTTCAGGAGGCTCTAGCGTGTAACCGTCCAACAGAACCATCTGGAAACGAATCGACAAGTCAACACCGTTCACAATCAGACGGTTGTTGGGTAAATCTGGGTAACTCACGCCAGACCTCCTCTCCTGGAAAGAACGCCAAGCTGCTGATTCATAGGCTTGGCGATAGACGAAGCAAGCTTCTTGCCATCAATATACATTGCTGTCTCAGAATTAGCCACAGCGTCTGCGTAGTTTCCGAGATTGTCATTAAGTTCGTTAATGGCGTTAAGGACTTGAGTGTTGGATTTCATAGTCTCGAAATTAGACTGTTCGATTGCAGATTGCATCGTGTTCATCGGACTAGTAATGCTTCCAACAAATTTGGTATCAACTTTAAAACGTTTATTACTCATAGAAGCAAGAACGTTATTAGAATCAATAACCGGAGTAAGAGTCGCAGTTGCCCCAGACATTGAATCTTGCATCTTAGCAACAGCAATATCGCCAACCGATGCTGCCGTCGATCCGACTTTCTTTCTAAGTGCGATAATGCCATTAATCAGACCTTGATCAAAGAAAAGGCCAATCTGATGAGTAAACTTTGATGGCGAATGCTCACCAGTAGCCTTCTTGGCAGCCTGAACTGCTTTTGCACCCATAGACGCAGCGGCGTTAATTGCCTTATAAGCTCCAGCATTGATGCCGTTAGCCATACCCTGAGCAAGATTCAAACCAATGTTGTAGAAACCAGAAGTATTGACAGCTGATTTACAGGCTTTCACCATATTCTTAACAGCCGTCACACATTTTGATTTTCCGTTATCAACGCCACGCTTAAGTGCAGTCGTCATGGCCTTACCAGCATTCTCGAAACTTGTACGAGACGCCGCCCCACTAGACGTAGCCTGGTTACGCATTGCCGTCATAATAGATGTGACAGCAGTAGTCACAGATCCTTTTTGATTCGCCAAACCTAATGATAAAGAGTTTGCAAATGCCGTAGTGATAGTATTAGCAGCGCTTGTAAAGACGCCAGTGGAACCTGAGATAGCATTTGCCGCAGAATTCAAAGCTGTTGTAAATGCATTGGTTATTGCAGCAGAGTTTGACATTACGGCCGTAGCTACCGTTTGTAAACTACTACCAATTCCTTCAGCGGTTCCGCTTAACGATTCAGGAATTTTGTTAAGAGCTGTAGCAAAATTCTTAACTTTTGTTGCAACTCCGCTAAGATCTGTTGCGCCTAAAGTCGTAACGGCACCGGCCATAGTCTTCATGCCACTAGCAGCAGAAGATAACGTACTCGCTCCAGTCTGTGACGTGGAAAACGCATTGACGCCTGTCGCAAGACTTGAGAGACCGGTACCAATTCCCTCAGGAATCGTAACACCAGACCAAGCCTTTACTGCTCCAGCAAGACTCTTAAGAGGCTCAACAATCTCGCTGATTCCTCCACCAGCAAAACCACTGAAAGTGAAGGCGTTGACGCCATTGGCCAAACGCTGAAGCATTCCTTGAATGTCTTCCGGAACCTCAACGCCGGACCACTTCTTGACAGACGAAGCCAAAGTACCAAGTGGTTCAGCTATGGAAGCGATAGATCCTCCGCCCATACCGCTGAAAGTGAAGGCGTTTACACCGGTCGCAAGACTTTGCAATCCAGCCTGTAATCCATCAGGAATCGTGACGCTGGACCATTTCTTGACAGACGAAGCCAAAGTGCCAAGTGGTTCCGCTATGGAAGCGATAGATCCTCCAGCCATACCGCTGAAAGTAAAGGCGTTGACACCGGAAGCCAAACCGGACAAACTGGTACCGATATTATCGGGAACTACAACCGAACTCCATTTTGATACAGAAGTGGCTAAAGTACCAAGGGGTTCTGCTACTTCGGAAATAGCACCGGCACCCCAACCGGAAGACCAGAATCTTCCAACGCCATCCGCTAACTGACCCAATTGACCAGCCAATCCGTCTGGAACAGTCACTCCGGACCATTTCTTAACAGAATCGGCAAGAGTTCCTAACGGCTCAGCCATCTCAGAAATAGCTCCAGCACCGAAACCGGAGAAAGTGTTAAGAAGACCGCCAAGAGCAGTCTCACTCAAAGCACCCATCATGGAGGTTAATCCGCGACCAATATCATCCCAAGACATTGATCCGAACTTGATTAATGCATTAGCCAATGAATCTAATTGTTTCACAATTACGTCAATCGATATTGCTCCTAAAGCAGCCGATACACCCATAAGGCCTTCGGTTCCTGTGGCAATTACCAATTCGGCTAATGCGCCTCCCATAGCAACTAAGCCTTGTCCGATTTGATCCCAGGACATCGATCCGAATTTAACTAGTGCGTCAGCTAAAGTTCCCATTTGCGAGGCCACTAAGTCAATTCCAATAGCTCCAACCACACCGCTAAGTCCGCTCAATCCGGAGATACTTAACGCCGCTACCAATTCGGCTAATGCGCCTCCCATAGCAACTAAGCCTTGTCCGATTTGATCCCAGGACATCGATCCGAAAGTTAATAACGCATCAGCTATAGATTGCAATCCAAACGCAACCACGTCAATACTGATAGCGCCTATTAACCCGCTAAGTCCACTCAATCCAGAAATACTTAACGCTGCTACTAATTCTGCTAATGCTCCGCCCATAGCAACTAAACCAGTTGCAACTTGATCCCAAGAAAGACCGGATAAAGCGATTAACTCGTCTCCGATTGGTTTAAGCGCTAATGCTAAAATAAGCATAGCGGACGCACCGGTAATACCACCATCGATTCCTGTTGCATTGCTTAAAACCACTATTACCGCGGTCATCTCAGTAAGAGCGAATCCGATTCCAGTCAAACCTTTTCCGATTTGTTCCCATGACAGATTGCCAACCGATGACAATGCCGGTCCGATTTTGGAAAGAGCTTGAGCAAGAATCAACACTGATGCCGCCCCAGTTACAGCGCCTTTTCCGCCACTAAATTTATCAAGGATTACAGTCGCTCCAACAAGTTCCGTTAAAACAACGCCAATTCCTCCAACGCCCTTAACTATGGACTTAAAACTCATAGATCCGATTTTTTCAACAGCCTTGGCCAAAATCTTGCATGCCTCGGCTAGAGCTAGAACGGCTATTGAACTCTTTAAACTAACTTTAGTTTTGCTAATAGCCTGAGCTGCTTTACTTAAAGCAAATAAAGAAACCGATACTCCGCCAAGACCTTTTATGATTTGACCAAAAGATAAGGATCCAACAGAAGTAATAGCTTTTGATAGAGTGTTTACAGCTTTGGACACAAGGATCATTGCGGCTGAGGACTTTATAATCCCCTTGGAATCCATTCCAGAAATGGATTTTAATGACACATTGAGCTCTTTCATAAGAGCGCCGATAACGGCCACACCACCGATTGCCTGACCCGCATTCAGATTAGACAAAGTATCCAAAGAAGAAACAAGAAGGGTAACGGCTGCCGCTATCTCAAGAATTGACGTAGCTTTTACTTGGGTCTGAAACGTTCGTAGAGTATCGCCAAGGGTTCCTAAAAGATCTGTGATCGATTCTTTTATACCCTTTAATTTTTCTCCGCCATCGCCAGTAAAATTATCGATAGCGTCCTGAATCTTTTGAAATACGCCGGCAATATTACTAAAAGCCTTAACGGTTGATCCGGCGATAAGTCCGCTAAAAACATCATTTAAACTGATATTCTCTTTGAGCCATGTCAAAGCGTTTCGTAATGGCTCAATAGCAGAACTAATAAAATCTTTAAACTTGGCTACAACTGTATCGATATTACTCGTAAAGTTATCGAAGCCTCCACCAATATTATCGAGAACAGTTTTTAATCCGTTTAAACCAGTAGCCAAAGTACTACTAACAGTCTCGAAAAACTTCCCTTTATCGGCCGCTTCGTCTAGACCGGTAACAAAATCACCAACAGATGCTAAAACATCTAATATGCTTGTTACTAACCCGCCAAGACCATTAGAACCAACAAAATTCCCTATAGGACCGAGAACAGACATCAGCCCCTTTTTTATCAAATCTAACCCAGAAAAGAATCCTTTGGCGATTCGACTAATCTTATTAAGAGTCTCTTCCGTAGGCTTCATATTTTCCATAAGAGTTTTAAACCCATTGGAAATATTCACCAGTTGCTGAGCGGTTACAGGCGGAAATACTTCTCGAAAAGCTTTACTTACGGATCCAGCTACTGAGACAATATTATTAAAAGCCGTAGCGATTCCGTCGATAATGGCTTTTCGTCCACCAAGATTAGCCCAATCCTGTAGCAAAGCATTTCGAGCATCAGCTGATTTATTAATCATATCTGATAGAACAACTGAAACGTTCGTCCACATTTCTCGAGCTTCTTCAAAGTCGCCGATCATGATCTGCCAAGACTTGGTCCAGCCAGAACCTAGAGCTTCTTTCAAGGTATCAATCAACTGCGAAAAGGTCTTAACTTTGGTTGATGCATTCTGAGCATCATAGGCAAGCGATAAAGTTTCTTTAATTGCCTCTTTGGATTTTCCAGTCTGCTTAGCCAAAGCTTCTGCGCAACCATCGATAGCATCTTGCTGTTTTCCCATAGAATCGGTTGCTTTCGAATTAGCGTAAGCCTGATCGTAGGCAGACTGGACCGCATCTTTAGAAACATCGCAATAATTAGCAACCCATTCCATTGCTCCAGAAGTGGTAAACTTTTTAAGAGTTTCGGTAAGCACTTGACTGGTCAACCAACCGGTCTGTAAAGATTCACGGAACGACCCATTAGCCTTAATAGCAGCTTCAGCACCAGTTCCGAGCTCTTTAGAAGTCTCTTTAAGAGCGTCCTGAAATACCTGACCGCCCATTCCGGCGTTAACAACCGAATTCCAGTCCATTAACTTAACAGTACCAGTTGCCAATGCCTGAGAAAGCTGATACATAGCAGTGCTTGCCTGTTGAGAACTAGAACCGGAAACAGCGGCAAGATTAGCGATACCCTGAATAGCATTTACTGAAGTGTTAAGGTCTACGCCAGCAGCGGTAAACGTACCGATGTTTCGAGTCATCTCGGTAAAGTTATAAATGGTCTGGTCGGCATAATGATTCAACTCATCCAATGCCGAGTTAACCTGCTGAATGTTTGTTCCTTCCGAACGAGTGTTGGAAAGAATTGTCTGAATGGAATTCATCTGAGTTTCATACTCAGCGAAACCATCCATAATCGGCTGCAAAGTAAGTGATTTAGTTAACGTACTTCCAACACTTATTGCTTTATTGGCAATATTCTGAAGAACAGTCATGCCGATAATCCCAAGCGTTGAGAATCTATCTTTAATCGATTCAACAGCTCCAATAAGATTTGACATGTCTACATTCTTGGAAACAGATCCCAAATTCTTAAGAGATTCTGCGGAATCCTTAAAATTAAGACCTTCTTTTAACTTCTTAACGGACGAAAGGGTTGTGGCTACGCCGCTCTCAAATTGTTTATTATCGAATTGCATCTCAACAACTCGGTTATCAACACTACTCATGCTGACGTAACCTCCTTCCAAATTTCATCTACCATAGAATCAAAAATAGGTCTTATCGCAGGATTAATATAATCTCTTCCTTGGACATATCCACCGTTTCTAGTACCATGTCCGTATTGCAAAATAACGGCAATATTAACGCCTTTGTTAATATTATCATTAGTCCAATAGATTGATGTTCCGCGAATTTCATAATTCCAAGAGGATGCTGTTTTTCCAGAATCAACCGGGGTAGCACTAGAAAGAGCTTGAACTCCTTTTTGACCATACTTATTAAAAATCTGCAAATATTGTCTTTTGGACATAGCCTTCAGGAATTTCTCAGTTTTCTTAAAATCCCCTTTTTGCACTATTCGAATCATCGATGACATAAGACTATCCCTTAGAATTCATTGCTGCTCGGCGCTTAGCATTTAATTCAGCGTAACGTCTACGAACATCATCTTTTGACATTTTCTTTTGCGGAGCGTTCTTTTGCGAGCAAACATTAATAAGAGTAAGTAACCGATTAAAATGCCACTTTTCACATTCAAATGGAATACTTAGAGCCGTCATATAATAATATATGACTTCGTTTGTGATGAAAGAAGAAGATCTATTGTTTGATCGAACGTCTTTTATCACAGTCGCAGTCATCGGAGCATTTATATACTCTATGATTTTGTTATAACTGTCAACGTCAATAATTTCGTATAAACGCTCATCGACATTTTTGTTAATTGTCATACATTTTATGTATTCAATCATTTCATCGTATGGATGCTCGCCATCAATAATAAACGGCTTACAAAATTTTGATTCCCATTTGGAGATGGAAAGAAGCGAATGCTCAAGAAGTAACGTCCCACCGTTAACTGTAAAGAATTCATTAGTTTCATCATCAAAAAACTCAGAATCTGGAATCTTTATTTCGAGCATTCGCTTCACCTCTTTTAAGAAGCCGCTATAATTACTCTACAACCTTGAAAGAGTCAATAAGAGCCTTCTTATTCGGATCCTTCTCAACATCTGCAACAACAGCGTTTACAAACTTAGCATTCTCATCACCATTGCCTGAAATGAGCTCCATCATAAGATTGTTATAAGCTTCGGTCTGCTTAAATCCCTCGGAAAGTTCCTTAGACTTAATAAAACGTCGACCATCAGAAGACTTTTCGCCATAGCACATAAGGATGAAGTTGGACCAAAGATCCCAAAGCTTCTTTCCGTCCTCTTCCTTTACCACTTTCGTGATGAAGGACTCAATGCCTCCCTCGAACCCAATAACGTAACCAAGTGTCTCAGCTTTATTGAGATTGAAATAAAAATCCTCAGTACGCTCTACGCCGTTATAATCGACATACGTAATAGACTTCTTAAGCATAGTAATAACTCCTTAAAAGATTACTTCCATTTTGATTAAATTGTAGACTTCTCAGTATTCTCGGTAGACATGTCGGAAAGAGATACTGCCGAAGCTGCCCCAAGAGTAGTGATGATGGTCTGAGGATCAGGAAGAGATGCGTCAGCATCACTAGAACCATAAAGAATCTTCTCTAGAGCAGCAAGCTTCTCAGGATCGGTATAACGAGAATCAACCATGATGCTGGCAGTAGGCTTAAAACCAGCGATAGACACAGGAGTAGTCGTGCACTCCCAAGAAAGAGTCATAGCATCTGGAGAATCGTTAACCGTCTCATAAGCCTTCTCGGAAGGAGAAGCAGTACAACCATAATAGATGTGAAGTCGATAAGCAAGCTCAGAATCTACGTCATTGCCAATACGAGAACGATAGCAAAAACCGAAAGAATTACGAGTCTGCTGACCAACGTATGCGCCCTTGGCAATCTGACGAGAACCGTCACAGGCTGCAAACTCATCAGGATAGGTATAAGCCTCAATAGTAAAACCAAGAGTCTCAGCCGAACGCATAACAGCGTACTTACTGTTGTCTGCATACAAATCCGTAGGCTCTGCTCCATCAGGAGACTCTGTAACAGCCGTCAAACCGTTCCAAGCAACTCCAGCTGCGTAACCAGAAACATTCTTAGGATACAGAACGCCTCGATCGGTACCATTCTCAAAGAAACGCTTACCGTCATCATCCCAAGTAAGGGCCTTAGAAGCCATGTGTTTCCTCCTTAATAATAAAGATTAAAAATATCATGATGCAAATTATCCGACGTATAATGACGATCATATGTACACATAGGAAGTTTTGCAAGTTTATCCATTATCTGTGAACTAACATCTGGATCTTTAGCGATGACTGTTATCTGATAACGCTTCGTGAATCGATAGCCGATATTATTCGCAAAATCAGTGTCGCCACTAGATCTCTGATAGATAATACACGGATAATGAATTCGTTGAGACTCTGGCGGATCGAAGTATACATAATCAGAACCGATAATCTCGTGTAAGATTTTACTCAGTCCCTCTCGATTACTACTCATTGTAAACACCGCCAAGAGTCAAAATAAGACGGGGAGGCTGGACCTCAACAGAGGTTACTTTCCAGTTGCTCCCCATCCAAGAAGCATACCGAATGGCAAAGAAGTTCTCATTGGCATAAGCGTCCGCAACAATGCTAATCGAATTATTAACAACAACTTTATCGTTAATAAACTCAGTTCCATCAAGACGGCGAACATTACGAGTTACATCCCCGTAGTAATTACGTTCGATAATCTCTTCCGTCCAAACGTCTGGGGAAGTCTCAACACTAGAGGCAAATCCAACAGCGCCATAATACTTTGTCATTCGTCACTCCCATTTTGATTAATTCTACGAAGCCGAAGAATCGAAAGTCTCAACCGAGATAGCAGCATAAGGCTTAACAAGAGCGCCAGAACAACGAGTCTCGATCAGGTACTTCTGCTGGTTGTAGTCAATGTCGAAATCGTCGAACATGGACACAGCGCCACCCTTATCGGCACCAACATTGTAGTCCTTAAGGTTCACAACAAGACCGACCAGAGTAAGATCCTTATTGGCCGATGCAGCGACATCACCATTAGCGGTAACGCCCTTGCGGGTCTGGCCCTCCATGACCTCGACGGTCACGATGTCGGAAACGCGCAGACGGTTAGCAAGCTCCTGCTTCGTCTTATACTTAACGTCACCGATCTGATTCTCAAGGAGAAGCATATCGGTAAGAACATCCTCAGTGGTATAGAACACCGGATTACCAGAACCCTTATAATTCTTACGAGCGCGAATAATAGCCTTGATAACGGCCTCGGTCTTAGCATCCTCAGTGGTCATACCCTTAGTGTCAACCTGGGCTCGGATAGTATAGAAGGTATCATCCTGCCAAACCGGTCGAATGTTCGTCGGGAAGATGCGATCATCAGAAGAATCAGAACGACCATCGCCAATAAGAATTGCTCGAGCGATTTCCTCGTCAAGCATCAGACGCATTTCGCCCTTAAGCCATGCGACTACATCAAAATCGGTAATATCGATTACATCATCACGATCAAGCTTCTGCTTCTTGTAGATAGTCTGAGGAGTGGTAGTGCGCTTAAGAAGAGTAAAGACCTCCTCGATCTTCTTCTTGCCCTTGGTGTAACCTCGAGCCCTGGCCTCGTCAGCAGTGATGTTGGCGAACGCCGACTTGATTCGAGAGAACGGAGTATGCGAAACGCCATTCATAACGCTAGCAACCCAGTCCATATTGCGGGAAACCCACTCAGGGGTAGAGGTAACATTCTTGAAATCGGGGAACAAAGTATCGATCTGCTTAATGCCGTAATCGCCAACACCATGCTCGAGATAATCCTCATAGTTGACGTCCTCGAGACCATGCTCGATTACAGCCTCGCGAAGAGACCCGCAACGCTTTGCATCGCGAATAATCTCAGAGAAGTCTACCGAATGGGCCATGTAGTTATCATCGTCCTCAAAAGCATTATGCTTCATGTCATCATCACCTTCATCATCCAAAGAACCATCAGCGGCCATGCCAACAAGAGTGTACAGAACATTCTTCTGCTCTTCGGTCATGGAATCAATAACATCCTGAACGGTCTTGTCAGAATCACTGCCCTGGTTAACCTTAGTATTGTTCATATCTTCATCCTTCTTATCGTTTTTGTCAGTATTATCGTTTTTGTTAGGGTTATCCTTTTCATCATCTGAATGATAAAGAATCGGATTAGTGTTGAGATTGAAACAGATCTCGGCGTCTTCCGTTTCCTCATCACCATCTGAATGAACCATAACGGTATCGATGTACGCTCCTGGATTTGCCCCAGCAAGAACCAAACTTACTTCACGAATTGCTCCATGAATAACATTTGCTCCATTTTGCTTAAGCTTGTTCGCGTAAATAGAAAGCGCTCGAACATCTCCGTTCTTAACCAACTCTTTAGCGTTTAAACCAGATGGAGTATCGTTAAAACAGCCATAAGCATAAACGCCATCTTCTCGATTCTCGAGCATCGCATGACCTAATACGTTGTCCGGAGACATATGATCATGCTGCCAAACAAGAGGCACATTCTTATGGTCATTATCCTTAAATGCATCGCGCATAATGACGCGACCATCAGAGCACTTAACGTTATTACGTGTTGCATAACCTGAAAAATCGTACTTCATGCGGTTCCTCCTTTACATTTGTAGTTTTGTTTACAATACATATAAATAGAATTATCAAGCAAGTACTATATCTTTACTGATAACTTCCATTTTGATTTTCGACGTCAGATACGTCATCGGGATAATAATATTCGTTATATCCTTCATCAGATGAAGAACCGTAATCGGCATTCGGATCGATAAGATTCTTATTACGAAGCTCGTCAGCACTAGGCTCTTCAGAAGGCTTAAAGCCAAGAGCTGTGCGGAACTCATTACCCGTAAGAACCTCATTACGACTCAAGGAATCAACCATCTGAGAAATCTGTGTTACAGTCATATACTTGAAAGGATCTTGGAACGTCATAATCTGCTGATTCTGAGTTCGAGCAGTCTTTGTCAAGAATTTGCAATTCATTGCATCTCGAATTGCCTTAACTACTGGAGCGACTGTTCGTTGATAATAATTATTCATTGTAGAATCAGTAGCTGTACCATTAAGTACCGTAACGTCAAGACTCAACTGAGAATATAACTGATCGGTAAGCGACTTAATTTGCTCAGGAAGAGTATTCTCAACGGATCGATTTAATTGAGTAAACTTTTCAGTAGCATCGATGTATGCTATACCGTACTTAGAATTCTCAAGCTGATCTTCAATAGATTGCTTTCGATCCTCTGCACGTTTCTTTTGAGATTCATTTCGAATAGTGTACGGCAATTGAACAATAGCATCCAATTTTGACGAATTCGCTTTCGCATCCGAATCGTCAAGAAGTTTAAGCTTATAAACAAGACGCTTCAAAGTGGAATTCGGCTCATTCATAACTGCATAAAATGGATTTTCAATAATCGCTACGGACGACTTAGGCATGGTGATCTGCTGCTTGATTCCAGCATTATCGTTATAAACTTCTAGATCAACATGCTTAGGATGCCATCCAACAATTTTTCCTCGTCGCATAGAATTGATATCATAGGATCCAGTAACAAATGGATCCAATGTCGTATCGATTGGAACAATTGCAATACATCCTTCTTCTAGAAGAGAATAAGCAATATCAGCCATAAAAGCTGTAGCTGTCTGATCGATGTTCGCCTCTTCGTTAAGGCAATAATTTAAACCAGAATTAATCTCTTCTTTGTAACGATTATTTTCATCCACACGAACATGCATAAAAGTCGTAGCAGCTACATCAACAGCTATTCGATTATAAATAGCGTTAATGATGGTACGTTCTGATCCAATAGATATCCCGACACGATCCGGCCGATAACCATAAGAAGACCCAACAGACGTAGAATACCTATAATCAGTAGTCTCTTGATTACTAAAAGCGTTCCATGCATGTTGAAGCCTTGTCCTAAAAGATTCAGCCATAGAAATAGTCCTTAACGACGTTTGCGTTTATGATCCTTATAATAAGTTGCCGTATTCTTTACTGCTTGCGGGAAAGAATCCGTACCCTGTTTCTCAAACTCACGTAACCAAATTTCTTGTTTTTTCTTATTAACTTTGCTAGATAGACGATCAGCATTATCGAGTAATACTTGATCATCCGTTCGCAAATGATAGCCATTTCCAGCAGCAATTTTTCGCTGAGCATAATAACGAGCAGCTTCAGCTAGATTGTTCCTATATTGATCCGCAGTGCTTATTCCTGATTTGTATCTATTGATTGCTCGTTTTTGATCTCGGGAAAAGGTATTATCCGCTAATCGATCATACCTTTCGGTAAATTCTTTAACTTTTTTTCGACCAAGTTCGTCGTGATATTTCCAATTTGTATCATTAACAAAGTCTTTGAATTTATATGCTCCATAAGCGGCTAAAGCTACTCCAGCAACACCAGCGGCGATCTTCATATTACGACGACGCCTAGCTTTCCTATCCTCTTCAGACATAGAGCCCTTAGACGAACGACGATTCATCTTACCGCTAATAACTCGTTGTTTACGTACGCCCCATTTCATACCGGGGACACCGTAGTGCATTAAATAGTCTGGATATTGGTACATTTTTTGTTACCTCCCACGCTTAATTATCGACCAGTCCCTAATTGTTTTTGTCCACGAATCTTTAGATTAATTATAGACTTTCCTAGTTGAGTTAAGGGAGCGTTACGAAGAGCATAAACACTTCCGGCCAGGCTTAAAAGACCGACTCCATAAGAAACCATTCGCTTTCCTTTTTCGATTCCATTAGGATTTAGTCGCTTATAGTTTGATTCCAGTTCAAGTCGTTTATTAAGACTTTTAAGTTCGGAATTAGACAACTGCTTATAACTTTTCTTACGAAGTTTTTCAGCATCCTTGTAATCTTTCGAATATGACGAGCGACGCTTTTTTGCAGCTTTCGAAAAGTAATCATTCTTACGTGCTCTACGTACACCCCACTTCATACCAGGAACGCCGTAGTGCATTAAATAGTCTTGATATTGGTACATTTTTATTACCTCTCTATTCGAACGAATCTCGATTAAGCTTAAAAGCTACATAAGCGTCAAGCATCGCTGCTACTGAGTCAATCTTATCTTGATGGCGTTTCTTGTATAGCTTACGATTTCCATTAGTATCTTCCAAAGCAATCGCATTACCCATACAGAACTCCATCAAAGATTCATCGAATAGCAAAGCTCGATTTTCAGCAAGTTTCTTCAACTCACCAAGCGGAACCGACTCAGTCTTAACGCCTTGAATAACTTTCTCAATACCGAAAGGACCGTTCTCAGTAGCCCATCGGTTTACAAATTCTTTTGCATTATATGGGTCATAACCAAAAGAGGTAACGTCATATTCATTATCAGCAATATACTGGTCCAGATCGTTGTAAACTTCATTCATATCCAAAGCAACACAATCGAGCACCATTAATGAACCTTCTCGTAAGAATTCTTCGTACTTGATTCTTGTCGCTGGAGTAAGTTTTGCCATAGTATCTGATGAGATATAGCATCGAGTCTTAATTCCATATTTTTCTCGAGGAAGAGGAAACAAGAATGTAAACGCGCAGAAGTCATCTCCCTGGGAGAGATCTGCTCCCATGGAACATTGCATCTGCCAGAAATTACGTGGCTTATGAGGTAAAGTTTCTTCATAAGTGAAGAAATATGTGTAGCCCTCCATAGGAATACCAAAACGCTTAGCAAGAATATCGTTTCGAGTAGATGGCGCCTTCTCTGCACGCTCAACGTCAAGCTGATAAGTCTCGTAAGAGACTGTCTTACCAATGTTAGGAGCAGCCTTCATCCACATAGAAGGATCTGCCACTTCTTCGATACTGTCAAGTTTATAATACCAAATGGATACGTGTGGATTCTCATACTCACCTTTGAGTATGTCCATTAATTCCATTTTGATTGTATCGCCAGCTCCGTTACGGACCGTGCCCTCAGAAGAGATGGCAAGAATCAAGTAATCGTCATTCTTTGAAGCACCTTGCTCTAAAGCTCCGATGACGTCTTCTCTAACATCACAAGAAAGCCATTCGTCAATCGAAGAGAACTTGGGCTTAGCTCCCTGAACCTTTTCAATTGACATCGGTCGAGCTTCAATGATAGAGTTCGTTAAGAAATTCTCAATACCCTTCTTGGTAGACGAGAGTTTCTTACGATCAGCCAAACTACCAGCTGTATTAGCTAGATTACCATCGGTTAGAAACTGAAATAATGGACCTTTAGCTCGGGTGATGGCGGTTCGAATAGGACTAAGCGTCTCTTCAGTCTGCGTGATCGTTGGAGCCATAACAATCTGCTGAGTGGTAGAAGTATCAACTGTAAGATAATAAGCTTGCATACAAGCCGCATACATTGACTTGGCCGAACCACGAGAAACGATCAAATACTGCTTGTTGACAAGACGTTTCTTGATTCGCTTCTTTACATAAACCCCGCCATGGTTATCGGGACCAGGTTGATAAACGGTTCGATCTACAAAATAAAACCAACTAAGAGCATCTTCTGCCCAAAGTTTGAAAGTGTCCAATAATTTTAGATCGCTACCATCAGTAAGTGTCAGCTCATTCTCACAAAAATGCACAAAACCGTCGATGGCCTTGTCATCGTAGTACAATCCTGGATCTCGGATCATATTGTCGATTCGGTTCATCTGCATAGAGATCTCTCGACAAACGGGAATCTCTCCTCGAATTACAGCATCACGAAATTTGCCGTAATAAATCGGAGTAGCCGAATTAGAAAGACTCATGCAGAATCACCTCGATTTGTTTCACAAAAACATAAAGATTATCCAATAAATCCTTTAACTATAATCTCAAATAGTATTTTATTTATTTCTTAGTTTTTTCTCTTAACGAATATTGTCCATTGGAAACGTCATATATAACCACATATTTTTTCTGCACTTTATTCAAATACGAGTTAACTTTTTTCTCATAGTGTTGAGCGTATTTTTGTAATTGTTTAGCATTGGTTCTGGCTTGTTTGATTCTATTATATTGTTTGCCATATGCCATAGGACCTTGTAACTTAGCAGAAGCATCACGATTTTTTGCTTCCGTTTCCCAAGAATACGCTTTGTTTCGATATTTTTGTGCTTTTCTAGCCTTACGATTTAACGATTTTGTCGCGAATTTTTTACGTACGCCCCACTTCATACCTGGGACACCGTAGTGCATTAAGTAATCTGGATATTGGTACATTTTTTTGTTACCCACTCCCCCTGAATAATTCAGGAGAATATTGAAATTTATTTCCATAAACAGGTATCGTTCGGTCTACGCATAACCGGATCAGATGGAAGTAGATTCGCATTCCCGTAGTGAATTGCCTCATGAGTGTTATGCGAGCAACAAATAAGATTATCTAAATCAAATATTACCGGAGAACAATTCTCTATATCTTCTGCGGTTATTGGATTAATGTGGTGGATCAAAAGTCTATTTTGAATTTCGAAACCATCAACGGCTAAATCGCATCCGTTATCACGAAGTATGACCTGACGTCTTGTTCGTTTCCAATCATCTGAGTTATACAATGCTTGATTTAAGTATCGACTCCAACCAAAAGTATCTTCTCCAACTTTACCGTCAAGCTTTAGATACTCATAACGTTCTTTAAAAGATGGAATCTCGATAAGTTCTGAGTAAGTTCTAATACTCATCGATAATCTCACCGTCATCAATGCCGGAATAATCACGCATCGCAGCAAGAACCTTCTGATAGAATTCCTCCGAACGCTTCTGAGATTCAAGGTTAGCTGTTTTTGCTTTGAGAAGTCGATTCTCTTCCTGAAGTTTCTCATTCTCAAGCTTGGCCTTAGCCGTTCCGAGTTTTAAGTAATGAACCACAATCTGAGGAGACGCCGTGCCATCAAGAATCTTACGTTCTGCCAAATCAGTAGCTTCGGCAATTAGACGATTCTCTTGTTCTTCAGGAGTCAAGGCCGGTTTTACTTGCCTTTTACTCTTTGCCACGTAACTCACCTCATACTTTCTTAGTTAATCATAAGCTTACTCATGGAGAACCTCTAGAATTTCCAGATACTTTTAAGTACCCTCTTGAAAGGAGCCAGGGGTCACCACATCCCTGTTTAGTTATGAAAGACCAGAGGCCCTCTGTGAATAAGCTTAGAAATAATTAAGATCTTGTGGGAGTTGGTCCATTTTGATTGTTGTAATCCAAATCGAAAAGCGACTGTGATATGGGTGGTGAATCCACATCAAACATGAATGTTAAAAAATAATGGTGCCGGAAGTGGGATTCGAACCCACAAGTCAAAGCTGACGAGAGATTTTAAGTCTCCTGCGTATGCCGATTCCGCCATTCCGGCTAAAAGTTTTCAGAAAAAATCCCGCTGGGGAAAA
>UMAC01005810.1_pt1 | contig 18504 bp, 11 predicted proteins | sample 1963591 | NCBI WGS metagenome assembly UMAC01 (sample SAMEA4835904, study PRJEB28245) | human gut metagenome | biome: gut microbiome; material: fecal sample | place: Denmark | collected 2008
CCGATTGAAATCTTGGGAACAAGATGCGAAAAGAAACTCTTTGCGCTCTCGATTGCCTCCTTCCATTTTGTGGAAGTGGCAGCAATGACATTTTGGGCGAGCAGTGAATAAAAATGCTCCTTGCTACGCACATTGAACAGGTCGATATGACAGATTCGGAGGTTACTGTCCTGCACCATCGCTAACTTTGCGGCCTTGTTTACAAGTGAACTTTTACCCCAGCCGCGAGGAGAGATAATAATGGCGTTGATTAACGATGTGAAATACTGGACCAAGTAAGTCGTTTCTTTTTCACGATCGCAAAAATCTTTTCCGATGGCTATTTTTCCATATATAAACGGAATTTCTTCCATATCACTCTATTTTTGATTATATTGCTAATATAGCACAAAAATGTAATTACATAAGTCGATGCTACAAAAAGTGTATATACATTTATTGTAGTATTTTGCTAATTGGTGTTGTCTATACATAAATATCTGGATAAAAGTTGTACAATCATAATGGGTTTCGTTTTCTGGCAAGAAACAATATATTATTTGTTATAGGTGAAATACGAACTCTACGAATAATATAATAGCATTTAATATTTCAACGTCCAATAATGTGGCCAAGGCAGATTCAGGTAAGAGTAAATTCTAAAATTTATTTTTTGTAACCTATCATAAAATAAAGTAAAACCGCTATATTTGCATATTATATGATATGTTGAGCTATGACGAAGAGTACGATGGGTACCAAGTTGCCAAGGAAATTGGGGCAGAAGATGCAAATTGTGGGTGAGCAGATCAGGCTGGCCAGACTGCGCAGGAATCTCAGTATCGCGCAGATTGCCGAACGCGCCACCTGTTCGCCTCTTACGGTTTCACGCATCGAGAAAGGCGTACCGACTGTGGCGATAGGTATTTATTTCAGGGTGCTTTATGCGCTTCAGCTGGATGATGATATTCTTCTACTTGCAAAGGAAGATGTAATAGGAAAAGCATTGCAGGATTTGAGCCTTAAGAAACGAGAAAGAGCATCCAAAAAAGAATAAAGTATGAAAAGACTCTACGTATTTGTTGATATTGATTGGCAGAAAGAGCCAAAACTAATTGGAGAGCTTAGTTTCGAATCCTTTCGTGGCTCTGACAGCTATGGATTTTGCTGTAATGGTGAATGGCTCAAGGACTATGGCAATCTGTTTCTTAATGATGACTTGAATAACTATCGTCTGCACGCAGCTCTTGCCAAGGATATTTTCGGATGCTTTTCCATCATGAAATAAAAACGACGGACTTAAGGATGGGAATAACAAATGTTTCGACAATATTATATGATTTACACAATTTTCTTTTTATAATTAATATTCATTTATATACTTAAGATTTGGAAAATGAAAAATAGAGTGCATTATGGTGAGTTTACTTTAGACTATTGGCTTGAGCAACTTGTATCTGGAGGCATAGTACTTCCAGAATATCAACGTTCTTTTGTTTGGAGTAAGGAGCAGATTAAAAATCTTATAAATTCAATTAGCAGAGATGAATTTGTTCCACCAGTAACAATTGGTAAACTTAATGATAAAAATATCATCATAGATGGACAACAACGTTTAACTTCAATTGCTTTAGCCTATCTAAATATTGTGCCAAATGAAAGAAGATATAAAAAAACAGTAAAGGTTGAAGGTGATAATGAGGATGACGAGCTTGAAGAAGAACATTATTTCGAATGGACCATAAATACACTTAAAGAATTAGGAACTAATATCAATGAAATCAAAAAAGCCTTGATAGATAATCAAGATTATGAGACTTTAGGAACCCATTGGGTTAATGATGAATTCCTTAAAAAGCATTATTTAGGTTTCTCTTATATAATTCCTCATACTGAAACTTTAGAAGATGCTCGGCATAGATTTTTTTCGACGATATTCAGAAATGTCAATATCGGTGGTACTAACTTATTAAAAACAGAAAGTAGAAAATCTCTCTATTATCTTAATAAAGCGTACGTTCCATTATTTGCGCCAGAATTTGCTCAAAACATACTTGTAAAACAATTTGGAGCAGATCCCCAGCCTATAGATTTTCTTAGATTACTTGCACTTGTTTTAGATTATTCAAAAAATAGCGATTCATCCAAAGTGATGAAAGGATATAAAACAAAAAGCGAAATTTATTATGAGATTTTCATATCAGACACTGTAAATCCAGATTCTGCATCAGGCATATTTAAAAACATAAACGATATAATACCTAAGGCAGAGATTGAGGCGAAAATGAATGAATTAAAAGCAGAATGGATAAAATTATCTATGCCTCAAGACCTATCGAGCATCATTGACGTAGATATATATATGCTTGGTCTTATTTATTGGGTATTGATAAAAAAGGAACAATTGAATAATGAAAAAATTGCAGAATTGAAAGTAAAATTGGAAGATAAGATAAGAAAATTTAAGGGAAATCCTTCACATGCAAAATCTCCTGCATCGCTGAAATATTTACGAGAACGAATAAATGCATCTATAGGTATTTTTAAAAACTATTTAGCGTAATTTATATGCATACAGACTTTATTATATCAGATATATTTGAAATTCTAGATGATGCCATAATGTCATCTTCGGGAATAGATCAGAATATTGCAAATTATCCACTATGTGAGTATATTTTACAAAGTGCTTTTTTACGACTAACGGGATATCAAGAACAAAAACTCAAATGCATCCTATGGGAAATAGCGAGTGATGATTTTGAATTTAGATATAAGTATCTAAATGGATCTATTAATGTAGGTGAATGTTCTCGATTAGAAGATAAAGATAAGGTATATAATGTTTTAAAGAAGATTTTGGAAAAGAAAGGACATACATACCCTTTCCCAAGTGAAGATGAAACAAATAGACAAATTTCTGAGATAAAAGAAAGATTGAAATTTAAATTTGAAGTAACTATATTTAAGAAATGGTTGCCACGTGAATATTCACGATTTATTGACTTTTCAAAAAATATACAATATAGAGTTAACGGTTATTTTACAGATAAAGGAATTTTTGGTGGTGATAATATTTTAAATGAATCATTTGACAAATTATATAGACATCGCAATAGGTGTGCTCACAATCTACTTTCGTATCAGAATAATGTACCCCAATTAGATGATTTAATCAAAGACGATGACGGTTCTGATAATTATTTTTCTCGAATTTTATTAATATGTATGGTTGATAATATTTTTACACGCATGTTTAAATATTATATATCGTATAAATGAATATCATAGCATGAAAAGAGGATAGGTTAAAACATACATGAGTGCTACATAAAGTTACAATTTTTAGCTATAACTCTTAAAAGGATCGTATCAAGTTTGTATTGAATAATGATGCGACCCTATTTTGTCTATAAGAAGGTATGTAATTTAAACTGTGTCAGCAAAGAGTAAAATAACATATTAACTTTGCTAACATAGTTTTTAATATAACAATATGATATTATTTATTGCATTAAAATATAAAAAACAGAATTCCATTAAGCTTACGCCGTAAAATCTAAGATATTAGGTATTGTAATGGTTTCAGTATAGACCTTTTAAGATGCAAATAAATAAAATTGTTGTATTATAATTTGATTTACATTTGGTTGTTCTTAACTTTTAAGGAAAAATAAATCAACAAACAAGAACAAAAAAACTTATTCCATAATCAATTTAATTTTTATTGTATGGACATAAATCAATTGTCAGTTCTTTGAGCTGTTCATCCGAGAGATGCATATTTCTCAAAAGGCTCAACAGTTCTTCTTGGCGTGGCTGCCCCAGTGTCATGCGATACAAGGCAAGCACCTTGATAAGACGTTCGTACTGATATCGGTCACGACTGAGCGGATAAAGCGGAACAATACGTTCTATGTATTCCAATTTTGCCCGTTGTTCTTCCGTCAGTTCTGCTACAGGGAGACACCAATAAGGAACTATGTCCGAATGCATACCTTTCAAATTTGAATAGGCCATAGAGAACAATTCATCCCAAGTATGATAAGTCTCACTGGCATATAATTTTACCACATTTCTACGAATGGTCAGGCACTTAAAGCGGTTGATACGACCTTCACGTTGCTCCAGATCCACAGGATTGGAAGGAAGGTTCCAGTGAACAATCTTTCTGGCATACCAATGAAAATCAAGACCTTCCTGGCCGATAGAGGTTGTGGAAAGCAGGAATGGACGGAAAGGAGAATTGAATGCCTTACGGATATTGGTGGTACGTGCGACAGATTTGTCTGTGACTGTCTTATCAATAAATGGGATAGCAAAGTGGCAACGCATCAGTTGTTTTTTCTCTTCCTTACCCAAAGAATCAGTGGTGTCTATGCTGAGATTGCTTGTGCCGATAATGGCATCTGTGACTACTTGTCCCAGTTTCTTATTCTCTGTTTGTGTCATGTGCAGATATTCATCGAGTACAGCCTGCAGATTCCCCATCGCACAATAATCAAGGACTGATTCGTAATAATCATCATCGTTCTTTTTATTGTATATCAAGTCTATCACAGCTGCACTTTCAGGCTTGTTGAATACAGAGACTACTGCTTTGGCCACCATCTGGGCATCTTCTTCATTGCCAGATTGCCGATAAGCACATACCGCCGGTGAAGCGATGGAAATGTCCGTCATCACATCCAATGCATTTGAAGGTACATACAAGCCGGTCAAATCTTCTACTGGCTTTCCATCCAGTATTTTCATGAGCGTAAGAACAAGTCTGGCGTTGTTTCGCCCTTGTTGTGGAAGGGTACGTATAAGCGAATTCCGCACAAATTCTTCTTGAATTCTCTGTTTGATAATTTTCCGGATTGAGGAAAGTTTCTCTCCATAAAATGTGGCAGGAGAGAAAATATCGGCTAAGGTTCGGCAAGGATACTCTAATATTCCGTCGGCTCTTAAACGATTCTCACCGTAACGGTTCTTCTTTTGAGAGGTATAGCGTATCTCTGGTTCTGTTTTCTTTAATTCTCCAAAAGTATATAACTCCGAATAATATGACATCATGATGGAAATCATTCTCGGTACCATTTCCCATGAAGAGAATAGGATAATCTTGGAGAAGTTACGGGCTTCGTTACTCTCGAACACACCTCCGGCTTTATAGTATGGATTGGAGGCAGGAACCCAAAGTAACAACTGTGCTTTCTTCTCATGACGTGCTCCAAATACGAGGTCGTGGAGATACTTTAATTTCCCATTGGCAGCAGGGATGGGACGATAATTGTTGATGGCATACCTCGATAGAAGCAATGCGTCTATTTTCCCATATCTTTTTACATCTGAATGTGATAATGCCGAAACAATTCGCTTCTTCAGTTCGTATTTATCCATAAAGGACAACAAATAGGGGGAAGATTTGACGTATTCCATGGGAAAATTTCCCAAACGTACTCTCGTATTTTCATGACTCAGACAATCCATCAGATGCTGGCCCTCCGCAAACGAAAGGATATCTTCCGTCATGACCTGCACATCACTTACGCGGGAATCGTCTATAATGCCACTGTTGAACCGTTCCGTACGGCACATCACTCCATACAGAGCCTCTTCCGCTTCGTTCTTGGCAGACACAAGTGGTGTCAAATCAACCACATCCGTGCGTTTCAGCGCGGCAGAATAGGTGTGCCATATCAACTTGAACCGGTCGGCTTTATCTTTTGTAGCATATAGAAAATCCATTACTTTCATAAAGTCCTGATAATGTTCGTCATTCCCATTCGTGTTCAGCTCCTCAAGGGTGGAATAAGGTTTGTAGGGCGTAGCGGAAAGCAACAGAATTTTTGTATTGGAGCGTTTGTCGTCAAAGAATTTGTTGGCTAGCATGGATTGCTCGTCATTGCCTTGTTCAAGCAGTGAATTGAAGCGTTGAAACTCATCCATGATGACCAAGTCCGGATCGAGCATGTCTATACTGATTTCTGCGAAAATACGACGCAGCTTGTTAATCATGTCTGCCCGCTGACGATTGTCACAACCATTCTGTGCATACTCAGTCAGTTGATTGATGATACTGTCTGACAAAATAGTCTGTAACTTACCATGCATCTCACAAAGATAATCATCTCCGCATCCTTTGATTTTTTCGTTATAAATGTTCGTAAGCTCCTGCCAGTTTTTTACTTTACAGCTAAGAAAATCACTGATAACTTCCTTATACCCTTTGAATTGAGTCAGTCCGCATAGGATATCACACATCAAGGCACGTTCATTGGCCGTTCCTTGCGCACTGTAGAAACGGAAGGAAGTGGAAGGGGTCAGCGGAATGATTGATTCAGGCATTTCTCCCTGTTCATGCTGTTCTGTAATCCGTTTCTCAGCCAATTTGATATAAAGATGCTGCATTGACAGACGACTCTCACTGATGCTCATCCGATTTTCAACCCCCAATTTTTCAATGTTCTGGTCGGCTATGTTGGCATTCGAACAGATATAAACCACCTTAAAGAAGTCATCCTTCTTCTGTTTGTGCCATTCACGAACCATGTTGATGACTTGTTTGGCCACGAACGTTTTGCCCAGTCCCACTTCATCAGCGAGCAATACCCGACGGTGGCCTAATTCTTTATAGATATGCAGGATACGATTTGCGGTGGCACGCTGAAAATCTTTTACTTCCTGACTCATAAGCGTTTGATTTGTTTAAGAACGTTTTCAAATGTGTTATACATCTCCATGAAATGGTCCGGGATGACCGTTTCGTCTGCTTTCTCAACAATTTGCCGGATAGAAGCGATGCGGTCAGGGTCTTTATAGGCCATTTTCACCATGTCCTCATAAAGTGAGGTGCTGATTTGCTGTTCCAGAGAGGACGTGTTATCATTGGTCAGCTCCTTTTCCAGTTGCTGGCTTTCAAATATATACGGTTCCACCTCATCTGTCAGCATGAATGCCAAATAGTTGATGAACTTTCCTTTCGTATTGATAAAGGAACGGAATATCGCTTTGTCCCGTTCTTCGACTGGTATTCCTTCCGTCTGTATTTTTATCAGACGGCGCAAGTCCCCAATTCGTATTGTATAGAATTCTGTCAATGAATCCAGTGGTATCTCTTTAAATGTCAAGTCGTCAGTCAAAATTTGTTCTTTACCATCACATCTTAAAGGACAAAGAAAAACAGGCTCCGAAGGTATCCTGTGAGTCAGGCATTGAATGGTAATAGTATAGCCTCCGTCATCAGACGTAACTTGTGCCTGCTGAATGGCCGAAATCGCACGACGCAACATCAATTCGTTGGTGACATCCTCTTTTCCACCGTCTTCCTCTGGTACCGAAATGACCTGCTCGAACATACATTCCTTACTGTCGTTAATCAGTTCACTTCGGTATTTTTCATACGAGGATTTGTAAGGGGCGAACTTCAGGTGCAGCAAAAACTCCACATTCCGCCCGAATCCATTCATAGTAGCATTGGTAGAACCGAGATATAGATGATTATAACTAAGATTGCCTTCGTACCGGCGTACGAAATACACTTTCTCGTGCAAGTCGACAGCCACATCTTTTTCCACCTTGTCGGTCAGTACTTCCTTGGGAGCGTAGACACCGTCATTAAACAAGTTTATGACTTCTTGCGTAACCGAAGCCTGTCGTGTGATGAGTGTCTTTTTAGCACCTGAACTGCAACTGACCATCTGATTCAAGATATTCTTGTCCACGAAAGGGGAGATGACCAGCATTTCTACCGCATGATTCAGCATACTTTGTTCAAAGCACTTTGTATATCCATCATATCCAGGTATCCCCATAGGGAAAAACTCGTAATCATCAAAAGGAGAATCTGTAAGGTCAAATCGTTCAATGTAGTCGATGCTCTTACAGATAGAACGCATATTTTTACGGATAGTACGGTTGTCGGCTTTTGTGATTAACCATGTGAGGAAGTCCACAAGCGGTGCATGTTTGATTTGCGCTTTTCTTGTGGCCGGTTTGGTGCCGATTATACCAATAAGTTCACACACTACGTCCAAGTCATTGGAACCGGTAAGGTTCCTGGAAAGGACAATCAGTTTGATTTGCTGAGCACCGGTGTCCGGGTTCGTTTCTTTTATAATCCATATCTTGGGATGAAAATTGACGAAACCGCTCCCCTTTGCTTGCAGTGTTACTTGTACAACGCTCTGTTCCAATAGTGAATACACTTTGGAGTTGGCTTGCGGTACTACCATACATCCGGCATTGCAGAAAACGGCAAACTTACCAGCTGATTTATTGATAGTCTCCAATATTAGGTGAGGAGAGCGCATGGCTGTTTCTGTCAGGTCGGTCATTGTGCCCAACATAAAGGGTACTGATAGCAAGGAAGGCATGTCCAGACTATAGGTAGTACAAACCGCATAATCAATTACAAAGCCATCGCTTTGCAACACATCCGTATAGACGATATCATTCCATAATGCGTCAGCCATTGATTGCCTCCTTTCTTAATTCCTTGGCAAAGGTTTTTACCGTTTCCCATCGGTAGGTTAGTTTATAGTAGTGTATACGATTCTTCTTGTCGTAAATATATGCTGGATTTCCAATTTTTCTTCGATTCCCTTTCACTCTTCGTTCCCGGTTAATAATTAACTGGTCCAAACCGCCATCTTCTTCAATGTCATTGGTTGCAATGCGTTCCGCAACTTCTTTGCAGAACCATTTCCCGCTGTTCTCTCGTATGCTTACGGCATTCAGAACCTTGTCTATGTCCGTACCGCTACTCCGGTATTCTTCGAGTTTCTCCTGAAACTTAGTTCGCATTTCTTCATCCTGATATTGTGAATAGATATAGTTATAGCGGATGTGTACCATATATATAAAATCTGCAAAACGCCGAGCTAGGTCTTGCAGTTCTCCAATCTCTTGTGGTAACTGTCGGGAGGAAATCTGTTCAAAACTATCGGCTATCACAAAATCTGGATTGTCTACGATGTAACGTAATAAGGTACCTTGGCATGTTTCTGCGTTCAGAATGTGGTCCACAATGAAGTCTTTATCCTCTACGGTCAGGTCTAATGTACATTTCTGGGTAAAATCATAATCCACATTAGGGAAAGCGCAGAACTGGAACAAGCCAGACTTCTCATCTGCATCATCATTCGTATCTTCGTCATCTGTCTTGGTTACCTTAGGCCCATTGTGCAAGGCCTTTGAAGTGTAATAGATTAATTCATACAACTGTGGACTGCGTAAGATGCCAAAAGTCTGCAATCCTGAATTGTAGATGTATGCCGGATCATATTTTACATAACTGTTTGTATTTTTACCAATTATCTCACTTCCCGTGATGCCTCGTTTGTCTGCACTGCCTTCGTAAAGATTCTTTGTCATGATGCGTTCCAGCCGGATAATTTCCGCTTTCACCTCCGACAAACGGTTATATCGTTTTTCGGTTGCCTTGCGATAGAGTTGCGGCATGAGCGAGAAATATTTCATGTGCTTTTGCAGGGTAGATATTCCGGGGAACATACGGTCCGCGAAGGCATCACGGATACGGCCAATGCCGAGTTCGTCGAGGGCTACAGATTCCGAAGTCATTTTCAATACTTGCATGACTCGGGTTTGTTCTTCTCGGTTGCTGTGTATATATCCTAATTTCATAAAATTGCTAATAATGATTTTTTTATCGTTTCCTGATTCACTGTATCTGTCGTAGAAATGCGAAGCAGGCGAAGTCCTATGTTGGTGAAGATCTGATCTTTCAACGCATCACGTGATTGTTGGGCGTCATTCTCTTTATGGAAATGCCATCCGTCCACTTCTATGGCACAGATCGGCCGTTTGGTCAGGGAGTTATAGAGCAGGAAATCCACATGTGAGAATGGACTTTCGGCGAACGCTTTTTCTTTATCTTCCAGTTGGTTCCAGTCGGCAATAAATCTGGACAGTGGATAATGACAAAGTACTCCCGTATGGGGCAAACCTAATTCAGCAATAGCTTTTAACAGGATATTGTATATTAGATTCTCTGATAAATGTTCAGAGACGGCAGGATGAGCAGCTTCGTAAGCCAATCTTTCTGCCGTATATTGCTGATAGAGCAAATCAAAAACAGAATGCAACTTACTGGATTTCACTTCAAAATTGTTGTACTGAATATAGCTGATTAGCTGGCTGAGATTGGAATCCTCTGGCATTTCATTTCCGTTTGTAACCAAACATAATTTGGTCTTAGCACGTGAAATGGCCACATTAAGCAAATTGGCGTCATCCGAAAATTCGGTAGGATAGTTGTCTACCATACTCATAATGATGGCGTCACATTCCCGCCCTTGGTACTTATGTACCGTACTGGCTATGTCTTTTCCGACGGTTTTGTTGATTGCTTCAGCTTGTGCCCGATACGGGGTAATAATACCTATACTTCCCGACTCTGAACATTCCGGTAATACCTCTTGCGTAATGACATCTATTTCACGTTGGTTGAAATGTCCTCTGGCATGGTTGCCGGGTACAGTTTGAATCACTTGCAATACATCTTTTTCTCCTTCGTCTGTAGTCATGGCAACCAGTTCGCCATTGTAAAAGCGCTGATTACAGAACTCTATAATTTTCGGATGGCAACGATAATGTTCTCTAAGCAATGTTACTGGCGCATCCCGAAAAATTTCTACGCAAGATTGTAGGAAACTGTGCGTGACAGCATTGTATCGGTCGTCCACTTGGTATGTGGTCTGAATAGCCTTCAACGCCAATTCTTCTTCTCGGCTTACCACGTTGGGTAACTGTTTGTCGTCACCCACAATCACGGCGTTCGTGGCACATGATAGAGCCAGAGCCCCCGTCTTAATATCCACTTGGGAGGCTTCGTCCATAATCACATAGTCAAATACCATGTCTTTACTGATACAGCTTTTGGCCGAATAAGTGGTGCTGAGCACAACCGGATATTCTTTCAGGAACTCTTCTGTTCTGGGCTTAATATCCTTGATCGTAAATTTTTTCCTTTGTCCGGTATTATACCGTTTAGCTATCTTGTCCTTCAATAGTTGCAGAGAAGAAGAGCGAAGTTCTTTCATACTCTTTTGGATATCGATGCTTTGGAGTGCCGAAGCAATCGATTCCAGCTCTTGCTCTAATTCTGTTTTTCGAGAAAAGTAATAGGCCGACTCCAAACTGTTTATGACATCTGTTGCTTTCCTATTTAAAAATGTCAATATTTTAATTCCTAATGAAAAAGCCCATTGCAATCTGAACCATAAACCTGGCTTACGTCCGTTCTCAACCATCATCTGATAGCGGTTGAGTAATTTCATAAGTTTAGCCGATGGTTTGCCATTCAACCATTCATCCTCTGTATGGTTGTCTTTCCGCATTTCGTTGTATTTCGATTCTTTTAATAGGGCATCGTATTCAGCCTTTAATCTGGCTTGTCGGAGTTGACCATCAAATCCTTGTGAAACGGCTTGAAGTGAGTCTTTCGCCAGATTCTTTGTAGTTGTTTGTTCCTCAATCTTCCAATCTGTCATAGCAGGATACTCTGGCTGGTTGGCGATGAATGTTTCTTTGTTTTGTACACTACCCAGTTGGGCCACAAGGAAGCCTAGTCCTTCTCCGTTTAGTTTCTCAGCTACATTCTCTACAGCCGAGTTATTGTTTGATACAACCAATACCGTTTTACCTTTCATCAGCAGATTGGCAATGATATTCAGTATCGTCTGTGTCTTACCGGTTCCCGGAGGTCCCTGAATAATGCTTACCTGATGTGTCAATGCTGCTTCTACGGCCGCTTTTTGGCTGGCATTGCATCCAAACGGATAATAGACTTGTTTGGGCATGGGGTAAGTTGCCAATTTTGTTTTGTCACCTAGGTATTGAGCCAAGGGAACATTGTCACGCTTCACATCTACCAATTCATATTGTTTGGATAGAATACTTTCATCATCTTCTTCCGCAATCAGTCCTGTTTCAGCAGCCAGTTTACGAAGATAATCCCAAATAGAACCTCCATTTTTGTCAATCGGGGTACGGGTAATATAGACCTCGTTTCCTTCCAGATTCTCATAGTAGCCATTGTCATAGGTCACTCGATAAAAAATGTAGCGACCATCTGTAAAACGTAGTAATTCTGCAACATTGTTAATGTGTTTATTATTGATGTATAGCCCTTTTTCTCCAAGATTGATTGTATCAGGATGTGTCAGATAAAGTAAACGTGACGGATTGTAATTAAATACACGTGGTGATGACAAAAACCGAACAGTCCACAGTCCATTCTTGTTTTGGTAAATAGAAGAAACACGTTCGGTGACAAACATTTGCTTGTCGCCTCGTTTCTCTAAATCTATAATCATGCATTGGTGTGGGTCCATATCAAATTAATCATCTAATATTTTAGCTACATCTTCTTTAGACCAAGTTTTTTTCAGTTTAGTCTTGAAATCGTCAATATTGTCAGCTAAGGTTACGAGCTTTTTATAAAAAGCTGCGTTTTGGATAATTATATTTTTTGCATCATTGTTCTGTATAATAGGTTTTATTATTTTATCAATGACATCTCCTGCTCTTTCATTCAGCCTACCATATTTCCTTAGATTTAATTCAAGAATCTTAAATCTATTTACATCCATTACTATGTTGCTATTGCAATAAGAGTCACGAATTAAAGAAAACTTATGAGTTAATTTAGAGCCATCAATATTCTTTACAATCTTTGTAGTGTAATCATTTATGGGGACATTACCACTTGCTATTCGTTCACATACTAATCCTCCAAAATTATTAATAATATCAGGTATAGGTCTCATACAGTCATTTCCAATGAGAGCATTAATAATACGGTGACAATAATCTCCTGAATAGCTCCCGATTGTATCAATTAAATTAGACTCAGTTTTAGAAAGAAGAAGAATCTTTATAGCTATTTGGTTAATTAACTTGGTTAAGTTATTGGCTATAGATGCTGTCGTCTTGTAAAAATTAGCATCTGGAATAAAACTTGTTAATTGGGATAAATTAGTGATTTTGTCCTGTATTTCGTTCTCAAAATTCCAACCATTAAAGAATCCAATAAGTTCTTCATCTGATACTTTGTATCGAGATTTGAGATCTGCATATCTTGGCATTAATTTAATTATATCTAAATTATCTCCAATGTGATTCTTTATCATGTACGATACGACATTATTTAAAGTGTTATTGTTCCATGATAGGTTATTATATATTAGCTCGCTATTATTTATATAGTACACTATGTTTTCAGCAATAGCAGATATTATTGAGTCATTTTTTAGTGTTACGTTACCATTTTGTGCTATATAGATTGATAACGCATCTATGTAGCCATCATTTTGTGTTGTTTTATTGGTGTTTTCAAGATTTGTGCGCAATGTATTTATAAAGCTTGATGAAGGCAATTTTTCGAGAGGTTTATCATTGCTAAACAGACAACGGTAAGTATTGAAAATCTGTCCAGCGTTATTCACTTCAATTAATTCATTTGTAATTGCAGACTTTATTGTTTCTTTAAGTAATCCAAAATCACAAAATGAAGATTTACTTAGAATATTTACTACTTCAAAGTCATTAAATTCATTAGGCTGAATCTCTGATAGATACTTGTCTAATGAATCAGGTTGAATTTGTAGATTATAATCTTGATACGTTTCTTTGGCCTCTTTTACTGCGTCAATGAAGACTTCAGGGGAGACTTCTTTGGGTAACAGTTTAATATACTTAGCAATACCCTCTATGACTTTGAGTTGGTTAATACAATGCACATATTTTGACCCGGAGAATTCTTTTGAAACTCTCCAAGAATTACAAAGTTTGTCAACAATTTGTTTCTTTGTTTTGTCACTTACATGACCTAAAAGGATTTTGTAAACATTTGGAAATTCTAATGTAGGAATTGGCTGTTTCTTTTGCAATGAAGCTAAATTCTCCCAGATTTCGTTGATAGTAGAATTATTTTTAACTAACCCATTCAGAACTTCAATCATTGCAGTCAGTTTTGCCGTATCAGTATTGGCATAAACCTCCGTTAGTATTGCGTCAAAGTTTTCATCAGTTTCTGCATATTCATTGATACTATATCCTTCCAATTTATCTATACAATTGTTTATATATCCAGTTAATGGAATTTGTTTGGCATTTGCAATATCAACACCATAAGCTAAAGCTGACACTTCTGCTTTAAGTTTCTCGTCATTTGGTATAATGTTTGAAGCTAGACCTAAATACTCTCCACTTAATATTTGTTTTATTTCATTATTGTCTTTATGTATAATATCTTTATATAATTGATATACGGCCATGCTTACGATGCTTACATCGTTATGTCTGACTTTATAAAGTGATACAAGTCTATTTATAAAGATTATTATATCCCTGATATTAGCTTCATTGTGTTGTAATCTGTACAACCTATTAATTATATTCTCATCTTGGTTTTTAGTATTACCAAATGCTTCTTCAAATAGTTTTCTAAAAATTCCTTTATAATCAGTTATTACAGGCTTAGGAACAGTAAAAGTAACAGGAAATGTTTTATTTATAAAATATTGAGCTAATTCATGTGCTTTCGTTTCGTTGTCTCCAAAAGCACATGAAAGATGTGTAATATCATAAGGTATTATTACCCAAATATTATCAAAACCAGTTTCAGCAAAGAAAGTATGAATGGAAGACCATAATTGTTTAACCTTTTCGGCAGGTAATCTATCCATATTATCAAAAATAATAACAAGTTTCCTGCATTTTTTAGGGTTTAAATTGTCTGAAACATCTTGCATCCATTTCTTGAACTCAACAACTGATGGTTCTTCTTCACTAATGACTTCGTATTCTGTTTCTTTTTTTTCTTTGTCATTATATACAGCAAGTATGTAGCTAAGATTTCTATAATTAGGATTATTCCATGCTGCTATAGCCCACACTATAAAAGTTATAATTATCGGGAATAGCGCAATAGCGATTGACCATCCCCAACCACACCTATCTGCTAACAACGTACCTGCAAGAGAGGCTATACTAGTGAGTATGGTTGTAATAGTACCTGCAATTACCCCATTGCTTAAACGCGGATATGATAAAGTTGTAGTTTCTGTCTTTCGAGCTAAAAGTAGTTTTAATTTTTTTTGCCAAGTAACAGATTTTGTCCCTCCATCTTTTGTTGTAATTTCTGTATGACCGATAAGTATCTCTTCAGTGACTAACTTATCGGTAAGTTGCTCCAATAATGACCTGCGTTGCAGATCTTCTTGATTGCCCCATGCATCATATTCAAAAAAGAAGTAATCGGAACCATCTTTTTGCAAATGTTTTTCGATAAGTTTTACGACATTTGATTTTCCAGCTCCCCAAACGCCTTCTATACCGATTATTCTAGGTAAACAATCATCTTTTGTTAAAGAATCGTTATCCTTAATGTGTTTAGCTATTGCTTTTGATAGAGATTCCTGAGAAGCTCCATCAAATTTATCTATGCCTTGAGGCTTGTCCTGTATGAATCTAGGAAATTTTGTCATAATGTTCTATTGTTTTGAGCTTATTAATAGTTCTCGAATATCGACTTCTAATATTTGAGATATTTTTAATAATGTTTCAAGACTTGGTTGTGAAGTGTTTGTACACCATTTAGATACAGTAGCAGGATCTTTCTCCAATTGCTTAGCTAACCATTTATTGGTTCGCTTTTTCTCCACAAGCACAACCTTAATGCGGTTTATGTCTTTTTCTTTTTCCATAAAGATTTTCTTTCGTTCTATGCAAAGATAAGAAAGCCTATCTATTTTTTTATCATTTCAATAAGACTATTTGCAATATAAATTGCGAATTAGTTCAATATTGTGTATGGAAATACTATGTTTCCTTATCTTTATAGAAACAATATATTGTTTGTGGTGTTAAAAAATGAACTCTATTAATAAAATAATAGTGTTTAGTATCTTCAAAAATCTGTTTCTGTAACTTATGTAATTGTAGGCGAGCAGATCAGACTGGCCAGATTGCGCAGAAATCTCAGTATCGCTCAGATTGCCGAACGTGCCACTTGTTCACCCCTCACGGTTTCGCGCATAGAGAAAGGAGTGCCGACAGTGGCTATAGGTATTTATCTCAGAGTGCTTTATGCGCTTCAATTAGATGACGATATTCTTCTGCTTGCAAAAGAAGATGCCATGGGAAAAGCCTTACAAGATTTGTGTCTTAAGAAACGAGAAAGGGCATCCAAAAAGGGATAGGTTATAAAAGAGCTTCGTTTACTTGTCGATCTTGATTGTTGAAAGAATCAAGGTTAATTAGAAAGGTGAGCTAAGAGTCCCTTTGTCGCTTTGACAACTATGGATTTTACTATAATAATGAATGACTTCTTGCTAAGTTGCTAACACTAATTAAATTGTAAATTCCTAGCAGAATGTACATTTACTATGAATTGGTTGTGTTTATTGAAGAAAAACAATAACTTTGCCTTATAATTTAATTTCTTAAAGATGGAAGGTAAGAAAATAAATCGGTTGAAATTAGTTTTGGTCGAGAAGAAGCGGACTGGTGTTTGGTTAGCGCAAGAATTAGGCGTTTCTCCTGTGACAATCAGTAAGTGGTGCTCAAATATAACTCAACCGTCACTTTTAACTCTTAGTAGGATTGCAGATTTGTTAGAGATTGATCCTAGAGTTTTATTAAATGGTAAAGAATAATATGGATAGTTCATATAGTCAAATAGTTGCACTCATCTGGAATATCGCAGATGATGTTTTGAGGGATGTCTTTCTTAGAGGACAGTATCGTGATGTGATATTACCTATGGTTGTTTTGCGCCGTCTTGATGCACTTTTGGAACCAACGAAAGAAGACGTAGAGGAAGAAATAAAAGAAAGTGGAGTTGATAATATAGACGAGGGAGTTTTGAAAGACATTACAAGGCTCAGTTACTTTAATACAAGTAAGTGGACCCTAAACCGTTTGAAGTCTCAGGCTTCGGATAATAATGATATTTTATACGATAACTTTGTAGAATATCTGAACGGTTATAGTGAGAATGTCCGTGATGTGCTTCGTAACTTTGAATATTACACTAAAGCACGAAAATTGGCCGACAATGACAGACTGCTTTCCATTATTGAGCGTATAACTGATCCAAGAATTAATCTAACCGATAAGAATACTATCGATCCTGATGGCTTGCCTTTACCGGCATTAACCAATGTGGGTATGGGAACTGTCTTTGAGGAATTGCTTCGACGATTCAATGAGGAAAATAACGAGGAAGCGGGAGAACACTTTACACCAAGAGATGCGATTTCTCTTTTGGCGCATTTGGTCTTTGAACCCGTAAAGGAGAACCTCCCTAAGATTATAACACTATATGATCCGGCATGTGGTTCAGGTGGTATGCTAACCGAAAGTCGTGAATATTTACTTGATTTAGGAGTACGAAGTGCTGCTATCCAGCTATCTGGTACAGAAATAAACCCAGAGACGTATGCTATCTGTAAATCAGATCTTATCATAAAAGGTGTGGACCCAAGCGGCATACATTGGGGTAATACAATTACAGATAATAGCTTTTCAGACAAGTCTTTCGGATATATGATAACTAATCCTCCTTATGGTAAATCATGGAAGGAGGATAAAAAGAAAATATATCATGAAAAGATGCTTCTTGACCATCGTTTCGAACTGACTCTTACCAATTATGTTGGTGAAGAAGAAGTTTTAGATTCCACACCACGTACATCGGATGGACAGTTGCTTTTCCTTTTGGAAGAAGTCGATAAGATGAAACCTCTAGAATTTCAACCACAGGGAAGTCGTATAGCTTCTATCCATAATGGTTCGTCTTTGTTTACAGGTGATGCGGGTAGTGGAGAGAGCAATATACGCCGTTATCTTATTGAAAAAGATTTGGTTGAAGCTATTATACAATTACCTAACAATATCTTTTACAATACGGGTATTTCTACTTATGTGTGGATGCTGACCAACAAAAAAAAGGATAACAGAAAAGGAAAGGTGCAGCTTATAGATGCTTCACAAGCTTTTGAAAAACTAAGAAAGAATCAAGGCTCAAGAAATTGCACAATTGAGCCTTATCGTACGGATATTTTAAGGGTCTATACAGATTTCGTTGAACAAGAAGCTAACGAGGTACTGAAAGTAGGGTCTAAGATTTTCGACGGCGACGATTTCCGTTATTACAATGTAACTATTGAACGTCCGTTGCGTCTTCGCTGCCAGTTTAATTCGTTAAAGATTGATGACATGCTTTATGATAGCAGTGATATTGAAGTAAGTAAGTGGTTGTATAATACTTATAAAGATAGAGTTTTTTCTGGTTTGGATTCAGAAATTCCAACTATAAAAGAATATCTGAATGATCAGGATATTAAGATAACCGATAAGAAACTAAATAAACTCATTTCTGCAAAGGCATGGAAAGACCGTCAGCGATTGATGAATGCTGCTAAAGTCTTAATGAAGGATATAGGTACGAATGTCTATATGGATTATAATTTACCTCAAATCCGCAACTACGCGCCTATATGATACAGAAGC
>UMAC01014859.1_pt1 | contig 17447 bp, 28 predicted proteins | sample 1963591 | NCBI WGS metagenome assembly UMAC01 (sample SAMEA4835904, study PRJEB28245) | human gut metagenome | biome: gut microbiome; material: fecal sample | place: Denmark | collected 2008
CGGCCGCTACCGTCCATTCCGCTACGCTTCATGGACTACCGCGAACGTGTCTAGTGACCTTTCAAAATTTTTGTAGCGAAGTAATAGAACTTGATATATTTTAGTACATGCCTGAACTCGCTGCGTCGCACCATGCTCCTTGCTCGTGAAACACCTCTACAAGGTCATCTGCGGCTTTAGAACCTTCATTGACTTCCATAGCCATTTTGATTGACCTGAAGTAAAAAATATTCTCCCTTATATTGTATATAGTGGTCATGTTTTGCAACTGCAACTTTTTCTTGACAAGACAATTTACTTCTACTAAACTATTTTTATAAGGAGTTTTAAAATGAAGGAAGATACTAGCTTACCCAACTACATCGTCTTCACCGAAGAAGAGTTTCAATTAGACCCTACCCATGCTTGGATGCGGCTTTATTTGCTCTATCGCTACACAAATACCATTACCATCCACTTTCATCCAGATGATACTGAGCACTACGTAGAGCGCGTTTGTTACACCATTGCTGAACAACCGCTTACTCCAACCCTAAAACTACTACACATCGCGCCGAGCACTTACTTCCGCAGTCATATGAACTTACCGCGCTCAGCTATCCTCAAGCCTCCTTTATACTTTATGAACGATACCCTCTTGGAGCGCTTTTTCACTTATACCATAGACTTAAACACCGGTCAGCGCAATTCATTAGCTCGTATTTTTATACTACTCTACATGCGCTGTCATCGTTGGCATCCATTTCCATATCATACCACGGTCAAAAACATCGCGGCGCAAGTTGGATGCGGAACTAATGATGCTAGTAAGCGCATCCATTGGCTTATGGACCATCAGCTTATTGAGCGCCGCGGCAAGTTTAAGTTCGGCGCCAAAGAGGGCAATTTCACATACCAATACTTTCTACCAGCAGACGCTTACGTAGAACTTTTCCCATCGGTTTTTGCGGAAAGCGGCTTGCCTGATATAGACTATTAAAGGAGGACTTCCATCTATGAATAATTTAGATACTATCATATCTATCATTTGTATAGTTATTAGCTTAATTTTACTTATCGGCGCGGCGTTCATTATGCGACGTAGGGAAGGCTACATCACGTATGAAGAAGTATCGCCTATGACCGATGAAGAAATCATGAACTCATCTGTTTACAAGTGGCGCGAAGCGATACTGCATGACCTTGAAACGCGCATCATCTATGCCTTTGGATTAGCTAACTGTACCAACGAAGAAATTAAAAAGGTAATGCACATGAGCATGGTTTATGATGATGAACATGATGCCTCTCGTTGCACCTACGTCTATGAAAACTTCATTCTCACCCTTTACATTAGATGGAGCGGCTGGTTTAGAAGCATCCGTGCTCAAATGGAATTACTTGATGATGACAACTTTGTGCCTGGCGAGACGGTTGTTCTAGCTTCAACCAATCAAGTTATCATGCGCTCACATCACGGCATCTACAATTACACACCCCTCATTAACTTAATCAATTATATGTTCAATATGGAGTCCGGCCTACTTAACATCACTGAAAAGGATATGGCAGAACTTGATGCGGAAATCGCCCAACAAGCTAAAGTACTGCGCGAAGCTATCTCAACTTCGATTAATAAACTTAAGGCTTCGAGCGACGCGGCTGCAGCTGGTGACCTATCAGCCGACACAATAGCCGCCATCTCTTACAAATCTCAACTTGCCAATTCAATACGCCGACTTATCCTCTTGATGAGAAATCCGGCCGCCCGCAAAGTGCCAGGTCTCGTTAAAAGCTATATAGCATTGATGTCCAATTTAGCTATCTACTTTGGACCAGATGAATGGGCAAATCTAACCGCGGGTCTGGTAGAAGTACAACTACCACCAATGGCCGCACCTGAAGATACTACCAGCGCCTAGTCAAAAAAGTCTTGACTAGGCTTTTTTATTTTGTTATAATTATTATAGGAAAAGGAAAGGAGAAAAGTATTTATGAGAACCTTAGTTATTAGTGATGTTCACGGAATGTATGATAAAATGGTAGCCGCACTTGAAGCCGCCCACTTTAATCCAGCAACTGACCGAATCGTCGTTGCAGGTGATATTTGCGACCGTGGACGAGATACACTCAAATGTATGGACTACATCAATCATTGCCCTAACCGCATTGTTTTGCTTGGCAATCATGATGTCGATATGATAGAAAATTTAACCGGCGTTCGTATGGATAACTGGGCCGATAGACACAATGGTCGTATGAATACGGTCTTGTCTTTTGTTGATGCAATACGCGATTGGTCTAATGGCGGCACAATTGATGATTATGCTCCTAGTTATTATGGCATGTGGTCACTTTTTAGTATGGTTCGTAATCGTCCAGAGTTAGCGGAAGCCCGTAAAATTATTGAAACCTATTATGAGAATGCAGGTGTAGCTTTTGAAACTCGTAACTACATTATTACTCATGCATGGCTTCCATATGTAGAAGTCAACCATTTATTTGATATTACTGAAGTAATGCCTGATTGGCGCACTAATCACGATATTATTGATTGGGGTGATGCTTTGTGGTATTCCCCTTACAATTTTATTGCTCAAGCGCAAAGAAAAGAAAATGATAACGTTATGCGCCACGCCTATGTCCCTTGCATGGAAAATAACTTTAAAGTAGATGAAGCGATTCTTCATGGAAGAGAAGGTATTAAAAGTAAATACATGGTTGTAGGACACGTTTTCGCGGCGATATATCGTGCAGCAAAGGCAGGTCGTGCAGGTAAAGATATGTCTACTTGGCTTGGTTTATCAAATGATACTTTTCTTTTTCATTATCCTTACCACGATTTTAGTGTGATTGCTATTGATGGTTGCGCGGTAAGTGCAGAAGGAAAGGTTAATGTTTGTGAGTTTGATGATGATGACGACGCCACTGTACATATTTCTTATTTAAGAGAGGCGCCTGGCACCATTGATGAACACAATATTGTGCTTTATCGCTTACCAGCACTTTTAAAAAGGTTTAAATTTTAAGGAAAATAGGCTTAAAATTTGAATATATTAATAAGTATAAGGAAAGGATTTATTAAGTATTATGAAGATTGTTAATTTTATTCGTCGTTTAATTGCATTACCATTTAGTATGGTTGGAATTATTTTACTATTAGCTGCCCTAATCGTTGCTCTACCTTTTATCTTAATAGGAAGAGTAATTGGTCCTAGTGATGGAGAAGTAAGTAGTTCAGAGTCAATTAGTACATTAATTAAATTATTAGATAATTTTTCTAATAACGACAGCGACGACGATAGCGACGCCAGCGGCGACCCTCGCATTGCTTTCTAGGTAAAAAGGCTTGACAAAGCCTTTTTTTAATGATATAATATTTATATAAGGTTAAAGGAGAAAAGATGTTATGAAGAATTACAAATTACAAGAAGAATTAAATATTATCGGAGCGCTTTTAAATCAAGGCCACGACTTTTTAGAAACTGCAATGCATGGAACTAGCCGCATTGTTTTTGATGTAGGTGAAGCGAATAAAAATTTGCGCAATGCATTAGGTTTACCTAAATATATTAAAGACAACGTAGTTATTAAATTGGCTATTGGTGAAGCAGGTTATTGTCAAAATCAAGCAGAGGTTGAAGCATATGAAAGATATGCTGGTGAATATCCATTAGCCGCCATTTACGCCGCGGGCCGCTTTATTATTGTTATGGAGTTCGTTACACCTGTCGATGGCGCTTTTTCAGACTATCCAGATGACACAGATAGAGATGGCGTTTTCTTAGATATTAATGATTTATCTTATGACAAATTTACATATGATGATACTTATGAAATTAACTGGGAAAAGATAGATAATTATTGCAAATCTTATGACCTTGATTATTCATATGATTATGTTAACCAAGTATGCAATGTCATTGATGCAATATATGATTTGTTTGAAACTGAAGATGCATGGCAAGTTGGTGAGAACGAATACGGCGATCTTGTCGCTTATGACTATGGTGTTCCTTATGACATAGGTGAAGATTATGTCATTAGTTCTCGTTATGATGATGCTATTGCTTATAGCGGTGAAACTTTAGCTTTATACCTTAAAGCGTTGTGCGACAGCATTAAAATTATGATGGTCGCCGCGAAAAAAGATACTACTCGTAAATCTTTAATTAAGGCTGAAAGAAAAACTGTTTATCGTCTTAAAAAAGATGAAATGTGTCCTTGGTGGGCGAAATAAAATTTTCTTCATCTGTCAAAATAGTCCTTGACAAATCGAAAAAAATTTTATATAGTATATGTAGTCAAAACGATGAAAGTAAATTTCTGTTGCGAGCTAATTTTACTTCCGGGGAGCGAAATCTCCCCTACAAAAACTACAGGAGGTAAATACGTTATGTTTAACAACAGTTATTTATTTATGGGAGGTCAATTTGAACTTCCATGGGGTGCAGTTGGATTAACTAAACATAGTTATACACTCACTCTTGTTGACGGTCCTCGCAAAGTAGACGAGATTTATGGCAGCCGTATCGCCGCTACAAATCGTATGTATAAACTAGCGAGAAAAATGGGTTTGAACATTTGTAAAGTTTATGATGATAAACATGACAAAACTTACATTTGCGAAAATGGAGCAACCTTCCATGTCAACCGCATGTAATGGTACTAGCCACCTTGACCGTATTGTTTGGTTCGATAGATGGAACCAACGTGTAGCTAGACAAGCGGAGGAGGCGTCTTCTAACGCCGACGACGCATCAGAAGAAGTTATCACTGACGATGATGATACCATCAAATAAAATCGCAGTGGAAACTTCTTGACAAAAGCGAATAAATCATCTATAATATTTATAGATAGATAAAGAAAAAAAGATTTATCTATTCGGAAATTACAGGAGGCGACGATAGTGAACAACCATAACAACTATTATATTAACACTACTAACAACACTATTGATGATGGTTTCAATGCCGTCGTTTTTGGCGCCCCTGTTGAATATATCCATGAACCTACTGGGTACATGGAGCCTATTGAGGTGATTTCATATCTAAATGAGATAAGTTAGATATGTTATCATAGATTTTTCATATTTTTTCTCCTTGGACGGCGCTCAATAGGTATTAGATAATTCAATACTTAGGCGCCGTTCTTTTATTTCTGGGAAAATGAACCTAACAGGTTCGGAGGCCCACCAGCTTGTATCGGTACGCCTATACAAGTAGTCACCGAAATGGAGACCAGCCCTGGAGAAGGGCATCTGGGGACGTAACTCAGTTGGGAGAGTGCTTGCCTTGCAAGCAAGATGTCGCGGGTTCGAGCCCCGCCGCCTCCACCATATAAAATACCCCTTTAGTTCAATAGGAGAATTACTGTTTTACAAGCAGAGGACGGAGGAGCGTAACCTTCAAGGGGTACCATCAATTAATTTATTACTTTCCATTATACGATTCTAACGAGAGGTCGGCCGTCGTATAAGAAAACCTTAATAAAGATAGTGAGCAGGTTTGGTTCATACATCACTATTGAAACCTTGGGAACTTATACCGTAGATAGTAGCGGAGCGGACTGTAAATCCGTTGGCTTGGCCTCGGGTGGTGCAACTCCATCAGTTCCCACCATATGGGGACGGTAGGCCAGTGGTTAAGCTGATTGACTGTGACTCAATCGAGGAGGGTTCGAATCCCTCTCGTCCCACCAGTCATTGCCCTTTTAGTTAAACGGCATAACGTTTGCATGGTAAGCAAAAATTCCTTGTTCGATTCAAGGTTAGGGCACCATTATCATTATCAAAATTGTTTGACAAGAATGAAAAAGTATACTATAATATTTATAGTAAGAAAGGAGAAAAGTATTTATGGAAGACAACACTAACACCAACATTAAAGTAGAAGTCGTTTGTCAATACTGCGGCTCTTCTGACTTAGGTTTTATAGATACAGCAATTCTTAAAGCAGAAGATAAGAATTATTACTACTATGAACTATATTTCTGTCAAAAATGCGGACATATGGTTCCAGTACCAATAAGACAAGTTCCAAACACCATGGTTGAAGGACTTGTCAACGACTAAAATTTTGGAGGCATAGGCTAATAGTAAACTGCCACACTGTCACTGTGGGGTCGAGGGAGCGTAACCCTCTGTCTCCGCCATGGGGATGTATTGGTTTCGACAGGTATTGTTTGGCATATTTTGCAGTAGGGTGATGACCTTCATTAAACTAAAAATTAAATGGCAAACATAAATTTGTCCGTGCAAGAAAAGCAAATCTCGTTCGTGGACTTGCTTATTAATCATTAGTAATTAATAATTAATTAGTTGCACAGAAGTAAAAGAATGGTGAATGTTGAGTTCTCTTACTTCTTCGTCTATCAACGTCTTTATTATCAGTTATGGCAAAACGATAGTAAGTAAAAATGCCCGTTATACATATGCAGTTTGTAAACATTAAATGATATGTTTAACGTTAAATTAAAATGTTTACTATACTGTAGAAAAAGTATGTAGAATGTATTTGGACCGGAGTTCGAGTCTCCGCATCTCCACCAACTGCCCTCATAGACAACTAGTGAAGTCACAGGGTTTTCATCCCTGCATGGCCGGAGCGTAACCGACTGAGGGTACCATTCAAGTGCATCGTCTAATAGTTAGGACATAACCCTCTCAAGGTTAAAATCTGAGTGCAATTCTCAGTGTGCTTACCAAACAGGTGTGCAGCTTAAACAGTTTGAGCGCCGTGCTGATAACGCGGAGAGTGAAGGTGCAAGTCCTTCCACACCTACCACGATATTGCGGGTGAGTGAAACGGTTTACATAGAAGGCTCATAACCTTCAGACACTGGTTTGGTTCGACTCCCCAGACCCGCAACCAGACAAATTTTATCGGAAAGTAGCGAAGCTTGGTTATCGCGTCTGCCCTGGGAGCAGAAGACCGCAGGTCCGAATCCTGCCTTTCCGACCATTATTAATCGGGGTGTAGCGTAGCATGGTAGCGCATCTATTTAGGGTGTAGAAGACCGTAGGTTCGAATCCTGCCACTCCGACCATGGCTCTGTAGTTCAAAGGTTAGAACGGGCGGCTGTTAACCGCTTAATTACAGTTCGAGTCTGTACGGGGCCGCCATTCTAATGAGGCATTGGTATATAAGTTGTTGCCTTAGCCTTCCAAGCTAATGAAAGGAGTGCGAGTCTCCTATGCCTCTCCAAAATGTCCCGCTAGTTTAGTAGTAGAATGAAACATTGCCAATGTTTAGATGCCGGAGCGTAACCGGTGCGGGGCTCCATTTGATGATTTGGCGGATCAGACGTAGATCCGCTTTTTAAAACAAAAAAGTGTTGACAAGACTAAAAGCTTATGATATAATATTAATATAGAAAAGGAGAAAAAGATATTATGAAGAAAGTATTGTTAGTTGAAGCAGAAGAAACCGTCGTTGAATATAGACATTTTATTTTTGATGAGCATATGTGGAAGAGTTTTCTTGCGGATTGGGAAGTTGAAACAGATGCAACTTTTGAAGAAGCAATAGAAGATTATAGTCATGGTAATTATAAGTTGACTTGCACCTATCTACTTTTAAATGGAAACCGCAGTGGAGTCTATAAACTTGTGTCATTAATGAATGATTATATTCATGACGTTTTATGGAATGAAGTTGAAGTAGAAGATACAGATGTAGTAGATACTAATATTGATACACGTATAGAAGAAATACCAGAATAAATAAATTAAAAGGAAAATAGATATTTATGAGTAGTTATGTTAATTTTTATGTCAGAAATAAAAAAACTGGGGCAGTTATTAATATTGCCGATTATAGTCGTAATAATGTAATGTATGGGAATTTTTCAGCCATCTTACCTTATGGTAAAGCTCGTGTTTTAGATGAAAGAGATTTTGCAGATGTAAAAATGCAAATGAAAAATAGTATTGCTTCTATAAATAAATATATAGATGGTATTCGTGAATATATTGCTACCCTAACACCGGGCGAAACCGCCGCGACATATGAAGCATACCGTGACGATATGCTTTGTCAACTAGGTTGTATCTCTGAGTCAAAGGAATCAATTGAGGAGCTAAATCGTGCCATGATTGAAGTTGATTTTATACAAAACATACTTTATGATATTGACAATGAGATTCTTGCGGGTATTGAGGTAGAATGGGATGAAGAAAAGAATTGTCCTATTACCGTCACCGACGAGCTTGATGTCACCTAGCGGCAACAAGCTCCTATGCGGGCACTTAGTTTAATAGCAGAACAGTAGTCTCCAAAACTATTGGTGAGAGTGCGATTCTTTCAGTGCCTGCCAGTCATCGCCGATTTAGTTTATGTAGTAGAACAAAGATTTCGTAAGTCTTAAAACAGGGTGCAAATCCTTGCATCGGCACCACACTCGGCCGTATAGTCTAGGACAAAGCAGAGCTCATACCTCTGTCAGCATGGAGCGTAACCATGTGCGGCTACCAATGGGACTATAGTTTAATGGGAGAACATTGCCTTCGCAAGGCAGCGATCTGAGTTCGATTCTCAGTAGTTCCACCACTTAGAAATTTGACATTTATTTTTCCTTCTTCTTAAAATATTATCGTATGGATAAAAAAGTACTTAAGACGACGATACAAGTTTTACGAGGAACGGCTGATGAGTGAGCATTAGCAGAAAATGCAAATCTTGTTCTTCACGATGGAGAATTGGCTTTCTGTAAAGTTAATGATACATATCATCTACTTAAAATCGGGGATGGTCAACGTACTTTTGCCGATTTACCTTGGTTAAGCTGCATGGCGGCAGATGTATTCCCTTAAGCAAAGGAAGAAACGAAACCTGTCTATACAGCCGCAGAAATTCAAGGTCTGAATAAAGCCATCAAAGACGCCATTGAGGATTCATTGTTTGGTGGCGGCAGCGAAGAAGAAGAAAAAGAGCCTATTGTAGGTCTTGTTTATGCTTATGGTTCTTTTTATGACCAAATAACATATAACACTGGCGGTTCGCTTTGGCTTTATTGAGCGCAAGTCAATAACACTAGTCCATACAAAGTGCGCGTTCAATGGGAAGCAAATGGTGTTACAACCATTAGCGACCTTGAGCCTAATACCAATACTGGACATGTTGACGTTGGTGGCAATTCATCACCAACTGTTAATGTACTGCAAGTTATCAGACTTGCTTAAAAAGAAAGTTGAATTTTTCTTGACAATAAGAAAAAACTTATCTATAATATATATAGAAAAAGTAATAAGTAAGAAAGGAGTATTAAAGTTATGATACGAAAGATTTCTCTCAAACAAACAACTTCCATTAACTTTAGTCGTCAATGCTTACGTCAAATAAAATGTGGTAAGTGTTGTATCTTTCTTGCGGAAAAAATTATTAATTAGAAAATTATTCCTATTCATATTTTCCTCCTTCCTGCACCAAGATATAGCATCCCATGATTATTCACGTTTGCATATCTTGGTGCTTTTTTATCTTACTTGATGGCAGTGTACCCAAGTAGTTAAGGGACGCGGCTGCAACCCGCTTATCGTCAGTGCGAATCTGACCACTGTCTCCAAATTAATCCCTTTGTAGCTCAGATAGTAGAGCACGGTGCTGAAAACGCCGGTGTCGATTGTGCAAGTCAATCCGGAGGGGCCATTTGCCGGTATAGTTTAACAGTAGAACAAGAGCCTTGTAATCTCTAGACCGCGGGGCGGCACCGTGTTCCGGCACCATTACCATTCCTCCTCATAGTATAACGGATAGTACATGAGCCTTCTAAGCTCAACATCAGGGTTCGATTCCTTGTGAGGAGACCATTCTTCTATGCGTCCGTAACTCAGTGGTAGAGTAACGGTCTTTTAAACCGTGAGCCGAAGGTTCGAGTCCTTCTGGACGCACCATTTATACTCTTGTAGCTTAACCGAAAAGCGGACGCCTTATAAGCGTCAGTTCCTTGTGCAACTCAAGGCTAGAGTACCACTATCTTCCGAAGTAGCCAAGCGGTAAGGCAACAGACTTTGACTCTGTCATTTCGTTGGTCCGATCCCAACCTTCGGAACCATGGGTTCATGTCGTAATCAGGTAAACGGGGCAGACTTAAAATCTGCTGCTCAATCGAGCGTGAGGGTTCGAGTCCCTCTGAGCCCACCATCCTTTTAGGTCAGTGCTGGAATAGTAGACAACGCAGACTTAGAATCTGCGGCCTTAATTGGCGTATGGGTGCAAGTCCCTTCTGACCTACCACCTAGTCAAGTGACGCAACTGGTAGACGTGATAAGCTCAAACCTTATATTTTAGGGGTTCGATTCCCCTCTTGACTACCATGGGTACATGGCGGAACAGGTATACGCGCTAGTCTAAGAAGCTAGTGCCGCAAGGCGTAAGAGTTCGATTCTCTTTGTGCCCACCACTTCTATCCCTGTAAGCTAACGGATTAAACTGCAGGTCTACGAAACCTGTCTTCGGGGTTCGAATCCCCGCAGGGGTACCAATTAGAATTGACAATAGTAAAATCAACATCTATACTATTGATGAAAAGGATAGCATATTTATGACTGCCTAATAGGATAGGCAGTTGCAAGCAATAGGAGGCTTATTAATAACATATGCAATATTATTCAGATAAAACCAAAAAGGTTTATAAAACCGTCGACGAATTAAACGACGCCGAAAAGAAATACGATGACAATCAACTTGCTATCGCTAAACGCAATGATGAGCGCAAAGCAAGAGCAAAAGAAGTTGAGGATGCTTACAAAGTAATGGAAGATGCTCGTAAGGCCTATAATAAAAAAGTTAACGACTTTATTAAAGATTACGGCAGTTATCACTACTCCATTACTAAAAAACTTGATGACGACGATTACAGAGACCCATTAAATCTTTTAGATATTTTCTTTAAACCATTTATTTGGTAGAATAAAGTAAATAAGATGATAGATAGGGTTCTGCTATCCTCGTCCCTATCTCTACCATGGAAGCTGAACCAGGAAGGTTCTTGGGCTCGCCTGCTAAGCGAAGTGCGGCTGTAACGGCCGTCAGTTTCGATTACTGCGGCTTCCGCCAATTGGAAGGTTAACCAGAGCGGCCTCTGGACTAGTCTTGAAAACTATGGGTCGGGATCGCACCCGATGGGGATCGACACCTCAGCCTTCCGCCAACCATTGAAAGGGATATTCTTATGTACAAAACAATTGATGAAGCACTTAAGAATGCACATGCAGGTGATGTTTTTCAACTTTACAATGATACTAATTATCATTATTCATTAACTGATGAATGGTGTTATGATATTGATAATAACAATCGTTTTTTTGTTAATGAGGATGATTTTACAGGTGTTAATATAGATATGATTACTTGCTATTGGCATTATGATTATAACTTAAAAACTTTTACACTTGTCTTTGTAAAAGACGAATAAATTAACTATACTATTATTGCATCTGATAGGGTGATGCCCATATTCGTGGTAGGATGGTGGGCTTAGTCCCGCGGAACGAAATACTAAAGTAGTTAGGAGAATGAAACGGTTTAGTAGTTTAGCTAGGTACGGCAGGTATAACGGCCCTACTCAATGGTTTGATGTTAGTGAGTACATCACAGGTGTAGCAACAGCAGAATTATCTTTCTGCTGTTTTTTTATTGACAAAGACTTTTTTATTTGTTATACTAAATGTGATAAAAATAATAAAATGGTTGTTAATGGAAACGCTCTTGGACGAGGGCGGCTTTCAATGACAGCAGGGAAGGAGAAGTAAATATGGTTGGAGTAATAAAAATTCCTTTAGAGAAGGAACAACAACTATTTGGAACATTAGATTTTATTTGGCAGGCAACTGAAATAAATCATAAGTATGATGAATCATTGGGCGATGTAATTACCACTTATCGTCTTACGATTATTTATCCAGACAGTAAAACTTTTAATATGACCAAGACTTATTTTTGGCCGCAGATGTTCGCGCATGATGAAAAACATAAGCGCGACCGCATTGAAAGCGCAATTCACGGAGACGCATTGCAATGGATACTCGCCCGTGTTGCGAGAAAGGAGCAATTTTAATCATGACCGCCCACGATATTAATTATTTCATTACGATGCCCGCAATGAGATATTATGATAATAAAGATGAGAATAATTTAAAACGTCAAGCCATGATAGAAAATGAAAACAACGAATATATGGCATCTGTTAAACATGATGGGTGCTGGGCTTGTTTAATTCATTTTAGTAAGGGACATAATTTAATCCGCAGCCGCAGTATTAGTAAGGTCACCGGAACTTATGGGGACTATACCGATAAATTGCCGCACATAGTAGCGGAAATGGACTATTGGCCAGACAACACCGTGATGTTGGCCGAAATCGCATTTGATAAGCCAAAAACAACTGCAAATAGCGTAGGAACAATCCTTCGTTGTTTACCAGAGAAGGCAGTTATGCGACAGTCAAAAGAAAAATTGAATGCATTTGTGTTTGATTTACTTATGTTAGATGGTAAGGACATGATGAGTGATGGTTATTGGGATAGGTCGATGGCTATGGTAGATTATTTTGTTCTCGATTGGCGAGCAGAAGGTGATCGTCATCAGTATATCAAACCAACTCAATATATTTGGGAAGATTTTGCCGTTGCGGCGTCACAAGTTATTAGTGAAGGCGGTGAAGGTATTGTTATTCAACGTCGTGATAATCCATATATGCCAGATACTCGTGCGGCTTGGAAAACATTAAAATTGAAAAAGCAACTTGATGAACTTGAATTGCCAGTTATAACCACCATTGAACCAAATGAACATTATGATGGTGATTGTCCAGATGCATGGAATTATTGGTATCATGATATGCCAAATGCTATTAAAGAAAAACCAAACTATCCTGTAACAAAACCTTTCTTTTATGGTTGGAAAAATGGTGTTATTGTTAATTTTAATGGTGTTAATGTTCGTGTTACAAGCGGCCTAACCGATGAAACACGTAAGTGGCTAGCAACAATAGAAGCACAAGAATTAATTGAGAAGAAAGAATTATATGTTATCATTCAAGCAATGGATATTAATTCGCAAAACTCATTAAGACACCCATATATTAAAGGATTCCGTCTTGCCTCTGATGGCGCGGCACAATCATAATTAAAAAGGCTTGACAAAGCCTTTTTTTATTGTTATAATAATTATAGAAAAAGGAGTAAAGAGATATGAAAGACGCCAATACAAATGAAGCAACCATTGATTTGGTTAATATGATATATAACAACCTTGATGGTCTTAAAGCAACTTTATGTGAAGGTCTGAGTAGAAATAGCGCGGCCGCGCAACAAATTACTATGACCATTGAAGGTTTAAAACAATTAATTAAAAATTGGAAAGGAGAAAATTAAATAACTATGTTATGGATAAATGTTCTTGAGGTAGGTAATAATGGTGAAATCACCAACGTTTCTTATGCACCTTTTACTTATGAGAGATTAGTAGATGAATTATCTTTTTCATCTGAAGATGAATGGATTGATTTGGATTTCGAAGGAAAAAATCGTGGTTTTAAAACAACTATTAAGACAGACGAAGGTAAAGTAATTAGCGATATTTTTGTCGTAATTAGTGATGAATATCCTCTTACTTTGGACGACTGGGAAGATTTAAGAGTATGTTAAGAGCAGATGTAGAAAAGAAAATGAAAGCTCGAGGTCTTAAACAAATTGACCTAGTAATAAATGAATCTGATACTTTGGCTATGTATTGCAGTCTACAAGGTGGTTATCTTATGGATTGCTACGGTCATCGTGTAGATAGAAAAAGAGATTTGTGGGGCTACTACAGATGGCGCGGCGGAATACCTATTAAAGTACCATTTGACGCAGCGACACCTTTAGAGATTGGAGGACGTACTACTAATGATGATGTCTTGGTTTAAAAGGTTTTTAACGGTTTTAAAAATATATCTCATTTTAATTTATAATATCCATGTCGAAGATGAAAAAGTACGCTATGGATATTATAAGGATGACTACGCTATACAATAGATATAGCGTTTTTTTGCGTTATTTAGATTAACTAATTTATACTATATTATTATGAGTGGAACACCAAGAAATCTAACATGAAGAGACTTAAATAATCACCCACCTTGCCGCAATAAGGTAGGTATTTATATTATTCGTTGCGCCAATCACGTTTACGTTGGTCAAAGTCACAATCTGCCTCAACGTTTGCGCCAACATTTGAATGCTTCGTATTATGGCACAGCTGGTAATAAGCAAACCAAGCCTTTATATGATGCTATAAGAACTAATGGATTATATAAAACCTACATTACTATTTATGACAATCCTGCAAATGGTTATGGCTTGGGTAACGATACCATTAATCAATTTCTTCAAACCTGACAACCACGACAAGAGAGGAGTGAAGCAGATGTTAGATTAGACGTGGCGGAGATACTGTGGATTTTTAAATTCGCCCAGCAAGGTTCTCGTACTTTGGTTAACGTATCCATGGGTGGTAGTGCCGTTAGATCTTGGGAGCGCGCAGATTTAAAAGCTCAAGGATTAGATAATAAACTACCTATTATATTAACTAATACTATGACCCCTCAGCAGGCGGCAAAATTTCTTGTGATGGACAAAAAGCAGCAGCTGGAATCATTACAAGAGTTACGTCGTGTGTTTAGATTTATTATGACAGATGACTGAAAACAAGTAGTTGCCGAGCTGCCTAATAAGGACACTATCACCTGTAAAGAGACATTCCAACAATTCTTTACAAAAAAGGGTTTAACATTTACGAAACTCATACTGGCTTATTTTGCATCAGAAGAGAAAGAAAGCGGCGCACAATGAAGTCGCTTATGCAACATCATTAATGGTCAGTTTTTAAAGCCACATATCGCGGCCCTACAAAAGTATTATAAAATGAAAGGATATAATACTACCGTGTTCTCTCATTTTGATTTATGAGATTTTGTAGATGCTTCTACAAATCCAGCTACCTATCTTGCTAAAATCATACGTAACGTAGTATCAGGCGTTACAAAGGCCGCCGAAAAACAGAAACGCCAATTTGATTTACAAGAAATATTAAAGGCTATACAAAAACAAAAGTTTGAACCTATTAACTTTTTCGCGGCCACCAATCTTGACAAAAAGATTAACTTCAATCAAATAAGAACACGAAAGGACGGTCAGGCAGTTAACTGGCAAGCCGCCCTATACCGTAGCGGCCCCGTTATTGGCGGCGATGGCTCAGATGATATTACTGATTTTAAAAAGTGGTTTTCTCTAATTTTCTTTAATGAGAGATATAAACATAAAAATTCTTGGAACTCTATTAAAAATGATGATAAGGTTATAACGGAGAATGTCCGTCAAGAGGATGGTCGTCGCTATAAGATGTATCATTTGTCAAGTTCTTATACGTTGTCTCATCGTATGAAGTTGCAATATGAACGTTATAAACTCACCTTTGCAACAAATCAATGATTACTATTTTACAAAACTATGGTAGATATTTGGCGCCGCGAAACATATCGTCCTGCTTTTGAAGAAGAAGAGGATGATAAAGGAAGATTACATTACTTAGCAATTTATCCTCAAATAACGTTAATTTACGGACCTACAGGAATTACACAAACAGGTTTACAAAAAGTAAAGGCGCTGAAGGTTTACTAAAGGAAATTTACTATTAATTTTGAAGCAAAATGGCTTCAAAATTCACAACATGATTAATTATAAAGAAGAAAGGAAATAAGATATATGAATGAAAATTTTACTTATTATGGCGATATTGGAGACTATATAGTCGATATCCCAAAGACTGCACAAAGCATAATAGATAGTTATTATATTTTAAAATTTGCGAAAGTAAATGATAAAGCCATTATTCCAACTAAGCGCAATGAAGATGCAGGCTATGATATTTATACCACCGATAAAGATATAGTGCTTCAACCTCATCAAACGGTGGCTTTTCATACAGGATTGGTGAGCGAATTTTCTCCAGCCTGGGTCGGCATCATTAAAGAGCGTGGTAGTACTGCCAAATACGGATTAAGTATTCGTAGCGGCGTTATTGATAGCGGCTATCGTGGTGAATGGTTAATTATGATAAGTAATGTGTCGGATAAATATGTTATTTTTTCAGATGATAAAGACATATCTCATCATTTAGGTCCAGTAATGGAGGATAAAGAAGTATTATTCTATCCATTGTCTAAAGCCATCGCTCAAGTAATCTTCTTACCAGTTCCAAAACTTGAGGTCAAAGAAGTAGAACTAGAAGATTTATCTAATAGCGAACGTGGCGAAGGCAAATTCGGTTCAAGTGGTAAATAAAAAGTTCCCGCAAAGGGAACTTTTATTATATCATTTTATATGTTATTTCATTGCCGCACCCATCATCCGCGGTAACGGTGAAGCCGGTGGATTTAGGAACAGCGGCTATCGCCTCGGGACAAGAATATCTTCATTCTTCATAAGAAGGTCGACGCTCCTTGGTTGATCTAGGTGTGTGTCATTGGTCCACATGTTCTGTTTCATCTTCAAGAGCGCTAAGCGCATCGTCAATAAGAGTCGTCCATTCGGAACGCATAGATTTTTCTAAATGCACATAACCGACAATATGGTTGTAGTCTGGATTGTTAACAAGCACTTCCATTACACGTTGAAAATCACTCTTGTCTTTTTTACGTTGACGTCAGTCATCAATTTGGTTAAGCGAACCAAGAATGATTACTTTACTCCAGCGGTCAACACGTGTAAGTACCGTTTTAAGCGCCGTTAAATCAAATGATTCGGCCTCATCAACAATTACGATAGAGTTAGTAAATGAGCGGCCACGAATAAAAGCGAGTGGCACAACTTCTATTTTCGCCGCCAAATCATTGATATTCATATGTTTGCCGTTTTCACTTGCATGAATAATAGCTTCGAGGGAATCCATTACTGGTTCCCAATAAGGTTCCATCTTTTCGTCCGCGGTTCCAGGTAAATGACCAATGTCATGGCCTACCTGAATTGCATCACGTATGTAATAGATATGATTATATTTCTTTTGTTCGCGCAACTCAAGAGCGGTTGCTAGTGCTATGAACGATTTTCCTGTGCCGGCTAATCCTTCACAAAAGATTATTGGTTTATTTTTTTCTTGTATTAGACGAACAAATTCTTGTTGCTCTTTGTTGTCTTTAACACTTATGCCTAAAATTGCCAAATGCGGGCCTCCTGTAGTATTTATCTAATAGAAAAATGCTATTTTTCTATCATATTACTTTATTATTATAGTTAATGGTTAATCGTGATGCAATATTAGATGTGTTTTCAATTTTTTTCTTGCGTAACCGAAAAAAATTTTTTATATTATAGATGTAAAGAAAAAGGAGTTAATTTAAAGATGGATATTAAAGATTTAGTTTCCTATGTTGAAAACCGTCTTAATGGCGGCCTAGAAAAAATTGATGTTTCATGCTCAGTTGATGA
>UMAC01027840.1_pt1 | contig 17395 bp, 16 predicted proteins | sample 1963591 | NCBI WGS metagenome assembly UMAC01 (sample SAMEA4835904, study PRJEB28245) | human gut metagenome | biome: gut microbiome; material: fecal sample | place: Denmark | collected 2008
CGATAGCCGGACTTGCGCTGGCGACTGTGCTGGTGTGGAATATTCCGAGTATGCTGAGAGCTACCGACCCTACAGGGACTTATCTGGAACGGAAAGAGTACCGGAAAGCTTGGATGCGGCATCCCGAAGATGTGCAGCTCCGCTACTTGTATGCTTCCCGAACGCTTGTGAAAGAAAATCCGGCGGAGGCAGACAGTATATTGCGGAAATTGGCAACGGACTTTCCTCGTAACAGCTTGTATCTGCGTGCTTATGCCGAGAGGTGCTATATCCGTGACGATAAGGGAACTGCCTGCCGGATGATGGCAGAAGCTATTCGCTATACTCCCCGCTTGCTGGACGATGAGCGGATGCGTTACTGGAAGCAAACCGACAGTATTTTCCATGCGAGTGTAGTGCGGAAGGCATTGGAGGATAAACCCGTCAACGGTGCTTCGGCTTTAGACTATGCACGCTACGGTTACGTGGCTCATTGGGCGGGAGATACGATCACGGCAAATGCCAGCCTGAGAGAAGCGGTGAAGATATTACCGAATCTTACCACCCCGTATCTGCTGTTGGGAGAATATGACAAATACAAGTTACTGATGTATGGTGCTTTCCATGCCGACCTAGAGCATGCACCACTTCCCGAATATCCTCCGGTAAATGAAGATTATTTACTGGAAAAACAGGTTGACGTAAAGGTCAGAAACTGGTACAGGTCACGGTAAAGTTCCTATTTGGCGTTTTTCAAATACAATAACAACCTTAAAAACTTAAGGTCATGAAAAAGATTGCATCAGACTGAGTCAGTACTGAACATATAAGCGGGAGGTTGTAGCATCTTTCTTTACAACCTCCCGCTTTTTTATCCTGACAAACAATGATCAGAATTGATAAATGGCAGTCATCACCACACGATGGTTCATCACTGTATGAGATGACAAAGCCTTTGCTTTTGCACTGAATTCATCACCATACCAGGCATTGCACAGTGAATATTCAGCACCCAGTTTCCAGTTGCCACGATTATAAGTCAATTCAGCCGTGGCATTCAACAACTGATCCAGATTGGTTCCGGTGCCCAGCACATCAGACACTTCCGTAGAAGCACCGAGGCTTTTCAGATAACCGAAGAACAGAGCCGGACGCCAGGTCTTTCCATAAGCTACATTCAGCCAGGTGGCAGAAGTACGCAACGGAGTGTAAGTCTGTTCACCCGTACGAGGATCTACCGAAGTGATGCCATATCCTCCCACCGTACTGGTCTGCGTCAGATTCGTACCCAGTACACTCTTGGCCGAGAGAAGGAAACGTTCATGCGTATATTTCAGATGAGCCTCAGCTGACACGCCGGTTACCCGTTCATCTACCTTGTATGTATCACTTCCTACTACAGATTTTGTACGCGGCCGGATGGAAGAAACATGTACTCCGGCACCGGCAATCAGTTCCGGCCGGCGATAGTCCATACCGACATAAAATTCCGGTACGCAGCTGTTCTTAATAAAGTTCTGACTCTTGGACGTTGAAGCTTCTCCTGCTTTATCCGATGCCGGACCGACAGAGAGATACTGAGACTGCCAGATGGCAGAGGCTGTCAGCTGAAAATGCTTCCGGGTGAAACGATAACGTACCTGAGGAGCACGGCTGAACGGCTGGAAAGGTGCCCCCATATTCAAATTCAGGATTTCAGGAGCAACATCTCCATACAGCGGATGCCAGGTCTGTCCCACCAGCAATGCGGAAGTTCCCCAGTCAAGATTGAAATAAGCATGCCGCAGACGGAACAGAGAATAAGATGTTCCCGAACCCCGGAAGTCCACTTCAACCTTCGCCGAAGTCCTGGCCTTGCCCAACATCGGCCCAGCCACATCCACACCGACACGGCTGTAAAGCGCATACAGATTTCCGTTTCCCTGATCATTCAGGTCATTGCCATCCGCATCGGGCAACTTATCCAGCGGATACATATAGAACAACCCGTCTACGGTTTCCGAGTTTGTACGTGTATTGTAAAACAGGTCTGCACGTACTTGCCCATAGAACTTGTAACTGAACCCCTTCTTTTGTGCCATCGCACCGGCTGACATTCCGACCAATGCAGCCAATAAAAGATACTTCTTTTTCATGTCTGTTTATTATAATCTTCCTTATTCCAGATATACGGCCGTACCGCTGGCTGTCACCATCAGCATACTGCCGTTTCCTCCTACCGTTTCATAATCCAGATCTATACCGATCACTGCATTAGCCCCCAACGCGGCAGCCTCATCCTGCAACTCTTTCAATGCTGTTGCCTTTGCTTCACGCAACACTTGCTCATATGAAGAAGAACGTCCGCCGACAATATCCCGTATGCTGGCAAAGAAATCACGGAAAATATTGGCACCAATAATCGTCTCACCGGAAACGACACCGTAATAATGTACGACGCGCTTTCCTTCCACTGTGTTTGTTGTAGTCAATAACATAACTCTTTCATCTTTAAGTTTTAAGTCTGCAAAAGTACTAATTTCCAAGAATATTTTCATACCTTTGCGCGATTAAAAAGACCGACTTTATGCGCATATTGTTCATTTTATTCATCTGCCTGGGAACATTACTGCCTGCACAGGCTGCCCCCAAACAGGAAATCCGGGCCTCATGGATCACTACTTTGGGAGGACTGGACTGGCCTTCCCAGAAAGCAACATCCCCCGCAGGCATTGAACGCCAGAAAAAAGAATTATGCAATATATTGGACAAACTGCAGGAAGCCAATTTCAATACGGTGCTGTTCCAGACCCGTCTGCGCGGAGACGTCATCTATCCTTCTGCCCTGGAATGCTTTGCCGAATCCCTGACCGGACACACCGGACAGAATCCCGGCTATGATCCCCTGAAGTTTGCCATTGAAGAATGTCACCGCAGAGGTATGGAAATTCATGCCTGGATGGTGGCAATCCCCATCGGAAACAAGCGGCAGGTAGGACTGCAAGGCAAGCAATCAGTGGTCAGGAAGCATCCCGAACTCTGCAAGCAGTTCCGGGGAAGCTGGTATCTGGATCCGGGCAATCCGGGAACGGCCGGCTACCTGAGCCTGATGGTCCGGGAAATCGTGGCGAATTATGACATAGACGGTATCCACCTGGATTACATCCGTTATCCGGAACAGGGAGAAGACTTTCCCGACAAAGACACGTACCGGAAATATGGACATAAGCAGGAGAAATCCCAGTGGAGACGGGACAACATTACCCGTATCGTCAGACAAGTCTATACGGAAGTCAAGAAACTGAAGCCGTGGGTGAAAGTCAGCAGCTCTCCCGTAGGGAAATACAGAGACACTTACCGCTATCCTTCCAAAGGATGGAACGCTTATCATGCCGTTTATCAGGATGCACAGAAATGGCTGAAAGAAGGAATCCATGATGCCATCTTCCCCATGATGTACTTCCTTGGCAACCAGTTTTATCCGTTTGCCCTTGACTGGCAGGAGAACAAAAACGAACGCTGGGTAATCCCCGGACTGGGAATCTATTTCATGCATCCCAAAGAACAGAACTGGAAACTGGATGAGATCGTCCGACAGCTATATTTCCTGCGGGATATCCACACGGACGGACAAGCCTACTTCAGGAACCGTTTCCTGATGGACAATACCAAGGGACTGATGGATGAACTGGAAAAAAACTTCTATCTGTATCCGGCCGTAGTTCCTCCCATAACATGGGCTGACAGCATTGCTCCCAGTGTCCCTACCCTTCCCAGCCTGATTCCGGGAGAACGGCAGGTGCGCATGAGCTGGCATGCTTCGACAGACAACAACCCCGGAGGCATTTATTACCGTATTTATGCATCCGACCAGTATCCGGTCAACACAGAACGGGCAGAGAACCTGATCTGTACGCGGACCGACAGCACATCGTACCTCTTCACCCCTCTGCTCCCCTGGCACCAGCGGACTTATTGGGCCGTGACTGCCGTGGACAGATTCGGCAACGAAAGTCAGCCTCTGGCTTTGAATATTCCGGACAGCGCAGGCATCCAGACAATTACTTTACAGAATCTGCCCCGTATCCCGAAAAACTGCATGCTGATCATTTCGGACGCAACCGGACAGGAAGTGCTCCGGACAGCTCATCCTACACGGGAAATGCTGCAACGGCTGGGAAACGGACTTTTCCGCTTCAGCATCCAGACTCCCGACGGACAAACCAGACTGGTCGGCATGGGAGCTCTGAACCAACCGCTTGTGGAATAAAAATCCACTTTGCGCCCAGTAGTTATGAAAAAAAATCGTACTTTTGCAAAGATAATTGAAACAAATAAACTTATACTATACTCATGAGTAATCAACGATACATGCAGCGCGGCGTATCAGCATCCAAAGAAGATGTACACAACGCCATCAAGAACATTGACAAAGGTATTTTCCCGAAGGCATTCTGTAAGATCATTCCGGATATTCTGGGAGGTGATCCTGAATACTGCAACATCATGCATGCTGACGGAGCCGGCACAAAGTCATCTCTGGCTTATCTATACTGGAAAGAAACCGGCGACTTGTCTGTATGGAAAGGCATTGCACAGGATGCACTGATCATGAACATCGACGACCTTCTTTGTGTAGGAGCCGTAGATAACATTCTGGTGTCTTCTACCATCGGCCGTAACAAGCTGCTTGTACCGGGAGAAGTGATTTCGGCCATCATCAACGGTACAGACGAACTGCTGGCTGATCTTCGCGAAATGGGTGTCGGTGTCTATGCAACCGGCGGTGAAACAGCTGATGTGGGCGACCTTGTCCGTACAATCATCGTGGACAGCACAGTGACCTGCCGTATGAAACGTGCAGACGTTATCAACAATGCCAATATCCGTCCGGGAGACGTGATTGTCGGTCTGGCTTCTTACGGACAGGCTACTTACGAAAAGGAATACAACGGAGGTATGGGAAGCAACGGTCTGACCAGTGCCCGTCACGATGTGTTTGCCAAATACCTGGCTGAAAAATATCCGGAAAGCTATGACAAGGCTGTACCTGAAGAACTGGTATACAGCGGTCAACTGAAACTGACTGACACCGTAGAAGGCTCTCCGCTGGATGCCGGTAAGCTGGTTCTTTCTCCGACCCGTACGTACGCTCCGGTTGTGAAGAAACTGCTGGATGCCCTGCGTCCGGAAATCCATGGTATGGTTCACTGCTCTGGCGGTGCACAGACAAAAGTGCTGCACTTTGTTGGCGACAACTGCCGTGTCATCAAAGACAATCTCTTCCCTGTTCCTCCTTTGTTCCGTACAATTAAAGAACAAAGCGGCACTGAATGGGACGAAATGTACAAGGTATTCAACATGGGACACCGTCTGGAAGTCTACCTGTCACCGGAACATGCCAAGGAAGTAATCGAAATCAGCAAGTCATTCAATATCGACGCACAGGTTATCGGACGCATCGAAGAAAGTGACCACAAGGAACTGATTATCCGCAGCGAGTTCGGAGAGTTCAAATATTAATATAATAAAGCCATACTTATAGGCATATTTGAATTTACTCCAATAACAAAAAGGCATTAATAATACACCTTAAGATGAAAAAAGTTTATGATAAAATCAATATAGACCTATACATAATTGCTGTCGCTTTTGGAAAAAATTATAGCAACAATGTATATGCTAGAATACTTATAAGTGATAATAAAGAAGCAAAATGCAGTCAATATTCAAGACCTATTGATTTTTATGATATTTATGATAAAGAAGGTGTATTAGAAGAAGCTCTGTTTTCACAAAAAATACCTTCAATCAATAATGTACCACTCTTTAGAAAAGTCGTTTCATTAGAAGATGCCATTTATTGGGGTAAGGGTAACTTAATTCATATATCACATGCACCAATAGGAATTAAAAATAATAGTGGTTCAATAACCAAAATACGAGACAGCTTCACTGCTGCACTCGACTCTGAAAATGAGGAAATAGTTATTAATGATGAATTATATAGTCTATTTAACAGAAAAGGGGCTTTATATTACAAAAATAAAGAGTTCATAGATGATTACAAACAATATATTGCTATAGAAAGATATTGGTAATTGTCATACTATTTATATATTCAAGCGATATACCTCTCGTCTAAATATTAGAAGATCTAACTGCTGGAGAGGTTAGCGGTATATTCTTCGGATATTAGATTGACGGAAAGACCATATTGACAATATTTCCCCAAATTGGGAAAAAGTCTTCTCCTAATTTAATTGCAATAGTTCTGATTGGTATACCTATAACATTTCTGTTCGATGGCTGATTGTGGTAAAAAACAAAAAGATTTAAATGGCAGAAAATAACACCATATTAGAGAAACTTGAAGGATTGGTGTCACGTTTTGAGGAAGTGTCTACACTGATTACTGACCCGAACGTGATAGCAGACCAGAAACGATACGTCAAACTGACCAAAGAATACAAAGAGCTGGGCGACCTGATGGCTGCCCGCAAGGAATATCTGCAATGCCTCAACGGACTGGAAGAAGCCAAAAAGATGATGGCTGAAAACGATCCGGAAATGAAGGAAATGGCCCGTGAGGAAGCTGCAGCCTGTGAAGCCCGTATTCCCCAACTGGAAGAGGAAATAAAACTTCTGCTGGTACCAGCCGACCCGCAGGATGACCGCAACGCTATCCTGGAAATCCGTGGAGGTACGGGAGGCGATGAAGCAGCCATCTTTGCAGGAGATTTGTTCCGCATGTATTCCAAATATTGCGAATCGAAAGGATGGAAGCTGGAGGTATCGAGTGCCAACGAAGGAGCTGCCGGCGGTTTCAAGGAAATTATCTGCTCCGTTACCGGGGACAAGGTATACGGCACTTTGAAATATGAATCAGGCGTTCACCGTGTACAGCGCGTTCCTGCGACTGAAACTCAGGGACGTGTTCATACATCAGCAGCTTCGGTTGCCGTACTTCCCGAAGCAGAACCGTTTGACGTAGAAATCAACGAAGGTGAAATCAAATGGGATACTTTCCGAAGCAGTGGTGCCGGAGGTCAGAATGTCAACAAGGTAGAATCCGGAGTTCGTCTGCGCTATAACTGGAAGAATCCGAATACCGGCGTCGTAGAAGAAATCCTTATCGAATGTACGGAAACACGCGACCAGCCCAAAAACAAGGAACGTGCACTCAGCCGTCTGCGTACCTTCATTTACGATAAGGAACATCAGAAATACATCGACGACATCGCTTCCAAACGTAAAACCATGGTCAGCACCGGCGACCGTTCGGCCAAGATCCGTACATACAATTATCCTCAGGGACGTATTACTGATCACCGTATCAACTATACGATCTATAATCTGGCAGCGTTCATGGACGGAGATATTCAGGACTGTATTGACCACCTGATTGTAGCCGAAAATGCAGAACGACTGAAAGAAAGTGAATTATAACAACTGGTAGCAAAAGACTTATAATTTAAAGACTCAGGAATATGAACAAACAACAGTTATTTGAAAACATCAAGAAAAAACAGTCTTTCCTGTGTGTAGGACTGGACACGGATATAAAGAAAATACCGGAACATCTGCTGAAAGAAGAAGATCCTATCTTTGCTTTCAATAAAGCCATCATCGATGCCACAGCTCCTTACTGTATCGCTTACAAGCCGAATCTGGCTTTCTACGAAAGCATGGGTGTCAAAGGTTGGATTTCTTTTGAAAAGACCATCCAGTATCTGAACGAAAACTATCCTGACCAGTTTATCATTGCTGACGCCAAGCGCGGTGATATCGGTAATACTTCAGCTATGTATGCACGTACATTCTTCGAAGAAATTAACCTGGATGCAGTTACGGTAGCACCTTACATGGGTGAAGACAGTGTTACTCCGTTCCTGACTTACGAAGGGAAATGGGTTATCCTGCTGGCACTGACATCCAACAAAGGTTCTCACGATTTCCAGCTGACTACTGATACAGAAGGCGAACGTCTGTTCGAAAAAGTATTGCGCAAGAGCCAGGAATGGGGCAACGACCAGAACATGATGTATGTGGTAGGTGCAACTCAAGGACGCATGTTTGAAGACATCCGCAAGATTGTTCCGAACCACTTCCTGCTGGTTCCGGGTATCGGAGCACAGGGCGGATCACTGGAAGAAGTCTGCAAATATGGTATGAACAAAGAATGCGGACTGATTGTCAATTCCAGCCGTGCCATTATCTATGCAGATAAAACCGAACGTTTTGCTGAAGTTGCCGGTGAAGAAGCACATAAGGTTCAGCAGCAAATGGCAGAACAGCTGAAAGCTATCTTATAATACAAGAATTTAAATTCCATTTAAAAGCCATTTCCCGGTTTCCCTAAAAGGAATCGGGGAATGGCTTTTCTGCTGAAAAACAGGAAAAACAAAATAAAAACATTTATTCACCAACTTTTCAGGACTCTCAACAGGAAATAATTGCCATTTTACACGGATATATAAAAAAAAAATACGTAATTTGCATAATTAATGAGTCACTATGCCATATTATAGAAGGCTCGAAAGGTTATTTTAAAATATAAAAAGAACAAAAGATAGACAGTTATGGAGTTTTCAGCTAAGCAGATTGCGGAATATATCCAAGGAGTCATTGTAGGAGACGAGAATGCAACCGTACACACTTTCGCCAAAATAGAAGAAGGTATTCCGGGCGCATTATCTTTTCTCTCGAATCCGAAATATACACATTACATTTACGACACACAATCGTCCATTGTTCTGGTAAATAAGGACTTCGAACCTGAACACGAAATCAAAGCTACCCTTATCAAAGTGGATAATGCTTATGAAAGCCTGGCAAAACTCATGACTCTCTATGAAATGAGCCAACCGAAAAAACAGGGTATCGATCCTTTGGCATCCATCGCATCCAATGCAAAAATCGGAAAGAATGTCTATATCGGTCCATTTGCCTGCATTGAAGAAGGAGCCATCATCGGAGACAATACCTATATCCATCCTCATGTAACTGTCGGATGTAATGCAAAGGTTGGCAACAATACGATACTCTATCCTCACGTAACGATCTATCATGACTGCCGTATCGGAAACAACTGTATCCTTCACGCAGGATCAGTCGTTGGAGCTGACGGTTTCGGTTTTGCACCATCTCCAGAAGGTTATGAGAAAATACCTCAAATCGGTATTGCCATACTGGAAGATGATGTGGAAATCGGTGCCAATACCTGTATTGACCGGGCTACAATGGGAGCAACAATCATCCACAAAGGAACCAAGTTAGACAACCTGGTACAGATTGCTCACAACGTAGAAGTAGGAAGTCATACCGTGATGGCATCACAGGCAGGAGTTGCAGGTTCTGCCAAGATAGGAGAATGGTGTATGTTCGGAGGACAGGTCGGTGTGGCCGGACACATCAAAGTCGGCGACCATGTAATCGTCGGAGCACAGTCCGGAATACCGGGAAATACGAAGTCAGGAAGTACGCTGATGGGATATCCGGCCATTGATCCCAAACAGTTTGCACGCTCTGCAGCCATTTATAAGAAATTGCCCGACATGTATACTGAATTGGGACGCCTGCAAAAAGAAATAGAAGAATTAAAGAAACAACTAAATAACTAAGCCCATGTTGAAACAACAGACTCTTAAAGGCAGTTTTACACTGAATGGTAAAGGACTCCATACCGGAGTTAAACTGACTGTCACATTCAATCCTGCCCCAGAACATCACGGGTATAAGATTCAGCGCATTGATCTGGATGACCAGCCTGTTATCGATGCCGTAGCTGAAAATGTAGTTGACACAACCCGTGGAACTGTACTGGCTAAAAACGGGGTAAAAGTAAGTACCGTTGAACATGCTTTGGCAGCCCTCTATGCTGCGGGCATTGACAACTGCCTGATACAAGTAAACGGACCTGAATTCCCGATTCTTGACGGTAGTGCAAAAGCATATGTGGAATGCATCAAACGTGTAGGAATTGAGGAACAAGCAGCTCCCAAAGACTATTATATCATTAAGTCTAAAATAGAATTCAGAGACGAAACAACCGGTTCATCCATCATCGTTCTTCCAGACGATAAATTTAGTGTAAACACACTGATTTCCTATGACTCCAAGATTCTGACCAATCAGTATGCAACACTGGAAAATATGGAGGACTTCCCAACGGAAATAGCATCTGCACGCACCTTTGTGTTTGTGCGTGAAATCGAGCCTTTGCTGAATGCAGGCCTGATCAAAGGAGGTGACCTGGACAATGCCATTGTTATCTACGAAAAACAAATGACACAAGATAACTTTGACAAACTGGCTGACGTAATGGGAGTTCCTCACATGGATGCTGCCAACCTGGGATATATCAACCATATTCCTTTGGTATGGCCCAATGAACCTGCACGTCACAAACTGCTGGATATCATTGGTGACCTGGCACTGACAGGAAAACCAATCAAAGGACGTATCATCGCAACCCGTCCGGGACATACGATCAACAACAAGTTTGCCCGCCAGTTGAGAAAAGAAATCCGCCAGCATGAAATCCAGGCTCCGGTCTATAACTGTAACGAAGCTCCTGTCATGGACGTAAACCGTATCCGTGAACTGCTTCCGCACCGTTATCCGTTCCAACTGGTGGATAAAGTTATTGCAATCGGTGCCAACCACATTGTAGGTGTAAAGAATGTCACTTCCAATGAACCGTTCTTCCAGGGACATTTCCCTCAGGAACCGGTTATGCCCGGAGTTCTTCAGATCGAAGCTATGGCTCAGGTAGGAGGATTGCTTGTTCTGAATTCAATCGACGAACCGGAAAAGTATTCAACCTATTTCCTGAAAATCGATAATGTAAAATTCCGCCAGAAAGTCGTGCCTGGAGATACACTCATTTTCCGTGTAGAACTGATGGCCCCCATCCGAAGAGGAATTTCTACGATGAAAGGTTACATCTTCGTTGGCGAAAAGATTGTTTGCGAAGCTGAATTTATGGCACAAATTGTAAAAAACAAATAATAAAATGGATAAAAATATGATCAGTCCATTAGCTTACATACATCCCGAAGCAATTATTGGTGAAAATGTAGAGGTAGGTCCGTTTACTTTCATCGATAAGAATGTCGTCATCGGAGACAATAATGTGATCATGTCGAACGTAAACATTCTATATGGTTCACGTATTGGCAACGGAAATCAGATTTTTCCGGGAGCTGTAATCGGTGCAGTTCCTCAGGATCTCAAATTTAAAGGAGAAGAAACGACTGCTGAAATAGGAAACAACAATACAATCCGTGAAAATGTCACCATCAACCGTGGAACCGCAGCCAAAGGCCGGACTATCGTCGGCAGCAATAACCTGCTCATGGAAGGGGTACACGTTGCTCATGATGCTCTGATCGGAAGTGGATGTATCATTGGTAACTCAACCAAAATGGCTGGAGAAATCATCATTGATGATAATGCCATTATCAGCGCCAACGTCCTGATGCATCAATTCTGCCGGGTAGGCGGATATGTAATGATACAAGGAGGATGCCGCTTCAGCAAAGATATTCCACCTTTTATAATTGCAGGAAGAGAACCCATTGCTTATAGTGGAATAAACATTGTAGGATTACGCCGGCGCGGATTTTCAAATGAGCTGATTGAGAATATCCATAATGCCTATCGCATCATTTACAATAGCGGAAAAAATGTAACCGAAGCATTGGAACAAGTTAAACAGGAAATTCCGACAAGCCCAGAGATTGAATACATCATTTCTTTCATTGAGAACTCACAGCGAGGAATTATCCGATAAAAAGTAAACGACAATATTTCTAATAAATATTACGATGGTATACAAATTTAGAATTATATCCGATGAAGTCGATGATTTCCTGAGAGAAATCAAAATAGACTCCGAAGCTTCATTCTACGATCTGCATGAGGCTATTCTGAAATGTTGCAAGTATAAAGACGATCAAATGACTTCTTTCTTTATCTGCGATGATGACTGGGAAAAAGAAACGGAAATCACACTCGAAGATATGGGAAGCGGAAGTTCAGAAGAAGATACATATGTCATGAAAGATACCCGCTTAAGCGAGCTTCTGGAAGAAGAAAAACAAAAAATGATTTATGTTTTCGACCCATTGGCAGAACGTGTATTCTTCATTGAACTGGCAGAAATTATCACAGGAAAAGAACTGGCACATGCTACCTGTTCCCGGAAGGAAGGAGAAGCTCCCAAACAGACCATAGATTTCGATGAGCAAATGAACACCAATGCTGCTCTGGATCTGGATGAGAACTTCTATGGAGACCAGGAATTCGATATGGAAGACTTTGATCCGGAAGGTTTTGACATGGGTGGTGGAAGCAACTCCTATGACGAAGATAAATACTAGTCAAAGACAACATTTATTATAAACTAACCCGGACACGCAGAAGTATCAACCGGAATAAACCGGAACGTTCTTCTGCGTGTCTTTTCTAAATATATGGATAACCTGAAACCAACGCTTATAGTACTTATTGGCCCTACCGGCGTAGGTAAAACAGAACTCAGCCTGGCAATTGCTGAAAAATATCACACCTGCATTTTATCGTGTGATTCCCGTCAATTGTATGCAGACCTGAAAATCGGGACAGCAGCGCCAACACCGGCACAACTGGCACGGGTTCCGCATTACTTTATAGGTTCCCTCAAATTGACAGACTACTACAGTGCTGCCCAATATGAGACTGAAGCATTAAAGAAACTGGATGAAATATTTCAGACTCATCAGGTTGCATTAATGACCGGAGGATCTATGATGTATGCAGATGCTGTATGCAAGGGTATTGATGATATCCCTACAGTGGACAACGAAACCCGGGAACTCATGATGCAGCGTTACGAGACTGAAGGGCTGGACAGGTTATGCGAAGAACTGAAACTGCTTGATCCGGAATATTATGCTATTGTTGACCGGAAAAATCCCAAACGTGTTATACACGCACTTGAGATCTGCTACATGACCGGACGTACCTATACTTCTTTCCGAACACAAACCTGCAAAGAACGGCCGTTCAATTTATTGAAAATAGGACTTCGGCGAGAACGTGAAGAGTTATACGAACGTATCAACCGACGGGTAGACCAGATGATGGAAGAAGGTTTACTGGAAGAAGTCAAACGCGTTGCCCCTTACAAACATCTCAATTCCTTAAACACCGTAGGTTACAAGGAATTATTCAAGTATCTTGACGGTGAATGGGATCTGGCATTTGCCATTGAGAAAATCAAGCAGAACTCCCGAATCTACTCCCGAAAACAAATGACCTGGTTTAAACGAGACCCGCAAATCACCTGGTTTCATCCAGACCAGATGCAGGAGATTCTATCTTACATTGACCATCATTTACCGACAACGGCAGCAGTATCAATGGGAAGTAAAGAATAAAGCTTCTTGCCTTTGAGCTTAGCTTCCCAAAGAATACTGAAAGGAAAACGTCCTAAAGGGTAACGGACAACCGTCAACCGCAGATTCTGTTTACGATCAGAGACAAACTGTGAACGCATACGTGAAAACTCCTGTCTGGCCTTGATAACAGCACAGGCATTGCTCCAGTCTCCCTTTAATAGAAAGACTCCTGCAGCAATGTAATCCAACAGACACCGCATACGCATTACCCGCCCCAATTCTTTATCCGGAAGATTCTTATAAAGCATCAGTAAGTTATTCCGGAAATTCAAAAAGGTTTTATGAGGATTTTCCTTTTTCAGCGTGGCTCCACCAACATGATATACTTTACTGGAAGGAAGACACATGAGTGTATATCCTCTGCTGCACAAGCGCCAGCAAAGATCGATTTCTTCCATATGCGCAAAAAAACGTGAATCAAGTCCTCCTACTTGCCGATAAACTTCCAGACGAATCAATAATGCAGCACCGGTTGCCCAGAATACAGGTAAAGGATCATCATACTGTCCGCAGTCTTTCTCTACCTTTTCAAATATACGGCCACGGCAAAAAGGATAGCCATAACGATCAATAAATCCTCCGGAAGCACCTGCATACTCAAAAAACTCTTTCTGATGCCAGCTTAATATCTTAGGCTGACAAGCAGCTACCTGCGGATGGGCCTCCATATAATCAATCTGCACGTCCAACCATCCCGGTGTCACCTCTACGTCACTGTTCAACAGGACCACATATTGGGCTTCAATTTGAGACAAAGCACGATTATACCCCTCAGCAAATCCGTAGTTACGATCCAAACGAATCAGTCTGACAGACGGAAACTCACGCTCCACAACCTCACACGAAGCATCAGTTGAAGCATTGTCAGCTACGCAAATTTCCACATCTGCTCCTTGTGAACAAGCTATTACAGAAGGCAAGAAACGCCGGAGCATTTCCATGCCGTTCCAATTGAGAATGACAACCGATGTACGTATCATACCAATTCTCCCTTTAAAGCAGTACCGTCTTCATTAAACTCACCCATACGAACCTGAACGAGATGATTGTCCAAAGAATCATCATGCTCCAGTTCCACACGAATGTAATTTTCCGTGAAACCATGCATCGGCATACCGGCTTTTGACTTTTCCATCAGAACCTTTGCTTCCTGACCGATATGACGCGCATAAAAGGCTTTGGTCTTTTCATCCGACAAGGCAAGCAACCGCTGGCTTCGCTGATGCTTTTCTTCAGCCGGAACCACATAATCTATTTTTAAAGCTTGTGTACCGGGACGCTCCGAATAACTGAAAACATGCAATTGTGTTACATCCAATCCGCGGATAAACTCATAAGCCTTTTCAAAATACTCCGGAGTTTCTCCCCGAGTACCCACAATCACATCTACCCCGATAAAAGCATCGGGCATCAGTTCTTTGATCTTCCGTATCTTCGACGCAAAAAGCGCTGTATCATACCGACGGCGCATCAACTTCAGTACTTCATCACATCCTGACTGTAACGGTATATGAAAATGAGGCATAAAAGCCCTGGAATGTGCAACATATTCAATAATCTCATCAGTCAGCAAGTTGGGTTCTATGGAAGAAATACGGAAACGTTCGATGCCTTCTACCTGATCAAGAGCCTTTACCAAATCAAAAAAAGTCTCTTCTGTTGTCTTGCCAAAATCACCGATATTCACACCTGTCAGTACAATTTCCTTTCCACCTTCGGCTGCAGCTTGTCTGGTTTGTGCAACCAGATCCTCGATTTTTCCATTCCGGCTTCTGCCACGTGCAAAAGGAATTGTACAGTATGAACAAAAATAATCACAACCATCCTGAACCTTTAAGAAGTATCGTGTACGGTCACCACGTGAGCAAGATGGAGCAAACGAACGAATATCTTTAGTAGCAGTTGTGATAGCTTCTCCATGTTCATGCTTTTCCAAACTGCCTAAATAGTTGATCAGCTCTCCTTTTTGTTCAGCTCCCAATACCAAATCAACTCCTTCTATATTTGAAACCTGCTCCGGCTTCAGCTGTGCATAACATCCGGTTACAACAACAAAGGCTCCCGGATGCTGTTTGGTCAGGCGATGAATAGCCTGACGGCATTTCTTATCTGCAATTTCTGTCACCGAACAAGTATTGATCACACAAATATCCGCTTTTTCTCCTTTTCGGACAGTACGGACTCCCACATCCTTCAGCATTTTCCCAATGGAAGATGTTTCTGAAAAGTTCAGTTTACAGCCCAATGTATAGTAAACCGCTTTTTTATCCTGAAAAACAGTTGTATCAATCATAAAAGAAATAATTAGAACGCAAATTTAAGCAATAAATTCGATGAATAAAACCTTGTTTAATTTTTATTATTATCTTTCACAGATTAGTTTTATAATTATATCATTGATAATCTGATAAATACAATCCAACTAGTCTCTTATTAACGGTAATTCGGGCCAGAAGTCTATACAAATAATCTACAAAAGCAAATAGAAAAATAGGTTTTAAAACATATTTTTTTGAAAAAAACTTGCATGCAAGTGAACAACGTATTGAAAAAGTATATATCTTTGCAGCGTTTTAAGAGAACAACATAAGTATTACAGATTTAAAAAGCAAAGAAAATGAAAAAATTAGTATTTTTGTTCGTAGCATTCGCTGCAGTATCATTCGCATCTTGCGGTAACAAAGCTCAGTCAACAGAAGAAACTACTGATTCAGTAGCAATTGAAATAGTTGAAGAAGCAGCTCCGGTTGTTGATTCAGCAGCAGTAGCAACTGACTCTGTAGCTAGCGATTCTGTAGTTGCTGAATAATCTAGCGAACATCAGAGAGAATTGAAAGTCTGTAAGCTCAGCCTACAGACTTTTTTATGTCCTTATGCATCGTTCAGGAGTATACAGACATCATCTTTACCTGTTTTTCCTTTTATTCGAAAATCTCTCGCCTCTAATTCCTCTGTACCATTTCAATCAATTTCCGGTACACTAATAGAGATCATACCCATTTTCTTCTTGATAACAATCGCATAAATGGTATTTTGAACTTCATCTACACACAATCGCAACAAACGTTTATCTGTAATTATCTTTATAAAGGACTTTCCATTCCAATTGAATAAAGTAACAGCTGAAGGGTTCATTGCATCTCCTATATCATACAATAAGGTATAAAAGTATCGGTCAGGTCAGTGGCATAGACATCTTCAAATTCCAATTGAGTAGCTTCCTTCCCTACGACATGATCAGAATTTGCCCCTTCTGCCAATGCATATACAGATTCATAAATAAACAACGTTGTATCCATAGAAAGTTGGCAGCCTTTTTGATCATTAAAAATCTCCAGAATTCCGCCCACTACTCAGAACAGACCATGCTTCTTCCTTACCGGGACTCTGATACATTCAACAGAATAATCCGTATAAACAGATCTCAATAGATGCTACGCCTTATTGTAAAGGCCATAACGCAATACAAACAGGGTTGCTTTAATCAGATATTTTCCTCTTGTGCAAAGAAAGCATATCATAAAAAACATAAGGTTATCTGAAGCAGGAAATAGATAATAGTCCAACCTATATTCCGGATAAGGCATATCCAGAATAGGATCAGTCTGCTGATAATAGGAAACCAGCTTACGTGAAGCTAAATCATACACATATAGTGAATCTCTCCGAGAAAACAGTTGAAATTAGTTAGCAGACAAAAGTTCTACCGTGTCCTGACCCTTTATGCGCAAAATGTTTAATAGGAATTCCTTTCAATGTATAGAGATGAAAACAATATCCATTTTCAAATAATCTATAACATGACAATGAATGGATCAGTACCTCTATCTGCAAAGGAAAACGCCATAAGAAAGAATCATTAAGAATCCTTACAGAAGTAACAGATACACTATCCAAACTAGAAACAGTTTCAGCGTCATAAATTGATTTTTCCAATCCCGAACATCCGCTGTCGGATATCAGTGTCACGGATAAATCCAGTGTCACCTTAC
>UMAC01039397.1_pt1 | contig 17386 bp, 15 predicted proteins | sample 1963591 | NCBI WGS metagenome assembly UMAC01 (sample SAMEA4835904, study PRJEB28245) | human gut metagenome | biome: gut microbiome; material: fecal sample | place: Denmark | collected 2008
CACGAAGCGCCGCAGCGCCGAATACGACGACGGCGTGGTAGTAGAAGAAGAACTCTACGACGAGCGCTCACCGCGTCAGGCTAACCGCAAGATTTTCGCCAAAGACGAGGGCGAATACGTGGAGTTTGAAGAGGAAAAGGAAAAGTAAAAGAGTAAAAGGTAAAAAGGGTTATATAATACACTTTTGCGTTTTTATCTCCCATCTACCATTTTTCCGTCTTTTTCCGCCGCAACTTATTTGCGGAAGAGTTGCTCAGTGTCAGCAACGTCAGTCATGCGCAATTTGCCGTCTGAGGCACGAAGCTTCAAACGGTTACAATTCGTAACCGTTTGATTACCTTCCTTAGAAGGTCTGCAACCTCAACTATATCCTTTACTTAACCAGGGTTGTCACATCCTCCATATAGATAATCTTATCATCCCATCCGTCTCCGAAGATACTCGGCGGATGAGTAGTGATGAATTTCTATTTCTTTAATTTTGGAGTATGCCATAACATCGCTTGTTTACAGTGCCCACCTTATTCAAACAAGCACTCGTTATTAGTGATACGCATGCAAAGTTAATATATTTTCCACCCAAAAGCAAGATTTCGACCGAACAATGTCCACCATTTTGTTTCTGACGGCGGAGATTGATTGTGGGGAGATGTTCGAGGATAGAGACAAAACATGTTAATAGGACACCCTCCGTGTAGGTCAGGTATATCTGCACGGAGGGTATTATTAATGATTATCAGCAATCATACCACCAAAAATATATCACAGATAAACAAAAGAAAAGGGCAACCCGATTGGACTACCCGTTGCATTTATAAAATAGTACGACGCTCACGCGCCCCAAAAGTGTAAACTCCAAGAGTTCGAGTGCAAAGGTACGCAGTTTTTCGTTAATCCTCGCTATGTTCTTCGGACTAATTTTCTGAAGCCTCCTTAGTATTGTAGCATTTGGTTTTCGCTCATGTCGCAGATTCGAACCAGGGCGCGGGCCGATCTGTAGGGCGAGAGTGCATCCAGCAATTCGCCGATGGTGTGGTATTGATGATTTAGTTCCATTGGGTTTCTTATTCCGCTTGCTCCTCTGTGTTTCTTTTAGTACCAAGTAGTTTTTGCTTCTTCTTTTCTACGGCCTTGATGCTTTCAACCGTTGGTAAATCTTCAGGCATTGTTCCGCCAAGTTCTTTGATTGTCTGGCGCACTTTTGCACCAACTTCATAATGGGTAAGATTCGCCTTTTGTTTGTTGGTTATATTATCCCTCCTTAGTTTTTCTTCTGTTTGAGTTGCACGGAAAAGATTCGCTGCCAGTTCTGTACTTCCCATGTGGTCTAATATCTTCTGACTTTTCTTCAACCCTTTGTGGGAATGAATGTCTTTCGCAGTCATTCCGCCATACAGTCCCCGATAACCGTAATTTTGGAACTTGGCATAATCTTTGGCATCTATAACACCTGCATCTTTCGCGGCACTTGCCAACAAGGAATTGTGTTTTAGCATTTCTGTACGCAGGAACAATCGCTTTTCCTCCTCACTGGACAACTCTTGGTATTCTGCCATTTGCTGCACCTCGGCGATACGAGTCTGAATGGCAAAGTAAGTTTGCCCCTGTGCTACAATTGCTTTACTTGGGTCAGCATTTTGTACTATGAGATAGCAAGCATATCTGGATAGTTTGACGGAATCAACTAAGCGTTCCGCTCCCGAACCAATCCCGACCATTTCGTGGAAATCCACGAAATGGTCCTCTATCCGTTGACCGCTATTGATACAGGCAGTCTTTGCTTTCTCTATGACGGGAAGGAAATTCCTATATTCATTGTATTCCAGTATTCTCCACATAGCTCGTGATGTCCAGTACTCGTTACCAAAATCATCCAAACTCTTTATGCTTTCAAATAGAGTGATCGTTCTCTTTGTAAGTCTTTTGCTCATAATGCTGCTTATATTTTGTTAAAATTGAATCTTATGCTGCTTTTCTATTTGTGTTTTATGCTCGAAGTCCGTGCGGTACGATGCCGCGATCATTACGAGCCTGTCAAATATGTCCTCGCCGAATTAGCGTCGGTTGAACTTGGAGCAGAACGGCAACTTGAAGCCGTGCATCACCGTACCACTCCGCAGCGCCATGTGGTGACGGCAGTACTTGCACTGTACTGTTGTTTGCTCTCTAACTATACTACATCATGTGAGCCCCTGTACTGACACGCTACACCTTCCTTGTCTCTCATCTCCTTGAAATTCCTACGACAAGATGCTTCGTCGGGGAAAAACTTGTTAAACTCGAAAATTTTCATATTATCACTATTCTATAAATGCACTATAAAGGTAATCATTTTGATTCAAATCACCAAGTGTTTTCCTAACAGTTTTTATCCAAGTGCAAAATTTCGGCCTATTCTGAAGGATAGACCGGAATTTTGGTGGTATGATTGCGGATAATCATGTTCATCTCCCATCCACCATTTTTCCGCCATTTTCCGCCGCAACTTATTGAAACTCAAATACAGCAAAGGCTGGAAGATATGTTTGTTATCTTCCAGCCTTTGCTTTTATCTTCCAGCCGGAGAGGGGTATCTACCAGGCGCGACAATTATCCGCTAATTGTAATCTGCATAAGATCTGATTGCACGTTCTCAATCTCGTTATAACCTTCTGTATGTACAGCCTTATCAAGAATATCAGTCTTGAACGCTACATTCTTTCCTTTACAGAGCATAGAGCCTATTTGCATTACAAGTTTATATAGTTGATGACCTTGAATATGCAGATAAGCATTGGCTTCATCAATGTGCTCATTTGTCATATCCTCAGGCTGCTGAAGTTTACTCATTTCCTTATCAAACAATTCAGCGACTCTTCCTATATATCCATTTCCATTGTCTTCCAATTCATCACGCTTAGGTTGCAGTGGCAGGCAAGAATTGAATTTTGTTATGTTCCATTGCTGATTTAAGTCTGAACAACTGCTGTAATGTACCAAATAAATCAATGGACGATATACTACCACAGAAAGATTATGAAGGAAGACCTTAAAGTCAAATTCCGAATCTGACACCAATTCAGTAAAACGCTCTTGCAGATGCTTTGCCTCACAGAAATGATTTTCCCATGAGTAAGCGTAGGTTTGAGCAATGCAATTATTTGCCGTAAGTCCTTCTTCGCCTCTCAGCAGTCGCAAATCACTATCTATGCATATAAAGAACCGTTTATTCAGATACGGCTTATAGCGTAGACATTGTTCACATCCTCTTGAATCCGTCCCCTTCTCATTCTTTGAATATGTAATAAACCGGTATTTGGCAGGATGTGCTTCTTGGAGTTGGTTGCTCCAAAATGGCACATCATCGGTATTTTCCAAGTGTACAACAGCCTTTATGCTTCTGTCACGCAATGGAATGTTACTATAATATAACGCTTGTTGATAGATTCTATTCATATCCTTTACTTAACCGGGGTTGTCACATCCTCCATATAGATAATCTTATCACCCCATCCGTCTCCGAAGATACTCGGTGAATGAGTAGTGATGAAATACTGAGCGTTTGGATTAAGCCTTACAAGCATGTTTATAAGTTCAAACTGCCAACTGATATCCAAAGAATTCTCCGGCTCGTCGAGCAACACATACGCCTCATCCCCGTCCAACAGGAAAACACGGAGGAGAATCAGCAGAATCTGCTTTTCGCCAGAAGACAAAGCACTGATAGGAATTGTCTCTTCCCCAGAAACAACATTAAACTTGTTGCCCTCAATCTCAATACGTTTACCTGTAGTTTCAAACAGTCCGTTCACGATAGCGCAGAAGTTATCTATGCCAGCCTTCATCTCCATTTGTCTTTCTACAGAAGCGTCAATCATAGACATGCGGTGATACATCATAGACGGACCGGTCTTCATGTCGAACATGTAGAACTCCAAATCCTGCGTCAGAGCATTTGCCACCTTTCGCTTGTCGCGCATCGCTATATTGTCAATGGAAGGTACAAATACAACCCTGTTCTTATCGGCTACATATTTAAGTGCAATCTTATTGATTTCGTTGAGCAATGTCGTCTTGCCACTACCATTTATACCAACAATGATATTTACATCATCGTTAGCGTTTATGTGTACATTGTACTTTCCCCAGAGGCACGTTTCTATTTCTTTTATTTTGGAGTATGCCATAACATCGTTTGTTTACAGTGCCCACCTTATTCAAGCAAGCACTCGTTATTAATGATACGTATGCAAAGTTAATAAATTTTCCTCCCAAAAGCAAGGTTTCTGCCGAACTATGTCCTCCACTTTGTTTCTGACAGCGGAGATTGATTGCAGCGAGATGCTCGAATATAGAGACATAAAAGGATAATAAAACCCCCTCCGTGTAGCCTGTTAGGCTGCACGGAGGGGATTTACTCAGAGTTCTTCTAATTTTATATCTTCCTCTTTCTTTTCATCCAAGAATGATAAGAACAAATGAAGGAAAGCTGTCTCTCTAAAGAAGTGATTGGGATCATCTTCCATCTTTTCGTAAATATACGAGAAACCGAAGTTGGCATATTGCTCCATTTTATCAATGAGTTGATCTACAACTTTCCTTGGGGTTATTTCACCCTTATCTAAAGCAATCAGATCTATATCTGTTTTTGCGACTAAGGCTGCAAATATAAATTTGCGTATTTCACCATAAGATGTTCTACCTATACGATTTTCTTGATTACCCCAATATTGGATTGGCTGACCATAGGTTTTAAGCTGTGCCTTATCTTCAATCAAAGGTTTGGTTTGATCGAAATACAATCCAATAAAAAAAGCTATGATAAAAGCTTCATATCCCGCACCAAATGTTTTAGCACGAGCATGTTGATATGATGTTGTTCCACGTCCATAGTCTGTAAAAACATCCATAATAGACTCTTGATAGCGCTTTTCCCATTGTGGGTTGCGCTTACTCCAAATGTCATATAATGATTCCATAGTTATTTTATTTTATCAACAATAGTTCGTATTGTAGCCATGTTATGACTGTCGAAGTTATCTGCTTTTCTGATTCTATATACTCCACAAGTTAGTTTATCAACCTCATTCAAGCGAAGTTGTCCCTTTGTTATAAAATCTTTAGTCACAATTATGCATTGTTTTTTGATCTTATCAATGACATTATAGAACCCTTCTTCCTTAGAATCACCAAACGAAGATGTCGCAGCATCAAATATTAACGGATAATTCTCATCACATTTCTGATCAGTAAAGTCAGAAATGGCAAATAGCACAGACATATACATGACCGTTTCTTGAGATCCCGAAGGATTCTTTATTTCTGTTCCATTTGAACTATAAAGTTTAATTTCCGTAGAATCTTCAACTGTTTGACGCAAACGAATTTCTCCATGAAAATCCCTTGCACTTAGCTTCTCCAAATATTCATTGGCACATTCCTCTAAAGCAGCTAAGAAACGTCTCAGGTTTTCTTTTTTAGCCTTCTTAAAGGCCTTGGAAATCTCTTCCAACACACGATGCACATCTCTGTAAACTTTCACTTGGCTGCTTTGCGGATTAAGTTCATTGAACTTTTGGTGTAAATCTGCGTCCTGAGTTTTTAAATCCTGCAAATCTCGTTCCAATTCCACCAAACGTGTTTCAGCACGTCCTTTCTGTTCGAACATACCCTTAATGTCCAAGAAACTCTTTTGCAGCAATTCCTCTGACACATTACCTGCTTGTATCAGCAATCTTGCCTTTTCATCTTCTGTGTCCTGTTCTTTTTCTTCATTCTTTTTCAGATCTTCTCTCCAACGATCTTCTAGACCAAGACGGTCAAATATATCTGTTGAGATTCTTGCAATTTGAGCTTCTACGTCTCCCCCCATTCGTATACCAATGTGGTGCAATTCTTCAACATAACCACTAGTGAACAACTGCTTTTTCTCAATTGAAGCTTTTCTCTCGTCAAATTTCAGCTTGGCTTCTATGTGTTTCTTATATTCATTGAGCTTGTTTACCATAAACTCATATGCACGAGAACCTTCTGGAGCAGGACTTCCACAAACTTTGCAGACATGATCGTGTATCATCTCCTCCATTGTTTCCTGATTTGGTAAGTACCATGGCAGTTCTGCAACATTCTCTGAAAGCATACCACGAACTTCTTCCAAAGCCTCTTTCTTACCAACTTCTTTAGCATTCTCTTCTAGGAAAGCTTTCTCTTGGCGTCTTTTCTCCTTGCTGAATTCAGAACATTTCTTTTTGAAATCTGTCAATATCGGTGGAAATGCGCACAATATCCATAACTTGTCTAACAAAGCAGTATTCTTGTTTACCATGCTAATGTTAGCCCTCAATTTTAACGACTTATCCTTTAATGTTTTGAGTCGTTCGCTTACTTCATTAAAACGTTCTGTTGTCTCTTGGTTCTGTTCTAATTCTTCAAGTTTGGAAGAGAATAGAGAAACAGATAGCTTCTTTTCGCTGATTTCCTTCTTCTTATTTAGAAGATCTTCCGAGACACGCTTCATTTGTTCATTAAGAGTATAGGCCTGAGAAGCGATCTTTTTGTCTGAGGTACATTCTTTTTTATAAGCTTTTTCTGACTTCTTCTCCATCTCCTCAGAAAGATCAACTAGCTTGTCAAAATCTCTTACACCAGAGAATTTATCAACAAGTTCTTTTAATGCAGCTGCATTCTGAAAGACATTGAGAGTAGACTCTCCCTTGAACATACTGAACCGCTGGATAAAAGCATCAAAGCATCTATCCATAAGTTCTTTTCCATTCACAACTTCACGTCCGCTACTTGTCTCTTCATAGCCACGGAAGGTAATAGAAGATGTCTTGAACGAATTATCAGATATACGCTCAAATGTAAATGACTTTTCAACGATCTTCTCTCCATCGTGATCAAACACCATTCTTACTGCCACCTCATCACTTTCGCCGATCTCCAATTTCGACTTGCGCATTTCAGAAGCATTGTGTATACTGTTATTCTCTGTAGCTGTATTAAAGAGCCACTGTAAAGCCTCAAAGAATGTTGTTTTTCCATCACCATTGTCTCCAATGATAAGAGTCAATCCATCAGAGAACTCAAATTTATTCTCTCCATAGTAACTACGGAAGTTTCGTATAGAGATTTCTTTTATTATCATACGTTTCTCTTTAAATATTCTGTTACTTCTTTGTATATTTCTCTCTCTGTTGCTTGTTCTGACGAACGTTTGATTATTTGAGCAACAACACTGACAACGACATTGTCAGAATCAACAGCTTGATAGATCGAGGAAATTTCAGCAGGATTATAATCGCCGAACTTCATCAGGTCTGGGTCTGTTAGCACAGCTTCAAGCATCTTGTCATTATTTGTAGTATATTCCATAATTATAATATGTTTATGTTATAATATGTTGTAATATCATCAAGTTCTGTATATGTAAAGTCCGCATTTTCAGATAAAGATGCAAAATCTCTCACACGTTTCATCTCCATTTCTAGTAGCCTTCGCTCCATATTGAAATTTTCTGCTGCAGAGTTTATTATAGGAGCAACTATTAGATCATGAATCACAGCATTGTACTTATCCTTATGTTTTCTCAGAATTCGACCTCTACGTTGAATGAATTGTCGAGGGTTTCCAGTACTAGCACAAAACACTGCCATTTCGCTGCGTGGAACGTCTACACCTTCATCAAGACATTTCATTGAAGTGAGTACTTCCAAATCGCCATTAGCAAAATCACATAAGATCTTGTCTCTATTTTTTGATGAGGAGGTGAACTCACACACAGTAGTAGTATTACTTATACCCTTAACAATATCTGTGTATTGATCTATTAAATGTCTTGAAGTGTCGTCGTCACCAATAATATCTGATGTATCAAAAACATCTGATGTATCATCCGACTTGTTGCCTTCTGGTACATATACCAAGGTATATTTCAAGTTACCTTTTTCCTCATACCTTTGCTTCAAGATGTTGCGGAATACGCCTTCTTTATTCTTTGCTTTATGTATTATACGTTTCCGTTTCAACAGTAAAGCCATAAGGATATCATCACTTTTAGGAAAAGACAGGCTGTCATAGTTAAAGTATTTTGCCAGTTGTAATGATATCTTTATATATTCAGACATTTCTTCATCATCCAAGTACACGACATGAGGATAATAATAGTAGCGGCAAAGGAAGCCATTGTCTATAGCATCACGCATAGAATACTCAAATGTATACCCTTTTTCACTTCCAAAGAAGTTTGCCAACCTACTATTGGCAACATCATCATACTGTCTATTAGGAGTCGCAGACAGCCCTATACGACGAAGATACTTAATAGCGTCAAGCCGATCAAGTATTCTACCTGCCCCCATATTATGAGCCTCATCCGCAATGAATAGAGTTTGATTTACAGAAAAGCCATTCAATGTTTTGAAAACATTGGCACGAACAAACGATGCATAAGTAGATATAATGATAAAAGACTCCTTGCTATTAGAATAATTAAATGTTTCTTTTATATGCAACGTCTCTATCTCATCCTTCCACTTTCTATTACGCGAATATACCTTATATATGTTTTTGAAATTAAATTTGTGACATTCGTCAACCCATTGTTCAACCAAGGTTTGAGTCGGCACAAGTATGATCGCTTTGTAATAACCTTTACTTTTATATATTTCTAATAGACAATTAAGAGATGTTATGGTTTTTCCTGTACCCGTAGCCATCGCAAATAATCCACGCTGCTTATTATTCTTCCATTTTTCAAAAGCCTGTTTTTGATATTCACGAGGACCTGAAGGATATGGGAAATGTGGTACATCATTACTGCTATCATGCACACAAGCGTTTTCTCCACTCACTTTCAGTGCTTTTCTTTCTGCTTTGAGTCTTTTCAGTTTACGCTCAACATCAAGCAATTCATCAACATCTTTTTCCTTAAAGGAAGAAGCAATTGCTATTTCGAGTTTATCTGCTGACAAATATTCGATGCCTGATTTCTGATGATTCATAATGGCATCAAACTCTTGACGTTGACTCTTTATGCGTGCACGCACCATACCATCTACGCTATCGCTTCGATCTATTTTTATTTCTTCCAGATTGTTGAACAGCCCACTAATTGTAAAATTCGCAGACCCGATGAAAGAAGTAACGCTGTCTCCATCTCTGAATTGTCCAGACTTAGTATGCGCTATACCTTTACGGTTACGTGGACGTATTATTCGTATATCAATACGCTTGTTGTAGATGAGGAAGGCCAGGCAATCAAAGAACTGCTGCTGATATTCGTCAAATGTTTTTCGCAACGATTCAAAATCTGTAAGATCAAAACAATTGATGAATGTACCTTTTATTCCTTCGTTTATTGCTTTCTTATCTGCTTCCGAAACTATTTGGTTTATTACAAGACGCATTCTGCCACCATTCGCAATGAATGTAGCAAAGCCAACAGCAAGCACACTGATAGCAGCAGAGCTAAAATAGCCCAGCTGCAAATCAAACTCACTGCTATTTCTTAAACCATCGTTGAAGAATTTCTCGGGCGAATTATTTTCTCCAGGACGATATGTGCCGTCTTCAGCCCAATCAACCTCGTATAGCATAAATCAAAAGATTTTAGATGAAACAATTTGTACACATTACCTCATCATCGAACAATTCGACAAGTGTTGTACCCTTTTGTTTAGCGCGGTTTTCCTCCTGACGTTTTATGATGTCAAGTTTTATCTTTCTTATACGTTCTGGTTTTATCATGTCAGCAAGACTTTCTCCTTGATTCCATGTATAACCGTCTTTTTCGAACTCCATTGCTTTTTTATATAGCTCAGGATGTTGTTCATAAAGCCATATCCATTCTATTTTCTGCTGAAAAAAGCAGAAATAACAACCAGAACGGCTTCTGCAATAAGTACCGGTCTTTCCATCCACTTCAAAAGGTATTTCCTCATAATACTTTGGCACACCAACGCCACTCTCTCGTAATAGTCGGAAAATATCATCTTTTACAAGGACCTCGTCATTGTCTATCAACGGAAAACTATCAAGTTTGCCAATTGGATATTCTGTTGTTTTCAAATATTCAAAAACAACATGGTTGAATAGTTTTACATCTATGTCAAGCAATGCATTCAGTTTCTTTGAGTAGTAGAACTGTTTGGATATAGGGCGCTTCAAAATCTCCATAATATCCTCACGTTGATAGTCCTTGCATAAGCTATCATATAATGCTATTATCTGTTCTTGCTGATCATTATGGAGAACCTTATTTATGACATCAATGCTCCATATATTACGACGGAATGGGAACACGGCTTGAATATTGGGTTTTGAAGAAATGTATCCATCTCGATCCTCGTCGCCACGTATGCCTACATATGACACAGCATAGTCCTCGCCAACATAGCGTTCAAATTCTGCCAGTTTCATCTTTTGTGTACACCAACGAGCCTGCGGTGATGGCAGAAAGCCACCACACGCTTTAAGGAAATGCTCAAAAGGTGTCGGTTCTGGACTGTCCTCGGCTGCACGGAGTCGTTTAATGCTACCAAGGTAAGCCCCGAGACGATCTATCAGCAACTCTGTTTCCGCAAGTTCGCATCCTGTATCAGAGTTGTAGTATTCTATCTTTAATTGCGGATATTTCTGTTTTAGGTATATAGCCAATGCAGCACTGTCTTTACCTCCAGAAATTCCAAGTATGTGTCTTACGTTCATTTTGACATTTTTTTATTCAACACTCTTAACAATGTACATATAGCGACATTGTTATTGTCTATGTTTGCGAGTGCGTTATTTAAAAGCATTTCAAGTTCATCCGCTTTCTCTGTTTCTGTTTTTGTCAGCTTGAATGTCTGAGATGAGATGTTTGTGCCTTTTGTAGCAACCATATCAACAGAAAAACACTCCTCGTCACTATCAATGTCCATCTGTGATATAACTGAATATTTCTCGCATTCGCGGAACAACATTATAAGATTGTGTACAAGCTTTTCTTCTTGATCATCACGCAATCGTTCAAGCGGTTGTTCTAAAGCAGTGTAACAGATTGACTGATACCATTCCTTGCGATTATCAAATTCTGTCATTACGTGATGATAGAACTCCTTGAGACGATCTGTCAGAAGATGCTCGTTAACAGAAGCAAATCGGCTGCGTATAGTCAATATGTATTCCGTATAATCATATTCCTCAATGCTCAATGCATCTAACAGACTTGATTCTATACGATCTATCAGATCATTATAGCATGATCGTAATTCTCTCACAGCACGGTTAACGACATAACAGAACTCTTCCACTTTTTCTTTGTTCTGCAATGCAGTTTTATCAAAACCTAACGCCTCTGGCAAATCCTCGAAGAATGTCTTTTCTGGATCTTTAGCTACTGCGAGAGTGTCGCGGAAACGTGCCGTCTGCTCGTGGTTAAACTTTCGTGTATGCTTGGCATAATCGTTAAGTTGTCTACTATAGAAGAAAAAGAACGGCTTAATAGTCTCAATGAAGTCGTTGCTTTTTACATCTCCCAAAGTCTTTACGTTAAGGAATTTGCGATATTGGTTGAATATATCCATACGTACGCCTGATACGTCCAAAGCTTTAATACTATAGTCGGCAGGATGCTTTTGTAGTAGTTCAAAGAACTCCATATTCACATTCGGTATATATGCACCTCCTGTGCCATACAACGAATACTCCTGCTTCTTAATGTACAGATATGTAGGAATCCAAAATTCGAGGAAACCTTGTTTTAATTTATATGGACGTGCCGACAATAACTTTATCAGTTCTGATATTTTACGTGGTTTGTTGGTTGTTGAAACCAAAAACTCCTCACAAGCGTCCCACAAAGGCATTATTCCGTCATTGGTAGGTTGACTTGAAAAAGCGCCATCTACATGAAGTCCAGTATGCTTCAACAGAGAATAATATATGGTTTTCTCTGGAGGAAATTTATCCTTGGCAAATCCGAAATCCACTTCATTTCCTTGATTAAGCATCGCTGCCAGATATTTCACACGGGCACTTGATATCGAACCGCTCAACTTATGACGATTGAACAATTCATTATTCATTATCGGTGTCTTAGGATAGATGGTTTCGCACACATGCGACAGAAGTTCGTTGAACATACGGAAGGTCTTAACTTCCATCTCTTTGCCATCGAATATCCATGTTACATCATCACTATATGAAAACAATGCTTCATTAAGCGACTTATCTAACAATACCTTCTCATACTCCAAGAGATTTTTCACTTCTGTTATAGCAACATGATCGGACTTATCCAGTAGCACCTTGCTGAGTATATAGTTATACTTCTCTATTAAGTATAGATGATCTACAAGTTCACTTGTATTTTTAAAGCAAGCAAAGACTATTGCATTGCTACACTCGTTACTTAATGCAACTGTATCCTTTACAACATTCTTGTTTGAAGAGAATATGAGTTGTATGTAGCCATCTGTATCACCTGTAGGAGTTTTATCCTGACCTTCCTCTAATATCTCATATTCAAAATAACGCGGCGTTCCTTTCTGAAAGTAGCACATCTTTACCGGTGCAATCTTCTTAAAGCAATAACTGCGTATTTCATCAACAAAATTTACGGGACGACCTACTACTAAGCCTGCTTTTCTAATCTCGTCTTCGATGTTTATATCAGTTCCATCAAATAGTATATATCGTAATTTATAGCTTGCAAAGCGTATTATCTTGTATTGCTCAAGGAGGTTGAGTATATGTAAAGCATCTTCAACTCCAAGCGCAACTTTAGCATAATTGGCAGTTTGTTCTCGCGTCATCTTGAAAGAAGAATTGCCAAGCAAGTTTAACAATCCAATAGTTTTTACTATCTTTATTGCTCCAAGCAATTCATTCTTAGTTTCCCATGATTGACCTTCTACACGTTCGAGTGCCACCTGCATAGAACTCCATTGCATTGAGTCTGCATTGGCATCCTTTAGATACGAATAGAAATTATGCAAAATATAGTCGTAACAATTTGCAAGACCATAAAACCCATCTTCGTATTCACACAACGAGTTTGCTCCTTTCGTATTAAGAAAGGAGAATAATGAACGTTCGTTCTGTCCATAACGCTGAATAGCCTGAGTAATGGCATAAGCAGAGAATGGCTCTAACGGATAAAGGGCTTTCGCTGTTTCTGGAGTAAATCCATCAGATACGAATTTCGTATCTTTTGCAAGTTCGCACAATTTGGTTAATCCAGGTGCATTGTCGCCTAAATCTTTACATAAACCATTTTGTTTTGATGCAAGATAAAGCAGTTGCTCTACAGGTTCGATAAAGACTAATTCCTTGAAACGTCCTTTCACCTTGTTCCATTCTTCTTTCTGTACTGTAGAAAGTTTTCTTGCGTATGCACTGAAGTTTTGGTGCAGGGTTGTTATAAGCAATATTTGTCTTGTAGGGACATTGACAAACTCTGCAAGTTTCTGCATAAAATACAGTTCCTGCTCAGGATCGTTCTTAGCAGCATGTTCGAGTACCTTACCAAATTCATCAATGAATATGATAAGGAAACTTCCGCGTTTCTTTGCTTGGTTATATCTGTTACGCAATTCGTCAAGCACATTATCGGCAGTTCCGTCAGTAGCCAATTTATTGCGCATTAATGAAGCAAGATCCTTATAATCTCCTACAATCTTCAGCACTTCATACTTTTTACATGAAGATAAAGTCTGCGGATTTATAAGATTATGTTGACCTTTGCTCTGCAAATCTTTTTCCAACGCAAGCAAGAAGCATGACTTGCCAGTACCATACGAGCCAATAATCGTGAACGAATGAATACCAGAATTATACCCATTTACGATTCCGGATGCTACTTCTTGAGCATTTGGAGTTACGATATAATTGAAATCCTTGTTCTGACCTTCTTCTATATTAGCCGATAAACTAAACTGCTGCATTTTCGTAGTATCTGTTAAGTAAATCAATGGGGTCTATTTTCTTGCCTTCCTTGAAAAGAAGTTGGCGAATGCCTGAATTGTCACTATACTGCACATATTCGGAATACTCGCAATCTATACGTTTCATCATCTCAATCACTTCAATATCAGTCATGCAGAATACAAGTCCAACATTCTGCAATGTGTCATACGCAACTGTTCTATCTTCACCTTTCATCATAAGGATGGCATAAAAGAAGATCTCCAATGGTACGGAACGTTTTCCTTCTATATTGAATGTGAAGACCTTATCTGATTTGTCGTGTCTGATAAGATTCAGGTCTATCAACAGAGATGAATAATCTTCATAAGACTTAGGATTTGATGGTTGAGTATAATTCTGAACCAACACATTAAAGTCTTTTCCTACTGTATTAGCATTGAATTGCTTCTGTTTGTCATCTTCTGTCATCAGACGTTTTACATAGTTCTGCATCTGCTCCTTATCAAACTGTTTGCGTTCTTTCTGGTAGCGTAGAAATAGAATGTTATAAAGAGTTGCTTCTTGCGTGATAACAAGAAGTAAATGAAGCAGCCATAGCGTGCCAAGACTTTCTATATATCGGTCTTTGCCATGCTCCTTTCCAAACAAGTAATTTGCTAACTTATTCGGTTTGTCCTGCTCCGTCATACTTAAAGCCTTTAACCAATAGCGTATTGAGGCTACCATGTTTTTGCCAACACCTAATTCCACAACAGAGTTAGGATCGTTGAAATTATTGTCTTTTACAATATAATCATATCCTTTTATCGGCCATAACATTCTACATGGAAACGATTCATGACCTGAGAACACATACTTTTTATACATAAAGAAAAATACCTTATTCGTTATGTTTCCGACAGAACCCCAATATCAGATAAATTAGACCTACGTTTTGCTTTTATGCTTTAAAAAACAGAATGCGTGGGTTCTTTCCCTTCGCCCGTTTCGCAAACCGTAGGCCTTCGCATTGCCCAAAATCGCAAAAAACGGACAACTGCAGAAAGCCCACGCATAATATACAATATAGTCCCATACATGGGAAGCCATATACACACGTACCCATTGTGCATGAGACATATGTATACAGCAACCCAAGGCAGGGTCATAAATATACCTACCGTGGGCATCTACGTTGCCATCTCGTCTTTTGCGATTTTTGTAAAGTTGCGAAGTTTACGGTTTGAAAAGACAAGCGTCAAGTAAACGCCCTATTTCTTAAAAGTCTGCACCCTCCCACTTATTACCCTTTTCGGGCTTTCTGCAGGATTGATACTAAATGCAAAATTAATGAAAATATCTTGAATCACCATACCGACACTGTCTTTTTTGTCTTTCTCATATTATATATGTATATTCGCTTATATTAATATTGCCATTTCCATTGTTTTTTCGTACTTTTGAAGCATAATAACCAAACCTGAAGCTATATGAACAAACCATATTTCAACTATGATATCGCCTATGATGTATATACCAAACAGATAAAGAAAATGGCTGTTGGAAGCATCAAGCGAACTGGCATAAAGAAGATAGCCAAGCCAGTATTGCTGCTGGCTGTGATAAAGGGTATCGAGGATGGAGTTTTCAAACAAAACCGATTCGAATACGAGCAACTTGCAGAGATATACGAGGTCGTATTCAAGAAATACGCAGAGATAGCAAAACAGAGTGAATACACCCTACCCTGCTATCCTTTTTATCATATGCAGACAAGTGATTTCTGGAATCTAAGTATCCTAACGCCGCATTCGGAAACAAAAACGGTTTCGCCTTCCATTGCTTGGCTAAAGAACAACATTGAATATGCTTATTTAGATCATGCCTTTTGGAATATGCTTCAACAGAGCGAATACCGCAAACGGGTGGCTGAGTTTATTGTCAACACGAAGATAAAGACAGCTACGGCTAATAGTCGTTCACTGTTGCGTATGTTCCTCGGTTGGCTCTTGGCTGTGTAAAACTTTCACTCGTGTGTGTGGCATACTATTTGCTACAGCCCGAAAATGGTCTATTTTACCGCTCAGGAGTGCGAGGAAAATGAAGAAGGAAGAGGGCGGACGTATTTTTGAGTGGTTTTAAAAGGGGCGTTTTTAGGGCTTCGCAAACTTATCGTGAGACTTTACATGGTAATAGCTATGCTTTTACTGGGTAAAACCTATGCTCTTACATGGTAAAAGCCCACGATAAGTTGGCAAAAAACAGAGAAAAACTACTGAAAGACATGGGAAAAGTGAGGAAAAACCTAAAATTTGGACAAAATCGGCTTGGAAGGGGTTGGTTCGAGGCGGCGAAATGGCTCGGAAAGCGCGGCGGAAATCTCTAGAATGGGGATTCGCGCGGAAGTCGGGTGGTCAATATGGCGTGAGCAAGTTACGTGGTTGGCGGAAAGAATTTTACTGCGAATTTCGATGGAGGATGTTCTCCCACGGCTGGCACGAATACACCACAAGGGGGTGCAGCTGTCTCTGCTGCACCAACCAAACTGCTACTCATCCCCACAGAATGCACGGAACACACGGAAACTTCTGCTGAGAGAGACTCCCACGGATGGCACGGATGGACACAGATGTTAGGGTGCGCAGGGAGTGAACAACGGATTAAACCGATTGAACGGGTTCCTGCTGCTTGGGATTTTTAACAACGGATTGAATCGATTGAACGGATTGTATAGTAGCGGAGGTATCCTGCCTCCGCCGCAGCCCTCCTACATTCGTGCTATTCGTGCTATTCGTGGTAGAAACATATTGGATGTGAGAGGTCGCCCACAGAACACGCTGAATACACGGAAGACGATTGCTGAGAGATGGACGAACACGAACAACTCGAATAACACGAATTTCGTGTGCCTCCCTACATCTGTGCCATCTGTGGGAGGCTTTTCTCTGCAAGAGGTTCTGTGAGTTCCGTGCGTTCTGTGGGAATCTCTTTCCTCACACAGATTTCACTCTGCACAGATGTTAGTGTGCGAAGGAACTTAACGCGGATTGAACGGATTCGGGAGATTCGTGTTCAATAGATTAAGATTGAATATGTGTTGCTGCGTGCTTCGGAGGCAAGATACCTCCGCTACGGATGGGTGCGCAGAAAATCCGATTAATCAGATAAATCCGTTGTGAAAAAATATATTGTTAGGGTGCGCTGTAAATCAGATGAATCAGATGAATCCGCGTTGTAAAAAAATAACACAATATAGTTTTTGTTTTCAATGCTTTGAGCGATAGTTTGGAATAGTTTTCGTAACTTTGCATATAGAGAAACGAACTCTGAACATTGGGAGAAACGAACTCTGAACATTGAAAGAAAAACAAACAGCATCATGCAATATACAATAACAGCACCCCAGACTATTAACGCTACTATCGCGCTGCCGGCTTCGAAGAGCATCAGCAACCGCGCACTTATCATTCATGCGCTGTCGTGCGGCGACATACTGCCGCAGAACCTCTCGGTGTGCGACG
>UMAC01053341.1_pt1 | contig 17372 bp, 16 predicted proteins | sample 1963591 | NCBI WGS metagenome assembly UMAC01 (sample SAMEA4835904, study PRJEB28245) | human gut metagenome | biome: gut microbiome; material: fecal sample | place: Denmark | collected 2008
GCAACATCGCTCTGCCCGACCTTGCTCCGAAGAACGGCATAAAGGTGGCTGTAGTTGGTAGCGGTCCTTCAGGACTCAGCTTTGCTGGCGACATGGCGAAGAAGGGCTACGAGGTGCATGTGTTCGAGGCATTGCACGAGATTGGTGGCGTATTGAAATATGGTATTCCAGAGTTCCGTCTGCCTAATCACATCGTGGATGTTGAGATAGAGAACCTGAAGAAGATGGGCGTTGAGTTCCAGACCGACTGCATAGTTGGGAAGACTATAACTGTCGACCAGCTCGAATCTGAAGGTTTCAAGGGTATCTTCGTCGGATCGGGTGCTGGTCTGCCCAACTTTATGAATATCAAGGGCGAGAATGCGCTGAACATTATGTCGTCTAACGAATATCTCACTCGCGTCAACCTCATGGATGCAGCCAACCCGCTCGCAGATACACCTCTTAATATAGGCAAACATGTACTCGTCGTAGGCGGCGGCAACACCGCTATGGACTCTTGCCGTACTGCTAAGCGCTTGGGTGGCGACGTAACTCTTGTATATCGTCGTTCTGAGGCAGAGATGCCGGCACGTCTTGAGGAGGTGAAGCATGCAAAGGAGGAAGGCATCAATTTCCTCACGTTGCACAACCCGATAGAATATATCGCTGACGAGAAGGGCGCCGTGAAGGCTGCCGTGCTTCAGGTTATGGAACTTGGAGAGCCAGATGCAAGCGGACGCCGCTCACCGGTGCCGGTTGAGGGTAAGACCGTTACTCTCGATGTCGACCAGGTAATCGTTGCAGTTGGCGTATCTCCAAACCCACTCGTTCCGAAGTCGATCGAAGGTCTTGAGCTTGGCAGAAAAAACACTATCGCCGTTAACGACCAGATGCAGAGTTCGCGTCCAGAAATCTTCGCAGGTGGCGACATCGTTCGTGGCGGAGCCACCGTTATCCTTGCTATGGGCGACGGCAGAAGAGCTGCTGCGTCTATGGACGAGAAGCTCAGAGGATAAGACAATGAACGGATAACAAACAGATAACGAAAAATAACGAACGAAATAAAGGAGTCGGAATCAAGCAACCGGCTCCTTTATTTCTGACAAAAATGAAAACTTACGGGAATAACAATTGAAAGGAAACACAATGTCAGGATTCTACACAATAATTCTTCTAATATTAAGTAACATCTTCATGACTTTAGCATGGTACGGACATCTCAAGCTACAGCAGGCTGGCACGTCGAGCCATTGGCCGCTTATAGGCGTCATCGTGTTCTCGTGGATGATAGCCTTCTTTGAATATTGCTGCCAGGTGCCAGCCAATCGTATCGGCTTTCAAGGCAACGGCGGACCGTTCTCACTTGTGCAGCTGAAGGTTGTGCAGGAATGCGTCAGCCTCATTGTCTTTGCCGTGATAGCCAACGTCATGTTCCAGGGCGAATCGCTGAGATGGAATCATCTGCTTGCCTTTGTATTCCTCGTAGCGGCAGTATATCTTGTTTTCAAATAAGAAGCCATGCCGAAGACTCCAGAACAAATTCTATACCATAAGCTATACAAGCGTTTTCAGAAAGCCCTAACAGACTTCTCTATGCTCTCTGAGGGTGACCGTATACTTATCGGTCTCTCAGGCGGTAAAGATTCGCTCTGTCTGCTTGAGATGCTTGCACAGCGACAGCGCATTTACAAGCCGCGGATAGAAGTAGAAGCCGTACATGTGCGCATGGCGAACGTGAGCTACGAATCAGACACATCTTATTTGGAGTCTTTCGCCAAAGAGCACGGCGTGAAGCTGCATATCGTGCAGACTGCATTCGACGATACCACTCCTTCTGACAAACCTGTTTGCTTCCTTTGTTCGTGGCACAGACGCAAGGCGTTGTTCCGCTTTGCACAGGACAACGGCTTTAACAAGATAGCACTCGGACATCATCAGGACGATATCATTCACACCACAATGCTCAACACCTTCTATGAAGGCTCATTCTCAACAATGCCTGCCGTAAAGAAGTTGGACAAGATGCCGCTGACCATTATCCGCCCGTTGTGTTTGGAGCACGAAAAGGACATCGCAGAATATGCCATACTCCGCCGCTATGAAAAGCAGAAAAAGTCGTGTCCATTCGAACGTGAGACCAACCGCACACAGATGAAACGTATATTTGAAGAAATAGAGAAAAACAATCCCGAAGCACGCTATTCTGTATGGCATGCCATGCAGAAAGACGGAAAACTTGTGGAATAACGCGGTCAAATTACATTTCAGTTACAAATAGTTGTCTATAAAATTGTCTGTTTGATAGAAAATTCATACATTTGCACTAAATTTAGAACACGGACTATGAAGTTAGCAATAATGACTAAATCCACATTCTTTGTGGAAGAAGACAAAATACTTGCAGCCCTCTTCGATGTTGGGTTAGACAATTTGCACCTTTATAAGCCAGAGACTTCGCCGATTTATTCAGAGCGACTATTGTCGCTGCTGCCAGATAAAGCCTACGAGAAGATATTCGTACACGGTCATTACTATCTTAAAGATGAGTATCGTTTAGCAGGAATACATCTCGACAACGCAGCGGAGTCGGTGCCTGAAGGCTACAAAGGTAAAGTAGGACGCACTTGTCGCGACCTTGCCCAGCTTAAAGAACTCAAAAAACAATCGGCATATGTATTTCTTGGTAACATTTTCGACAGTCAGTCGGAACCATTGGAGCCATCTACGTTCACTATGAACCAGCTGGAGGAAGCTTCTGACAAGGGCTTGATTGACAAGAAAGTGTATGCTTTGGGTGGAATGAACTTTGACAATATTCAGATTGCCCGCGACTTGGGCTTTGGCGGCGTTGTCATCCGCGGAGATTTGTGGAACAAGTTCAATATACACAATCAAATGGACTACAAAGAACTCATAACATACTTTGAGAAATTAAGAAAGCTTATATATTAAAACCTAACAAATAACAACAATTTAAGATGAGTGAACAAAACTCTTTTTTGGTATTCTCAGGTACAAGCACGAGATACCTTGCAGAGAAGATCTGCGCAAGTTTGGGTTGTCCTTTAGGCAATTTGGTAGTAACCAGATTCTCTGACGGCGAGTTCGCAGTATCGTACGAGGAGTCTATCCGCGGTCGCGACGTATTCCTCGTTCAGAGCACATTCCCGAATTCAGACAATCTTATGGAGTTGCTCCTTATGATTGACGCAGCGAAGCGCGCTTCTGCACGCCACATCATCGCCGTTATTCCTTATTTCGGCTGGGCTCGTCAGGACCGTAAGGACAAGCCACGTGTTAGCATCGGTGCTAAGCTTGTTGCCGACCTTCTGAGCGCTGCAGGTATCGATCGTCTTATCACAATGGACTTGCATGCAGATCAGATTCAGGGCTTCTTTGATGTACCGGTTGACCACCTTTACGCTTCTGGTGTTATTCTGCCTTATCTGCAGAGTCTGAACCTGAAGACTGACGAATTTGTTATCGCTTCGCCTGACGTTGGCGGTTCTAAGCGTGCTAACACTTACGCTAAGTATCTCGGTTGTCCGCTCGTGCTCTGCAACAAGACCCGCGCTCGTGCAAACGTTGTTGACACCATCCAGATTATCGGCGACGTTAAGGGCAAGCACGTGATTATCGTAGACGACATGGTAGACACAGCCGGCACTATCACTAAGGCTGCCGACGTGATGAAGGAAGCTGGTGCGCTGAGCGTACGAGCATGCGCTTCTCACTGCGTTATGTCAGGCCCTGCATCTGAGCGTGTTCAGAACTCGGCATTGGAGGAGATTGTCTTCACCGACTCTATCCCCTACTCTAACCGTTGCGCAAAGGTAAAGCAGCTTTCTGTAGCCGACATGTTCGCAGAGACTATCCGTCGCGTCATCAGCAACCAGAGCATCAGCTCACAGTACCTTGTGTAAGCAGATATGAGTAAAGTGTATCGATAAAGATATGCGTAAAATATAAGCAGGAGTAGAATTGTTGTTCTACTCCTGCTTTTTTTGTGTAATATCAATTGCTGTATGCACTCTAACCATGCTCGTAGATATCAAGACCTTTCTCCTCTACTCGCTTATCAACATGTACACCTACTGACATATCTACTATCTTAAAGATTATGTATGTAACCGATACATTGTATACGACACTTACCGGCGTAGCTACAAACTGAATCCAAAGCAGATGCCAATCTCCAAACCCCAAATCGGTCATTAGAAAAAGCTTCTTGTCATTTTCTAATGACCGATTTGGGTTAAAGAAAGGTGTGACCATCGACCGCGACAAGACCTCCATCAATCTCAATGAGAACATGGACAGCCTTGTTCCTGCCAGTAAAATCTCAGACATGCCAACTGGTTGGATATGCGGTCAGTCTGCTCGTGACTTCATTAAGACTATGACCAGGCGAGGCGACAGCATGAACATCCAAGAGTCGGCAGAGTTCCAAACTTCTAAGTTCTACTGCAAGACAGACTTCGACATGAAGAAGATTGCAGAGGAAGAAGCTGACTATGCGAACTATAAGATACCGAAGTTCTACACATTCCCATCCAAGGATGCCAAGGAACGAATCCTGTATCAGAATTTCGTGAGTGTAAACCTCGAAGTCAAGAATATGATTGACGAGATAAACAAATTCAAGATAAAATGACTTTCAGAAAGATAATATTATTCCTGCTTATATCACTGAGTCTGGTTGCGAATGTCCAGGCCCGAATGCCGACAGAGCGACCGGCATCAACGTCGGCGTCCATATTCGAGTTGCCACCTTTCGAGCGTGCTGTATGCTGCATCAGGTTCTACGAAGGCATGCATCGAGCTAAGGACTATCCTTATGTAGGTTATGGACATAAGCTCAGACCTGGGGAGCGTTACTCTGCTAATATGTCAACGTATGAAGCAGAGCAACTTCTTCGTAAAGACCTCAGAGAGTTATGCGCTATGTTTCGTTCCTATGGTCAAGACTCCCTACTCCTTGCTGCTTTATCCTATAATATCGGACCATACAAGGTGACCTGGAGACCATGATGCCATAGACTATGCTGCACGTCAGATAGCAAAGCTGTTACCTCAAAATGCGGTTCTTGTTCCAATTCCAGGACATCATGGAAAAGCCGAACAGACCATGCAGTTAGCAAGAGCTATCTCGTCATATACTCACCTCCCTATCGTTGAAGCCCTCCGTGGTATAGAGCGAGACTCACAATATGATGCTAAGAAAAGAGGCCAGACGCTTTCTGCCGAAAATATGGGGTTCTACAGACATAAAGACTTGCCCTCGAATCGTACTCCTTATCTAATAGACAATGTGGTAGATACAGACAATACCGCTAAGACGGCTATCAGAGCACTTGGCTGTGGAACAGTTGCATCATTTACTATGAGTGACACTCTTATACAAAGAGAAGAAAATAGAAGTCTTCGTCGATAACACAATTATAAAGATTGATTTCTTAATGACCCACAATGTGAGCATTTCGTGAGACGACTTAAAGAAGAACGTACTCCTTAATACCCCAATAACCATTTAGTGTCATTACCGACAACTCAATATTCTTGCTATCATCAGAAGTAAGTTGCTATCGGAACTATTTTACATATATCCCCATGCCGCCAAATCACCCAAAATGGCACCAATCATAAGCTATAGAACATTTGTTAGTTGATAAACATCATTACCCTCTTCTGGAGTAGAGAATCGAACTTCGCCTTCCTCTGTAACAATTATATATTTTGGAGGATATGCAGGATCAACCACCAATCCTGGTTCATTTGTAATGCGAAACACCCATTTTTCATCGAGATAGCACACAAACTTAACACCATACAAGCTGTTTGCCTTAGCAAAACTTCTTGCTATACGTGCCTCTTTGGTATAGATACGTTGTCCCCATTTTAGCAGAACAAAAGGAATATTGAAAGGAAGACCTTCACATAGAAGTTCATGTTTAGTGAAGTCCATACGCAATTTTCTTTCCGTGTTCATCATATAACGCAAAGCATTCATGACATTCCACAAATCAAACATCGGTAAAACATCTTCTGTTTGATGTTCTTCCAATGCTATAAGACTCAGTTCCGAAACGGAGATTTCAGTGCCTATGGGCAAAGTCTTCATCTTGTCATAAAGAATCTGAGCTATTTGTTTATCATTATCAGAGTATTCCATTATCTTCTGTATTCATACTTATAAATTATCAGTTCTCCAATCGAGGAATTCATCATCCGTTGTTGTTGGATAGTTGTAATGCTCAATCAGTTCTCGTTCCGTAAATGTTCTTTTAAAAGTACTGCCTAAAAGCAGAACTATCATATCATCCACCCTCATGTTGCACTCTTGGAGTTTGGAATTGTAAAGCCCTTGAAGAGCCTTTGTACAAATGTATGCTCCTGTACGTGCCTCCAAGATGCCAGAGAAAGTGTTTTCCAACTCCTCTGTAGCAATTTATTCCCTCACTAATCTGTAGGCATCCCATGAACCATTTTTGCCTTTAGAATTATATTCTACTTGAGCTTTTTTCATATCATTGTTATTAAAAATCTCAATTCTTTGGCAAAGGTAAATCACATTTATGCAGCCTATCTGCATCTCAAAATAAAAATCGATAAAATCTTCTTGAATGCCTTGAACACCCAAATTTTGGGCAAAGATACAAAATACTTAGATATAAATTGATGTTTTTATCATTTTTTTGAGCGTAAAACCTCTTTCTTTCCATTTTTATTATGACATTTCGAATAAAAACACTACTTTTGCATATGTAGAAACATTAAATAAGCAAATATGGAAAATAAAGACCTGAACCGGCTGAAAGTTGTTCTAGCTGAAAAAAAGAGAACCAACAAATGGCTCGCTGAACAATTAGGTAAAGATCCTGCAACGATCTCCAAGTGGTGTACCAACAATGCACAACCGAATTTGGAGAATCTTGTGGAGATAGCAAAGTGTCTTGGAGTCACAGTCAATGATTTAATTCGATAATGTAAAAGAGACCCAGCATGCCAACAAACAAGAATGCAGCTATACGCTACCAGACTCTCGATAAATGCTTTCGAGACAGACAACACAGATACTACATGGAAGACCTCATCGACAAGTGCGAAGAGGCCATCTACTACTACAATGGTGTAGGAGGAGTGTGTCGCCGACAGATATTTGAAGACATCAAATTCATGGAAAGTGAGACGGGCTGGAGTGTGCCGCTTGAAAGAAAGCAAGATGGCAGAAGGGTTTATTATCGTTATCGTGATCCTGACTTTACCATCAATGCCCAACCACTGACTGAAGAAGAAACTAGACAGCTTCGCTCTGTCATTATCACCCTCAGACGTTTCAGAGGATTGCCGAGCAACGCATGGGGGATGAAGTCATCTCCAATCTTGAATGGCGATTTGGACTTAGGGGAAAGCAGGAGAATATGATTGGCTTTGAACAGAATCCCTATCTCAGGGGACTGAACTTACTGCCTGACATCATAGATGCTGCTACAAGCCATCAAGCTGTAAGAATCACGTATCGCAACTATAAGAATTGCGATGAGGAGTACACCGTTGTTGTGCATCCTTGGTACATCAAGCAATACAACAACCGATGGTTCCTTATGGCGTATAATGCCGAGGCTGACAGAATATCAAACTATGCCCTCGACCGAATACAGAACCTCAATGTTGAGGAAGATGTGGCATACATACCAAATAAAGAGGTCGATTTTGAACACTACTTCGATGATGTGTTCGGTGTAACTATACCGCCATCAGATGTTGAAAAGATTAGGGTTCTGCTTCAATTCTCAAAAAAGCAATACCCTTATATCGTGTCCAAGCCCCTGCATCATTCGCAGGAAATAGTTGATGCAGAAAATCGCATTCTGGCTGTTGAAGTGCGACCTACATACGAGTTTACGCAATTGATACTTTCGTTTGGATTTGACGTTAAAGTGATCGGACCAGAGCCTTTCAAACAGGAGATATTGGCAAATCTACGTCGTAATTTGCAGAATTATGATGAAATGCAGATAGACAGCACCGATTAGTATTACATTTGCAAAAGTATTTAATAATAATGAATAAGAATAATAGTCCATATACAGCTGCATTGACAGGTGGGGGCTTTCTTTTCGAAGAGACGCTCACCCTATTGCCTTTACTTCAAGCGGAGAACAGTGAAGAACTGCTTCAAGAAGAAAAGGTTAACAACAATCTGCTGCATATCAATGCAGAAACAGCTCGTTCAAGAAACATTCACGAGATAAAAAGGCGTTATCAAACAATGCCTCCTTCATTCTGGAATGACTTCAAGGAAATGAGCGATAGTGACAAGGTCATCGCTCTGTTCTATGTGATGCTCAAAACATATAAGATATGTTTCGACTTCCACGTGAATGTAACCATGCGCAAGTGGAACAGTATATCGAAGAGCATAGACAAGGAAGGCCTCATGATGGAGTTCAATGAAATCTCTGCCAAAGACGAGTTTGTTGACTCTTGGAGTGACACCACAAAGGGAAAGGTGGCAGGAGCGTACCTCACAATCCTGAGAAAGGTTGGAATGCTGACAAATGACGACCGTCTTCATTCCCTGGTCTGCAATAATTACGACTACTACTTGGCAAAGGGAGAACCATGGTTCTTGGAAGCCTGCCTCCTGCAGCCATACGAAATAGATAACATAAAGAAATCAATGTGATATGACGATAAAAGAACTTGATGATAAACTGAACAGCCCTGGTTTCCAGGACACGGAGAACGGCGACCTGTTCTATAACTTCTTCATCTACCAATATCCGGCAGAGAAGGAGTATGACATCCGTCGGCAGATACAGGAGTTCAAGGCTAATCTCATTCGCCCTGTCAACTATGTGGATGTGCTTATGCTGAATCTGTTTGAGGAGTTTTGCAACTTTCTCGACCAGAAGAAGTTCCTGCGCCATCCATCCATGCTGAAATACCAGTTGGATAAAGAGCAGAACGATCCGTCCAAGGCACAGAACACCCAAGACACACTGACCCGTAATGCCCATTCTCCAGAGTTCGTGCAGTACATTCACAGGCGTATCATCGACCATATCACCATCAAGGATCAATACCGCCGTCCATACGTTTTCCTGTATGGCATCGGCAGTATGTTTCCCTATCTGAGAGTCAACGAGTTTCTTGCCCTCTATGAGGACTACAACGATACCGGGAAGTACAAGATTATCGTCTTCTACCCAGGTCATCGTGACCAGAACTCTTTCCGTCTGTTTGATACGCTCCCAGACAATCACACTTATCGTGCAACCCTACTTATCAATGAGTAACTTATGAAACTGAAAGATTTATATAGCAAGCCAATCAACCGTGCTGTCAATCCTGCCGTCAGTGCTACCAAGTTTGACCCAGAGACAGAACGCATCGAAATACAGGAATACGTGTTTACGGATGAGATTATCAATGGTCTCTTCCGCATACTCGATGCCATCAAGAACAACAAACCATACGACCATGTGGGTATCTGGATTGACGGTTACTATGGTTCGGGTAAGTCTCACTTCCTGAAATACCTCGACTACTGTATCACTCCATCAACCCGTGAGGATGCAGTCTCACGTCTGCTTGATGCTGTAAAAGCCATCGACCCACTCGACGAGAAGCACAACCTCAATTTCGATTACGACGAGTTGCTCTCCATCGCCAACTGGCTGAAGCGTGCCACTATCGACACCTGCATTTTCAACCTGGAAACCAGCTACGACAACTCTACAGACAAGAAGAAGGCTTTTCTTCACGTATTCTGGAATGAGTTCAATGGCAAGCGTGGCTTCAACAAGTTTAATATCACCTTGGCACAGAACCTGGAAAAGCCTCTTGCCGAGAAAGGCGTGTTCGAAGCCTTCAAGGAGCGCATTGCTGAGGAAGGTGGCGACTGGAACGACCCAGGTATGGCTGCCGACCTGATTGACAACGAGCTGGATTGGGTCTTGGATATTGCCAAGGAACTTGCCCCTACTCTTTCTGTAGATAGCATCCGTGAGCGCATCATCAAACGCGACACCAATATGAGCATCGACCGCTTCGGTATGGAATTGGCTTCCTACCTGAAGGACAAGGGCGATGACTATCGTCTTATCCTCCTTGCCGATGAGGTGAGCCAGTTCATCAACAAGGAACGTGACCGCTATCTCAACCTCCAGGAGATTATCACCAAACTCTCTGAGGCTTGCGACAACAAGGTATGGGTGGCTTGTACCGCCCAGCAAGACCTTTCTGAGATTATGGACGATTGCCACATTGCAGAAGAGAAGGACAAGGAAGGCAAAATTAAGGGACGCTTCGAAGTGAAGGTTTCCCTGAAAGGTACACAGCCAGAGGTGATTACCCAGAAGCGTATTCTCGACAAGAAAGAGGAAGTAAAGCCAGAACTTGCGGCACTCTACAACAAATATAAGGCAGGTTTCGACCCTCAGTTCAAACTGCCTACATCATATAGTAGCTACGAAACACAGGATGATTTCGTGGACTACTACCCTTTCGTGCCTTATCAGTTCAAGCTGATTATGCAGGTATTCAACTCGTTCCTCAACCTCGGCTATGTTGCCAAGGAGGTGAAAGGTAACGAGCGAAGCATCATCAAGGTGATCCACTCAACTGCCAAGACAAATGCAGATGCAGAGTTGGGCAAGTTCATCTCTTTCGACGAACTCTATAACAATATGTTCGAAGAAGGATTGCAGGCTCGTGGACAAAAGGCTGTGGATAATGCTTTGCGCATGGCTCGCACCTATCAGACCGATCGCCCAGAGCGCACCCGTCTTGCCGTAAGAGTAGCCAATGTGCTCTTCATGATCTGTAATATTTCGCAGACCGACCAGCTGGTCTTCCCTGCCACATTGGATAATGTAACCTCACTCCTTATCAACGATATGGAGACTCCTCGCCTTAACATCAAGAACGAGGTGGAAAAGGTGATTGAATTCCTTTGCGACAACAACATCATCCGTCGTGAGCAGGGAAAGCAGGGCGCACCTGAAACCTACGCCTTCTATAGTGAAGAAGAAATGAAGGTAGCTCAGCTCATTCAGAGCCAGGTGGTTGACAACAATACCCAGGCAGAGCAGCTGAAGGAAATCTTCAACCGTTACATCACGGCACTCCGTAACAAAGAGCAATACAAGACTCGCAGTTTCTCCGTGGGGCTTACCATCAAACAGCGCACCTTCCTCAGCAACAATCCAGATGTGCAGGTAGAGTTCGTAATGGATGCTGACTACGAAAGTGCTGAGCAGTTGGCTTTGCAGAACAGCAATGTGAACCGTATGGTTTACTATGTGGGTCCTCAATATCGTGACAACAAGCGTCTGTATAATGCCTTCTACTGGTATTGCCAGGCAAACCGATACATGGCTACTCCGGTAACAAGCGAGGACAACAAAAAGACACGTGATGAGTTTGAAAAACGTGCCAACGAACTTTACGACGGAATTATCAGAAAGGAGTTTGAGAAGATTCTCGACACCTGCCCTATCATCTCCGGCCTCAGCGTGATAGATGAAGCCGAACTGGGACAGAAGCGTGGCAACGACCGCTATCGTGTGGCGATGGATAAGCATCTTTCCAGCATCTATACCAAGGCTAATCTGGTAGATTATCCAAGCATGCCTCGCACTACAGAGCAGTTGAAGAAGGCCATTCTCCGCAATGTCAACCCTGGCGACTACGAAGGAATGAATGCCGTGCTAACCGATGCAGAGCATGAAGTAGAGATTTATCTCAACAAGCAGTTTGCCGAGGTAAATGTTTCTGATGTGCTTGCCAAGTTTGCAAAGGCACCATACGGATGGGATAATATCTGCACGCTCTATATTATCAATGAGTTGGTACGTCGCCACAATCGTGACTACTCATACGCTAACAATCCTAATGTAGAGACATCAACCGTTGCCAACCGCATCGTCAGCGAGTCAAACAAGTTCACATTGCGTCAGGCTAAGGTCATCTCTCCGCAGGTGATTCTGAACTTCATTGCTGCATGGAAAGAGATTTTCGGTATTTCTGCCGTTCCAAGTTCCACAGATAGTACTCAGCTCTTCCGTGCCTGCCGAGACATCGAGAGCGACCGCAGTCTTGCCAAGTTCATCAAGGGCTATAAGGATATTGAGCAGCAGATTGCAGGCTACCAGTTCTGCCAACCTATCCGTGAGGCTATCGACCTCTTCGAGTCATGGCTTAACGAGCGTGATCCACTGAAGTTCTTCAACCTCGTCATTGCAGCAAAGGATGAAACAAAGGTGCTCATCGATAAGTGCAAGGAGGTGGTGCAGTTCACTCACGACCAGCTTGATACATACAAGCAGCTCATCCAGTTCCTGGACGATAACCAGTATAACTTCCCATTCGTTCCGATGGAGATGCAGGGAGCAGTCACCGACTTCAATAAGTTAAAGAACGACCCATGGCCAATTTCTGGTCTTCGTGGTTACATCAAGCTGCAACGCCAGTTATCAGGCATATTGGATGGTGTACGTGATGAACTCCGAGAGAAAATCAAAGCAGCCTATAATGATATGTTCGACTATCTGAAGCAGGTGGCCGAGAAACAGCATGTTCCTGAGAGTGTACTGTCTGACCGTGAAACAGTTATCCGTGTCAAGACCACTCCAAACAACATTCTGGTACTGCAGAACAATGCCAATACTGATACGTTCTATCAGGAGCAGGTGGATAAGATTATGTCTTATAACCCACCTCAGCCTCCTATTGTTGAAGGAGGAGGTAACACGACACAACCTGTTACTCCAGAAAAGCGCATCCGCAAAGCATCTTTGCAGACTAGGACAAAGTTGCCTATCACGAATGCAGAGGATATAGAACGCTACCTGGAAGGTCTGCGCCAGCAGCTCGAAAAGCTGCTTGTTGACCAGGATGGTGTAATGATAGTTAAATAACAAACCTTTGCAAGAAATCACGTTAAAAGGTATACGCCATATACCATTTAAAGTGTTTTCTTGCAAATAACAGCTATAAACGTATGGATAAAATACAGGAAATAATGGCACGATGGAATGCTCTTTTGCCTCTTTCAGAAAGAGATAGAGAGCTGCTAAGCCGTCGCTTCACTATAGACTTTAACTATAATAGCAATCACATAGAAGGAAACACTCTGACATATGGACAGACTGAGATATTACTTCTCTTTGGTAAAATTGTAGGCGAAGCAGAAGCCAAGGATGTACAAGAGATGACTGCAAGTAATGTAGGACTGAAAATGATGAAAGAAGAAGCTCTGCTAAAAGACATTCCACTAACCCAGCATTTTATCCGAACATTACATAAAACGCTGTTACGTGAAGATTATCAGGTTTTCAGAAATCTACCAGGTGGTGAAACTACAAGTTATACTATCCATGCAGGAATATACAAAACTCGCCCTAATAGTGTAATTACTAGATATGGAGACAGATTCGAGTACGCTTCGCCTGAAGAAACACCTGCTCTAATGGGGGATTTGGTAGAATGGTACAACGAAGCTGAAAAATCAGGAAAATTCACACCTGTTGAGTTGGCTGCCATGTTCCACTATCGATACATTCGCATTCACCCTTTTGAGGATGGAAACGGGCGTATTGCAAGACTAATGGCTAATTATATTCTTTCACGTCATGATTATCCTATGATTGTCGTAAGAAGCCGAAAGAAAAATGAATATTTGGAAGCGCTCCATAAAACAGATCTTACGGTAGGCGCTGCGCCTTCACTTGGCGCACATGCATCAAAGAGAGATATACAACAATTTTTGACGTATTTTTCCAATTTATTCATAGAAGAGGTTTCATATAATATTAGCTTCTTAACAGAAAGAGGAGAGAACGTTTGGTGGTTTGATGGCGAACGTGTCAAATTCAGATCTGCCACGACAAGCCAGATGCTCAACTTGATGTATTCGAATCCGGATATCACCATTCCATGTTTATCTGAAAACATTGGGAAAATATCGCTTCTGTCAATAAACAAATAAAGCAATTGACAACTAAAGGATATATTCAACGTGCTTCTAATGGCAATTGGAGATTAATTATCACTCCATCCATATAACAACCCAACTATATAAATTTTAAATTAACAAAAGTGGACACAAACAGAATCAAACGCTTCGCTACCGAAGCACGAAATATATTGAAAGCCGGCATTGCTGCCAAGATTACTACGCTTGGTTTCGACAAGAACGGCAACGTGGCTGAGGCGAACAAGCCTCAGCTCATGCAGGGCGGTTCTCTCTGGAATGAGCAGTTGCAGACAGAGGGCTTCTACTATCAGTGGATGTCCCTCTATAACCGTATTCAGCAGAAAGGTATCAGCGAGGTATATGAGGAAGCAGCCTACACCTGGTTCAACCGTCTCTGTGCCATCCGAATCCTGCAGAAGAACAATCTCTGCAGTCCGGTTCTGGCGTATGCTGATGCAGCACGCACTCCCGTCATCGTGGATGAAGCCCGCCAGGGACGCATTCCACAGATGAAGGAAGAGTTGCGCCAGCGACTCGTGGAACTCCTCGACGACGACACCAAGGTGACAGAGCAGTTTGCAATCCTCATAACAGCCTGGTGCCACGACAACCCTATCATCAACCAGTGTTTCGGCAGCATTGCTGATTACACCGAGTTGCTCCTGCCAAACAATATTTTGGCAGAAGGCGGTTTTGTGGATATGCTGAACCATACAGAATTTATCACCGATGAAGACTTCCAGTCACCAGAGTTGATTGGATGGCTTTATCAGTTCTATATCTCTGAGCGCAAGGACGAGGTGTTTGCCAAGAAGGGAAAGTTCGAAGCTGATGAGATTCCTGCAGCCACACAGATCTTCACCCCTAACTGGATTGTGAAATACATGGTGCAGAACACCGTGGGCAGAATCTATCTGGACAATAATCCATACGAGACACAGCTGCAAAAGAAGTGGCAGTATCTCGTTGAACCTTCAGAAAAGCCAAGCGATGATACTATCTTGAAGTACAACGAATTAGAAGATTTAAAGGTAGCAGACCTCGCCTGCGGTTCTGGGCATATTCTCAACGAATGTTTCGACCTGCTCTATGACCTTTATATTGCCGAAGGCTACGGTCGTGGAGAGGCTGTGGAGAATATCTTCAGCCACAACCTCACGGGTATCGACCTCGACACCCGTGCCAAGCAGTTAAGCCAGTTTGCACTCCTACTGAAGGCTTGCCAGAAGGATGCAGCCTTTGCCGATGCACATTGTATGCCTAATGTGCTCACCATGCCTAAACCATGGAACAAAGAGACACAAGGCCCTATTCAGGACATGCTTCATATCTACTTTCAAGGCGAGGCTACCAACGAGCAGAAGGAAGAGATTGCAGCCTGCTTCGACCTGATGCAAAATGCCGACACTCTCGGCTCTATCATGAAATTCGATATTAGCGAGAGCACACGATTGCTCATTCAGCAGACTACCGCTTACTGGTGCCGTCAGGAGATTGTACCAGAGGAAGTGCGTGCGCAAATGCCAGCGTTCAAACTGATTCTTGCATTGACGGAGAAGTATCATGCGCTGGTGATGAATCCGCCGTATATGGGTGGCGGAAGATTTGACGAGGTGCTGAGCAAGTATGTGAAGGACAACTATAAGGATGGCAAGGCAGACCTTGCAACCGTATTTGTAGAAATGATGGGACAACGTACATCAGCTAATGGTAGCTACGCTTTCATCATACCTCCTTCATGGATGTTCCTTAGTACCTTTGAGGGATTACGAAAAAACATCATTGAGAATCAAAGCATTAAGTCTTTGCTTCATCTTAGTCGAGGTGTATTTGGTGCAGACTTCGGTGCATCATCTGCTGTAATCAAGAACACCAGCATCGCTAATGCTTGTGGAACTTACTTCCGCTTGGTAGAACGTACATTCCAAGAGTTTGAACAAAGCCATCTTCGTATGCTCTTTGAGCAGACTTTGGCTAATCATGACTTTAAATACAACTTCAAGGAATATACAAAGGATGTTACTGAACTCCCATATTCTGAGGATGGTAATCGTATTTATTATCCTAATGTGGAGCAGATGAACTTTGAGAAGATTCCGGGATGTCCGATTGGGTATTGGGTGAGTGAGAAGATGATTGAGGCTTTTTGTTATGGGCTAATGGATGAATATGCAGCACCTAAAGCAGGATTAGCAACTGGTGATAATAGTAGATTTCAAAGATTATGGCCTGAAGTTTCATATTCAAATATAGGATTTAATATAAAAGACTCCAGAGATACTATAAATAATTTTATTAAATGGTATCCGTGCTTAAGCGGTGGAAGAAGTAGGAAATGGGGATGTCACCAAGAATATGTCGTAAATTGGCTAAATGACGGATATGATTTAAAACATTTTATAGGTAGTAATGGAAGATTAGCCTCTCGTCCGCAAAATACACAATACTATTTTAAAGAAGGATTGACTTGGAACAAAATAAGTTCTAATGAGTTTTGCGTAAGATACAAATCAATTGGCAGTATTTTTGACGACACAAGTAGATGTGCTTTTGTTTCAGACAATAATAGCCTTTATTACATTATAGGCATATTATGTTCAAATGTAAGTATAGAATACTTGAAATTTTTCAATCCTACTATGAGTTTTACAAATGGAGATATAAGTAGAATTCCTATAAGATTAATAGAAGAAAAATCGTCAATTAATAAAATAGTACAACAAAATATCTCCATCAGCAAGCAAGACTGGGACGCCCACGAAACCTCCTGGGATTTCCAGCGCAACGAGCTTCTATCCATCGATGCCGACACCTATATGGAGAACATCAACTACGAGATAGAGAAGCATTTCGAGGAGACAGGCGAACATATCTGCATTGACCCTGCAGCCCCACAATTAGGCAGTCTGGAATGGCGCATGGAGCAATACAAGACGAAGTGGGAGCGCAAGTTTATGCAGCTGCATAAGAACGAGGAAGAGCTCAACCGTCAGTTCATCGACATCTATGGCCTGCAAGACGAGCTGACTCCCGATGTGCCCCTCAACGAAATCACTATCCTTCAGCAAGGTGAAATCTCGATTGAGTGAGAGCAGAGCCAAATTCGATTGAGTGAGAGCGAAGCCAAATTAATAATTAATAATTACTAATTACTAATTAAAGAAAATGCCGAGAAAAGAATATACATCACTACCAACCAACTATCCCGTATGCGAGCATAGCGGTTGCCCCATGGCAGCCAGCTGCTTGCACCAGATAGCCTATGCAGAAAAGCAAAAGACCGACGAATATCTGCGCCTTATCAACCCCACCCGATGCACGCAGGACGCCTCTTGCGCATATTATCGCAGCAACCGCCCTATGGTATACGCCCGTGGCTTCACCAACTTCCAACGACGCATGTTCC
>UMAC01020404.1_pt1 | contig 17351 bp, 15 predicted proteins | sample 1963591 | NCBI WGS metagenome assembly UMAC01 (sample SAMEA4835904, study PRJEB28245) | human gut metagenome | biome: gut microbiome; material: fecal sample | place: Denmark | collected 2008
TGTGGTGGTGGACTACAAGTTCGGCAGCCATAGGGACGGACAGTACCGCTCCCAGGTCAGGGGGTACATGGACCTTCTCGGGCAGATGGGCTACCGGGAGGTGGAGGGATGGCTGTGGTACGGGGAGGACGGAGTGGAGGAAGTGGGACAATCTGCGGGGAAATGATTATATTTGCGTTCGGAATTTAAACTGAACTGAATTATGTCAAAAGTAGTTTACAAAGTCAAGGGCATGATGTGCGGTCACTGCGTCATGCACGTTCAGAAGGCCCTGGAATCGATGCCGGGTGTTAAGGCAAACGTGACATTGGATCCTGCCTGTGCTGAGATAGAGCTCTCGGGCAAGGTCTATGACAAGTCGGAGATACAGGCTGTCATCAGGGAGAAAGCTGGAGAGTATATTCTCGAGGACTGAGATGTCAAGATAATAAAACCATCAGTAAAAGAGTTTTATGAAATTAAGTTACAAAAAGTTACAAGTCGCTGCGGCAGTTATTGCCGGACTGGCGGCTATGTGGTCGTGCTCATCTGAAATTAATTTTGACGATGGCAGTTTCGACCCGACTGTTACAGTAGGAGGTGATTCGCTGGCTATACCGGTTGGTTCCACTCAGGCTATATTCATTGAGGATTTTATGGAGATAGAGGAAGGCGGTATCATATCCAAGGATGGGGAAGGACGCTACAGAGTCAACTTCAGTCAGTCATTTGAAACGGAAGTGGATGTTAAGGAGATTGTGTCCAGAATACATGTCCCGGAACTGCGGAACTCTTTCGATGAGAGCGTCAATATAGGGACGGCAGTTCCTGATGCTGTTTCCGGAAAGTACAGGGTGGAGGTTGTGAGTCTCTCTGATCCCTATCCTTTCGAGATTGATCTATCGGACGCAAAAGAGTATGTGTCAAGTATAGACAGGATCGAGGTGGACGGTGCCCTCAGGTTCTCTGCTGTTATGGAGGGGATGCCTGCCGGAACAGAGATAGAAGTGGATGTTACATTCCCGGAAGAGTTTATTTTCCGGAACGGTCAGAAAGGTGTGGTGACATTTGAGGGAGTGGCTGACAGCCGTGGCGTTGTGGATTTTGATGTCCTGCAGTTGGAGACTATTGCATTGAATTTCGATGCGGGGTCATCGTTTGTCTTTAAAGATGAGATTAATATAGAGCGTTTCGCCATAGAGATGGATCTTGATCCTTCAACATTTTCCGGTCCGACCGGAGTAAGATTCGATCTGGAACTGACTTCTGTTTCCGGAGGTTCTCCCAAGCCTGAGGCTTTCTACGGCAGGGTTAGGATCAGCCTTGACCATGAGGATGATCTGTACAATGAGAACAACTGGATATCACTCGAAGACATTCCTGAGTTCCTTAAGTCCGAGGATGTGGTGCTGGATTTCACATCTCCCTATATCGATGTGGCGCTTACATCCAATTTAGGAGTGCCCATGGTGGTGAATGCCGGTCTGACGCCGTATTTCGGTGATGATATGAATCTGGCAGCAGGGAATCCGCTCTCAGTGTCCATTTCATCTCCTTTCTGTATCAATCCATCTGCACCTGAGACTGTCCGCTACTGGTTGTCAGATGAGAAAGAAGAGGAGGTTGCTGACGGCTATACGTGGGTTGATGCAGATGTGGCTGAGTTCATACGTCGGATTCCCGACAGGATATACTTGAGTTATGGCGGCTATTCAGATGTAAACAGTGCTGAGGAGCATTTTATAGATTTTACAGAGGACAGTTACTTTGTGGACGGCAGCTTCAGCTTTGTCCTGCCTTTTGAGTTCGGCGAGGATCTTTATCTGCCAGTGAAGGATACGGTTACCGGTCTGCCTGATATACTGTCCACTCTCCTGAAGTCTGCAAATCTCATAGTTGAAGGCAATGTAGAGAGTACTTTCCCTGTGGACATCATTCTCAGTGCATACTTCATAGATTACAGCGGTGCTCCAGTCGGCCGTCTTACAAGCAGCAGAATCAAGGCTGCCATGTCGGAAGACCAGCCTGAAGTGTCTCCAGTAGTTCTGACATCTGACCAGATTGCTGAAGGCAGCAGTCTTGACGCTATCGTTATAGAATTTGCCTTGGACGGAACAGCATCTGGACTCGCTCTTTCAGACAAGTCGTATATAAGAATGTCCGACATCGTTCTTAAAGCTCCGGGTGGAGTGACTATAGACAGCAACAATATGAACTTTTAAAGGCTAAGGAAGATGAGAAAAATAATTATATCAGCCATATTGATTCTGTTATCAGCTGTGTCAGTATATTCTCAGAGCAGAACAAGCTACTTTGTGCGCAACTCAACCCAGAATCACAATTTCAATGCCGCTTTTGTGCCGGATCAGGGTTATATCGGTGTTCCCATCCTGAGTAATTTTGACCTGCAGACTTCCAGTAATCTCGGTGCCCTGTCTATACTCTATCCTCTTGAGGGCGGTCAGACAGGTCTTTTCCTGAACAGTCAGGTCAGCTCAGAGGAATTTCTCTCCAAGCTTAGAAAGAACAACTATTTAGATGCTACTTTCAGCTATGACATAATAAATGCGGGATGGTTCACTGGAAAGGACTCTTTCTGGACTATAGCCATCGGTGAGAGAGTGGATATGCAGTCATCGCTGCCCCGCGAGTTTTTCAGTCTGCTGAAGAACGGAATGTATGATAATCCGTCGGCCTACAGTATCGAAAATATGGGAGTCGGTGCCACACTCTATTCACAGATATCACTCGGATACTCGAGAGGTCTGGATGAACTGGTGGAAGGACTCAGAGTCGGCGGTAAGTTCAAGCTCCTGCTGTCGATGGCGGATGTACAGATGAATATCGACAGGATGGATATCTCGATGAGCTCTGACAGCTGGAGTGCAGCGACCACTGGCTCGGCGAGTGTGCTTGGCGGGGGTATTGATCTGATGTATGATGAGAACAACAATCTAAGTGGTGTGGGATATGATCCCTCATCTATGGGAATAGGAGGTGCAGGTATCGCATTTGATTTAGGAGCGGAGTATATCCTTTCCGAAGGGACACCTGTGGACGGTATGCGTTTCTCTCTGTCCGTGACAGATTTAGGATTTGTATCTTACGGTAAGAAACATTCCCGTCTGCTTTCGAGCGAGGGCAACATCGTCTTTGACGGCTTCGAGGACATCGGTGTTGACGGCTCAGGCGTGAATACAGACAGCATGATGGAAGATCTTATGTCGATGGCTGCTTTCAAGGAAGAGCCGGTGACCAAGAATCAGGTGCGTTCGCTTACAGCGACTCTTTATGCCGGGGTGGATTATCCTTTTCTGGATGACAAAATGAATGTGGGACTTCTTTACTCTGCCCGTTTCGGACGTTTCAGGACAGAGAGCGAGCTGACTCTTGCGTGGAACTATGCTCCTGTACGGAGCTTTGACATTGCGCTGTCTTACTCCCTGCTGAAGACTCATTCAACATTCGGATGGCTCATTACCTATGTGCCTAAGCGCGGTGTCGGAATATTTGTGGGCAGTGATTATACTCCTCTCAATTATACCGCTCTGAGGGTTCATGGGGTAAAGCTTCCCGTACCTGCCCGGGAGTTTGTACTGGATGTCAATTTCGGTCTGACGATCTCGCTTGGAGGCAGTAACCGCAGATATTGATCCGATGGTCTGGAATATAGAAAAAGCTGTGTCGTTGGAGACACAGCTTTTTTTCTTAGATGGCCGGAGCTGAGAAATGCTCTTTGGAGAAGATGCGGGCTTCGGTGATGACCACGCTGTTCCCGTCCTTGTCTCTCATGGTGCCGACGAGGGTTCCGATCATCCTCTTGTGGTCAACATTTGTGCACTCAAAGCGGATGTGATAGGGCTCGTCGATGTACACCGGCCTGAGGTAGGTGACATTCTGAGAGATGAAGTATGCGAGCTTGTCGGCCGGCCACATGGTGCCGAATACCTTGGCAAACGCGCACAGGATGAGGACTCCCTGAGCTACCGGACGTCCGAACTCGGTCGCGGTGGCATATTCGCGGTCTATGTGGATGGGGTTGTAGTCATCCGTCAGTTTTGCATAGACCTCGGCGTCTTTCTGGGTGAAGACGGTGTTGTAGTCATAGGTGTCGTGTTCCTTGATCATAACATGAAGATTTTAGATTAGCCCTATAAAGATAAGCCAAAAATCCGGAAAAAACAAATTTGTGGCTCCTAAAATAGCATTTAAAATGTCAGGGAAAGACCGTCATACGCCGGCTCAATGCCCTCAGGCAAGGTTTTGCAGAGGTCCTCATACTTCTCTAACTGATGGGACAGATGTGTCAGAAAACAGTGCCGCGCACCCACCCTGCGGCAGACCTCTATGGCCTCGTCTAAGGAAAAATGGGAGATGTGCGGAGTCCTGCGGATGCAGCTGACCACGAAGATGTCCACTCCGCGGAAGCGCTCTATGGACTCTTCGGAGATGTAGTTGGCATCGGTCAGATAGCCTAAGCGGCCGAAACGGAAGCCGAGGATGGGCAGCTTGTAGTGCATGGCCCGCACTGGAATGATTTCTATTCCGTTTATGCAGAAAGGCTCTTCTCCGATGGTATGCAGGGTGAAGTCAGGAACTCCGGGATAGCGGTGGTCTCCGAATGCATAGGAGTATTCTCTTTTCAGCGATTCCTGTACCAATGGTTCTGCGTAGACGGGAAAGGCCCGGTGCATGAAGTAGTTGAACGCTCTGACATCATCTAACCCGCCGGTGTGGTCCTTGTGCATGTGGGTGAGCAGCACTGCATCCAATTCCATAATACCGCTGCGGAGAATCTGCTGACGGAAGTCAGGACCGGCGTCGATTACGAGTCTTAGCCCCTCGTATTCTATGTATGCGGAGGTTCTTAGCCTTTTGTCATGAAAGTCGTCCGAGCGGCAAACTGGACATCTGCATCCTATGATGGGCATCCCCTGGGAGGTGCCGGTGCCGAGAAATTCGATTTTATTGCTCATAGCACCCCAAAGATAGAGAAATTTGTGTAATTTTGAAATATGAATTGCAGACTTTATCTTGTACCGGCACCTCTCGGGGATAATCCTCCGGAGGAGGTTATTCCTGCCTATGTATTCGGGCAGATAGCACATATCACGCATTTCGCCGTGGAGGATGTCCGTACGGCCAGGAGGTATCTCTCACGTGTAGGATTCAAGGGCAGAATCGATATGCTGTCGTTCTACGAAATCAACGAGCATTCCTCTCAAGAGGATATTGAGGCAGTTGCCCGTGTGCTTGCAGACGGAACTGATATGGCCCTTATCTCTGAGGCAGGACTGCCGGCAGTGGCCGATCCGGGTGCTGCGTTAGTGGCTTTAGCTCACAAGGCTGATGTGGAAGTGATACCGCTTTCAGGCCCCTCTTCCCTTATGATGGCCCTGATGTCATCCGGTATGAACGGGCAGTGCTTTGCATTTGCAGGGTACATTCCTGCCAAGACTGACGCCAGGCGTAAGCGTATCAAGGAATTGGAGGCCCGATCAAGGAAGTATTCGGAAACAGAGATCATAATAGAGACTCCCTATCGCAGCGATGCTCTCTTTCAGGATATTGTCTCGTTGTGCGATCCGTCGACAAGGGTCTGCGTAGCTTCAGGCATAACTCTTCCGGGTCAGAGTATAAGGACCCGCACTGTGGCTCAGTGGAGAAAATCCGGGCTGACAGTGGGTAAGGTACCGTCAGTTTTTTTGATATACGCATGAATATGAAAAAAATAGGGAAAATAGAACTCTGCGGAATGAAATTTTTCGCCCATCACGGCTGTTTCCATGAGGAGAAGGTGATAGGAAATTATTTTATTGTGGATTTTGCGGTGTGGACAGATGTCTCTGCTGCAGCAGGAAGCGACAATTTGGACGATACACTAAACTATCAGCTGATTTACGATATCGTAAAGGAGGAGATGGCTGTTCCGTCCAATCTTCTCGAGCATGTCGCCGGCAGGATTCTGCGCCGTGTGCGCTCAGCTTTTCCGTATGTGGAGAAAGCATCAGTCACTATATCCAAACTCAATCCTCCTCTCGGAGGAGAGGTGGGGGCTTCGAGGCTTACAATGGAGCTGTAGTGTATGAGAGTAGCTGTTCATACATTGGGCTGTAAGCTCAACTATTCGGAAAGTTCCACTATCGCCAGGGAATTTTCCCGCCGCGGTTATGAGGTGGTCCCTCATACAGAGGAGGCGGATATCTATATTGTCAATACCTGTTCTGTCACGGAGCACAGTGACAAGAAGGACCGGAATCTGATACGCCGTCTGCACCGCCGTTCTCCAAATGCACTGATAGCTGTGATAGGATGCTATGCCCAGTTGAAAGGGGAGAGTATTGCGAAGATAGAAGGAGTGGATATCGTTCTCGGAGCCCGGAGCAAAGGAATGGTGGTGGATGAGGTGGAGAGACTTCTGAAAGAAGGACGCGGTGCGGCGCCGGTGGTGGATATCGTGGATATCGACTGTGTGAAGAATATTTTCCCGGCATTCTCGACAGGAGAGAGGACACGCTCTTTTCTGAAGATTCAGGACGGATGTGATTACAAGTGTTCTTACTGTACAGTTCCTTATGCCAGAGGGAGCAGCCGGAGTCTGCCTTCGGCCCTGATTCTGGACCAGGCGCGTGAGATAGCATCCTCCGGAATAGTGGAGATAGTGCTTACCGGGGTCAATACCGGAGACTATGGCCGCAAGAGCGGAGAGAGTTTTCTTTCCCTGCTGCAGGGCCTGAATGCCGTGGAGGGTATAGAGCGTTACCGTATATCTTCTATTGAACCGAATCTGCTTACACCTGAGATAGTGGAGTGGATTGCTTCCGGCACTAAATTTCTGCCGCATTTCCATATTCCACTGCAGTCGGGCTGCGACCGTATTCTGCAGAAAATGGGCCGCCGTTACCGTACCGAGGATTTCCGTCGCAAGATAGAGCTGATACGAAGCAGGATGGAGCATGTTTTTTTCGGAATAGATGTTATTGTCGGTTTTCCTGGAGAGACAGATGAGGACTTCCGTACCACCTGTGCTTTTTTGAAGGAGATACATCCGGCATTTATTCATGTGTTTCCATATTCACGCAGAAACGGGACACCGGCAGCGGCTATGCCTGATCAGGTCGAGGAGTGCGTCAAGGCGGAGAGAGTGGAGGTTCTGGAAAGAATGTGTGCGGAGTTTTATTCAGATTTCTGCGTAGAGAATGCAGGCAGGGAAGAAGAAGTGCTTTTTGAGAGCAAGTCCAAGGATGGGATGATGTCTGGGTATACGCGCAATTATATAAAGGTAGAAAGACCTTACGACAGTAAGGCTATCGGCCGGGTTGTGAGGGTGGTTCTTGATAAGTGACAGGAGGTTCTGTGTATTCCTGTACCTGATATTCTACCGCTCCGTTTTCTTCGAGGAAGTTCATGGGGTCTTCTTTGGGCTTTAGTACATTCTCCTTTTGTATGTTGGCTTCGGCGGCCTCACGCTCAAGATCTTCCTCGGCCTTCCGCAGCAGCTCCAGCTCATATTCTTCTTTGCGCTTGCGGGAATAGAAGATGTTTCTCCAGAAGTCACCGAATGTGTCGAATTCATCCTGGTAGGTGATACCGAATCCGCTGCGCTGAGTGTTGTCGAGGTAGTTGGAGTATGAGTCGGCTGAGCGGGTGAAGAGGGTGATGCGGAGCTTGCCCTGGCGGTCTACCTTGATCTCTGCGTCGAAGTCTCCTGCCCAGTTGGAAGATGTTTCGCTGTTTCCTACATTTCCATTGATAATAAGCCTGTTGTTGAAGGCCTGATAGGATATCGCCACGTCAAACATATCCTTTCCGCCTGTGGCGACTCCCGGCTGGTAGTTGAGGCCTAAGTCGAGCGGAATGTCTAACTGGCGGAAGATATTGTTGAACTGATTGGACAGTATTTCGCTGGCGTTGGAGTATAGAATCGTTGAGTTATTGACTATGCCGGACTGTTCATCAGGTACGAAGCTGCCTGAGATGAGAAGGGCCATGAACTGTTTCTGCACTTTATCAGGTGTGCTCAGTGCGCTTTCTACACGGCCTTTGGTTATGGGGTCCAAGTCAGGTATGTCGATGGAGAAGGAGAGCTCAGGGTTGGTGAGCGGTCCCTGCAGCTGTATGCCGCAGTTGACGTTACGGCGGTTACCTACTGAGGTGGTGTCTGAGATCAGAGTGGATATGGAGGCTTTGGTCCTGTATGTGGCGCCTACATTCAGATTGGTGTTTTTGAAATCTCCGTTGAAAGCTATGGTTCCGCCTTCGTTGAGAAGGAAGTCCCTGGACTGGATGGAAAGGGCGAAGTGATAGCTGCCGTCGTATATCGTGTAGTCGCCTCTCATGTCCATTACGTTCTGGGAAGGAACCAATGTCAGATCTATATTTCCGTTGCCGGTGCAGCGGAGAATCTCTCCGAGCTGCTTGTTCATCTCTATAAACAGTTCAGCTCCCTGAGTGATTTCTGCCCTGGCCCGGATTTCTATATTTCCCGAAGAGGTCTTTCTCTCATTCTCAGAAGAGGCTGTAAGGAGGACGGTATCGGCCTGCTCGGCCTGTTTCCGGAAGTCTGTATATGAGATGAGGTCAGTGGTGGACGCAGATGATGAGGAGGACATGGGGACATGGATGGATGTCCTGTCATCGGTACTTACATCAGCGTCTATTACGAGACTGTTGACAGGCCCTGACATGGATATGTTGCCAGAGGCATATGCAGAGCCGTAGAATCTGTCGTTGTCATGTTCTCCAGTGTTGAGGCACATGAAGTTGGAGAATTCTAATCCGGCATCGATGAAAATATTGTGGAAAAAGTCGTGTGTGATGCTTCCGTCGAGAATCCCTGTAGAGCCGGCGGGATCGGAAATGCTGAGTCTCTGCAGGTCTATCCTGCGCTGGCTGATGTTCACAGGACCGTCGATCAGGTATGGAACACCTGTGAACAGAGGAGTGATCAGCAGGGAGTCTATATGTGTATTGCTGCTGTTGAGGATGAGCATGTCCGGCTGTCCTGTGATGCCTATGTCACCGCTGATGCCTCCGTATGAGACAGTCAGGAAATCGCTGAGAAGGGGTGACAGATATCTGAGGCTTAAGTCTTTGAGCGATAGATTGAAGTTGATGTAATTGCGTCCGGGAACGAAATAACCTGACGCATTTATGGGATTGTTTCCGTTGACGTAGTTGTTGACGAGAATATTGAACCTGTCTTTTGCCAAGTCTCTGCGGCTCAGTATGGACAAGTCTCCAAGGTACTGTCCGAGCAAAGTGAGGTCATGGCCTTTGACTTCCATCGAGGCTCCCATTCCTGAGAAGAAATTGAACAGCTCAACCTTTCCGCTCAACCTTCCGCCGAGATCCAAGTCTGTTTCCATAAAAGAATTGAGAATGGACATGTCTAAGTTTCCTAACTTGACATTGAGCTGTCGGTCAGGGTCTTCGGATATGGCTCCGGATATCAGCAGTGTGTCGCTGTAGCTCAACAGCCGTATACTGTCTGCGGTGTAGAGACGTTTTTCTAAGTGCAGCGATGCCGGAGAGAGTTCCCATCTGTTTCTCCTTATCTTGATTACGGAACTGTCAATGTCTATATCGGCGGCAATTCCTCCCGAGGAGGTTCTTGAAAGCAGGATTCCGGCTCCGAGATCGAGAAGGGTGGTGTCGGAATTGTTAAAACTCAAGTCTACTCCTATTTCCCTGCCTGTGCTGCCGATGTCGATGAGTGTATTTTCTGCTGTCATGTCTCCGGAGAGTATTTTCCCGAATGCGGCTTTTGCGCGGAGACTGTTCCCCCGGTTGTCGGCAGTGATGCCGATATCTTCAAGGGAAGAAACTTTTCCCTTTTTGTTCCTCAGGGAGATGTTTGCGGACTGGGCATTGAAGGTCAGTGTGTTCTCTTTGTCAAGGTGGATGTCTACGGTGGTGCTGTCCGCAATACTGAGTCCGGGTGAGATAATGTCGCAGATAGGGGACATGTCGAATGTGCGGAGGTGGAAATCATAATATCCGTCGGGTCTGCCTGCAAGGGATGAGTCAGCAGTGAGTATACCTGCAAGTGATGGTGTGCTGAGGGCTGTTTTTAGTCTGCTGACAAGCCGTGCGGGCGAGTCGTTGCTGCTGTAGTCCATGTGCAGCAGGGGTGACATGAGGGTTACGATATGTCTGTCTTCACGCAGCAGGGAGCGTATGTACAAGGAATCTATATGATAGCGGCCGTTGTCATCGGCGTAGCTGATATTGTCTAAGAGAATGTTTCCGAGAATGCTCCGGCTGTCTATACTCAGATCTGCATTCAGAGTTATGCCGGCTGTGGATATGTTGCCTTGTCTGACAAGATTCATGGCTTTGAGGTCGGCATACGGAACATCGAGGAATGCTCTGACTCTTTGAGGCCGGTTTGTGGTATCAAGCGTGACAATACTCTGGAACATAGCAGGAAATGCGGTGTCATGGCTGAGCATCCGTAGGTCAATGTTGTTGTCGCGCATAGTACCCGTCATGGAGATGTCCCTGTATTCTGTGCCGTGCAACGCTATGCTGTGAATCCGGAGTGAGTCGACCTGCACAGAGATCCGTTCATGGCTCCGTCTGTCCGGAATAGCAGCGGACAGACTGGTGCTCAGGCTCGTCTCGCCTATGAGCCCTGGTTTGCCGATGACGCTGCCTATGTTGAGTCTGTCAACAGAGACGGAGGCATCTACAGTTGTGGAAGACGTATCTGTGCCGCGCAGTGTGGCTTCATAAGCCACTTTCCCATCGAGATACTTCAATTCTCCGATAGAATACAGGTCCGATAAAGTGCCGTAGGCTAAGCCCTGCAGGATCATGCCGCCGTCTTTCACAAGCGTACCTAAAGCCGTCTCGCCTGATGAGAATAGTGAGATTATCGCGCTGAGGTCGGCGGATGTGGTATATACCTCCTTCAGGTTCAGATTGAAGAATGTGCTTTTGATGTCCGGTAGTCCGGAAATGGCAGCTCCGATACGGATGTAGGTCCCGTCTCCTGTTCCTACAGAGAGATCATAAGTGCTAAGGTTGCTGACAGGACCGGTAACTTCTCCTTCTATATTCATTTTCAGAGAGCAGTCCTTCAACCCTTCGGCGAAAACTCCAATACTCCTGAAATCTATTGTACTGCTATGAAAGTCAGCTCCGAGCCTGATCTTATTTACAAAATCCTTCAGGTCCTTACCGCTATTATATCCAAAAGACAGGTATCCGGCATTAATTTCAGAATATGTGTCGGTCAGATGCAGGTTCTCCATTCTCGATTCTTTGGAGTCTAACGAGAAACTGCCGCTGAGGGACCGGATCTCATATCCGCTTCTGTCCATGCAGCTGAGATCACGGATACGGCAGGAAAGAGTATTGTCCTCTATTCTGATTCTATTGATCCTTGCATCGATATGCTTGAGGGATAAGTTTTTGAAGTTGACGCATGATGGAGTGCGTGGAATAGTGTCGGCCGCTGGATTTCTGAGTGCGAACCTCATATTGCGCAGGATAACCTCATCGACTGTCATATCAGGCATGCGGAAAGGTTTTTTCAGAGAATCGGGCTTGGGCAGGGAGTTGAAAATACGGTTGATGTTGTTATATTTTCCAGGACCTTCTGTAGTCAAGTTGAAGCAGCCGTCCTCTATGAAGAGCCTGTCGATGCTTATACGTCCGCGTAGAAGCTCTCCAGGGGAGATGGAGACGGACAGCTTGGATACCGAGGCAAGGGTGTCCCCGGGAGTGCCTGTTATGGATAGATTGTACGCCATGACTTTATTAAAGAAGACTATGGCTATCCGTTCTATCTCGAGATGTCCGTTGAGCTTGGCTTCGAGGGCCTCTACAGTCCGTTGCGCGATATTGGTCTGGACTTGGGGAAACTGCAGTGCTACGTATCCAGTGAACGGTACGATGCAGATAAGGAGCAGAAGTCCGATTAATATTTTTCTTAGAGCTCTAATGGTTCAATAATTTTTCTATGTAAAGTTACAAAGTTAGTAAAATGTAAGCAGAATACTATAATTTTGCAGAGCAAATATAAAATTTGACTATGATTAATCATTTTCTGGCACTGCTTACAGTTACAATTTGGGGAGCGACCTTTGTATCGACAAAGATACTTATAAACAATGGTCTGTCTCCTAATGAGATATTCTTCTACCGGTTTCTAATAGCCTATGCCGGAATATGGATAGTGTCTCGGAAGAAGCTTTTTGCCGACAATTGGAAAGATGAGCTGCTGATGGCCTGTGCCGGTCTGTTCGGCGGTTCTCTGTATTTTCTTACGGAGAACAGCGCCTTGGGTATCACCCAAGCTTCTAATGTCGCCTTTCTGCTGTGCGGTACACCTATTCTGACAACCGTCCTTGTTAAACTGTTCTACCGTGAGGAGAAGATAGGGCGGATGGTTTATTATGGGTCCGTCATTGCATTGGCGGGTGTGGCATTAGTGGTTTTTGACGGGGCTACAAGCCTGAAGATATCCCCTTTGGGAGACCTTCTGACCCTTGCTGCGGCACTGTCATGGGGATTCTACAGTATTGTCATACGGAAATTGGAGAGCAGATACGATACAGTGATGATTTCGCGCAAGGTGTTTTTCTACGGACTTGTTACGATTCTTCCTACTTTTCTATACAATCCTCCTCACCTGCGCCTGCTGTTCTCGGCTGATGCGGCAGTATGGTTCAATCTGATTTTCCTTGCGGTTATGGCTTCTCTTGTCTGTTTTGTGCTGTGGAATATGGTGGTCAAGCATTTAGGTGTGGTCAAGTCTTCCAACTACCTGTATCTTAATCCGGTAATCACCTGCATTACATCCGCGATAGTATTAGGGGAAAAAATAACCCCCGTCGCAGTGACAGGGGCTCTATGCATTATGGCTGGAGTGTGGCTGGCTACTCGGCCTCGGAAACAGTAGGTGCGGCCTCGCGTTTCTTCTGCATGCGGGCTGCCGTGAGCTCAAGTACCAGTACCAATGCCACTCCTATGAGGGCAAAGGTTACGGCAAGTCCGATATGGCCCGAGAAAAGAGGCTCGAGGTCCGGCTGGAACGGCATGACCGGTCTGGACACTTCTCCTATCTGGAGCTGCCAGGGCCATACCTTTACAAGTGAGCCTATCATGATGCCGGCCAAAGCCGAAATAGTGGTTACGTGGTACTTTTTGAGCAGCCATGAAAGGAAGTGCGAGAATGAGACGATGCCGATGGCGGCTCCGGCAACAAATGTGATAATCAATACGATGTTCAAGTCAGTCAGAGCTTTCAGCATATATTCGTATTTGCCGAGAAGCAGAAGGATAAAGCTGCCTGAGATACCGGGAAGAATCATGGCACAGATGGCGATGGCTCCGCATAAGAATATGAACCATAGGTGATTGGGCGTCTCTGTAGGGGATACTAAGCAGATGGCGGCTCCGGCTCCGATACCGAGCAGGAGGGCGATGACGTTCTTTATCTTGGTCAGGTCGATGTCTTTGAGGATGAGTATCGCAGAGGCGATGATGAGCCCGAAGAAGAATGACCAGAGTGGAATCGGTTCATTGGCCATGAGATACTGCATGAGTTTGGCGAGGGAGAAGAAGCTGATGGCTATTCCGAGTATCAGGGAGATCAGGAAGGTTCCGTTGATGTGTTTCCAGAATTGCCTGATCTTGCCGGTGAAGAGCAGTTTGAAGGCCTGTGTGTTTACGGATTTGATAGAGTTGAGCAGTTCCTCGTAGATGCCGGTGAGGAAGGCGATGGTGCCGCCGGATACTCCTGGAATTACATCGGCTGCGCCCATGCCGATTCCCTTAAGGGTAATCAGTGCGTAGGAAGAAAATGTTCTCATTTCTTGTTGTCTGTGTGTATTGTTGTAAGATATGTTAAAATGCTCTTAATTAGTTGATCCGGTGTTTCGTTTCCGTTTTCTCCGACTGAGACAGTCATATCGTATGGTGAGGGAGAAGGGGTGGTTATGCCGATTCTCAGTGATGCATTTGCCCGGGACAGGATATAATCTGCAGCGAATATTCTTTTTCCTGCAGTCAGGTCGATAAGGATGTCGAAATGATCCAGAATGAATTCCGAGACTATTTTTTCGTCCGGCAGGCCGTACCAGTTGAGGTTGTCCTTGTGTATTATCGCCATGAAGGGTGTGGAGAGAAACTCTGGCTCACCCTCGGGCTCTCTTCTCAGGTCTATGCAGATACCGCAGTAGTCTATTTTACGTTTCTGCAGATCCTGTTTGAGAATGCCGACTGCTTGTGCGGAGCCAGGGTTGTCGGCATTGACGATAAAGCCTACTTTATGGGCATCTGAAAGGGATACGTATTTCCCTTGGTGGGGATTAACCACCTTTCTCAGAGCCTTGCGCTGCATTATCCGTGTCAGAAACCAATTAATCATCCGCCAAAGATAGCAATAAAGATTAAAAAGTTATATTTTTGCCTGCTCTTAAGGACAAATTTATTGTATGAATACTGTCAGTATCGGAATATTCGGAAGGAGGAATGTGGGAAAGTCCTCCTTGATAAATTTCATTGCAGGCCAGGATGTTGCTATTGTCTCGGAGAATCCGGGGACTACTACGGATCCAGTGCGTAAGAGAATCGAGATATTCGGTCTGGGCCCTTGTGTATTGATAGATACCGCAGGTATTGACGATGATGGCGAGCTCGGCAGGAAAAGAGTGGCCAAGACAGAGGAAGTGGTACCGCAGATAGATGTAGCGGTGCTGATGTTCAGTAGAGATGATTTCGGCGCCCCTGAGGAGGATATGATGTCACTGTTGCGCCGTTATGATCTGCCTGTGGTATTGGTGCACGGCAAGTCTGACGTGAGCCGTACAGGGGACGTCTTGCTTCAGGACATCCGGAACAGGTATGGCATGCGGCCGTTGGAGTTTTCGGCTCTTGAGTCTGAGGACGGGCGCGGAGTGATGCTTGACGCCCTGCTGGACTCTATAAAGGCCAATGCCGTTTCAGCAGCAGAACGTTTCAGCGAGAAACCTATGTTCGACGGTATAGTCAGTGCAGGTCAGCATGTTCTGCTGGTATGCCCGATCGATAGTGAGGCTCCCACGGGGAGATTGATACTTCCTCAGGTCAATGCCATCCGCAGTCTTCTTGACATCGGAGCAGCTGCTACTGTTATCCAGCCCTGTGGTCTCGGACAGGTATTCAGTAAGGAAGATCATGGAATAGATTTAGTAGTCACTGACAGTCAGGCTTTTGCTGAAGTGGCAGCAGGTATTCCGTCTCAGATGCCTATGACCAGTTTCAGTATGCTTTTAGCGAGGAGCAAGGGGTGCTTTAAAGAATATTGTGCCGGGACTCCGATGATAGACCGTCTTAAGGATGGGGACAGGGTGCTGATTCTCGAATCGTGCTCTCACCACGCCTCATGTGATGACATAGGCCGTGTCAAGATACCTGCCATGATGCGCAACCGTACGGGGAAGGCTTTGACATTCGATGTTGTGGGCGGTCTGGACAGGATAGGACGGCCGATGTCCGATTATGCCTTGGTGCTGCAGTGCGGTGGCTGTATGATTACCCGCCGTCAGCTGTACTCAAGACTGTTGCCTGCGATAGAGAGCGGTGTACCTGTGACCAATTACGGCATGGCTATCTCTTTCATGAAAGGAATATACGAAAGGGCGCTAAAGCCTATTGTCAAGTGATATGAAACTCGACCGTGAATCGCTGATCAGTTGGCTCGAAGAGAGAAATCCGGAGCGTATAGAACATCTCTATGCCGAGGCTTATCGAACAAAGGTTTCTGCCGTTGGGGACAAAGTGTATCTGCGCGGCTTGGTGGAGATTTCCAATATCTGCCGAAAGAACTGCCTGTATTGCGGTATCCGACGCGATAACTCTGCAACCGTACGTTACGAGATATCGTCCGACGACGTACTCCGCTCTGCTGATTTTGCATATCATGCAGGTTATGCTTCGATGGTGATACAAGGAGGTGAGCGGACTGACAGAAAATTTATCGACAAGATAACAGGGCTGCTTAAAGAAATCAAGAGGCGCTGGCCTCTCGGGATAACTCTTTCTTTAGGAGAGCAGCCTATAGAAGTGTACAGGGAGTGGTTTGAGGCTGGGGCTCACAGATATCTGCTTCGGATAGAGAGTTCTACAGAAGAACTTTACCGGAAGATTCATCCTGAGGATGATGTACACAGCTACGAAACACGTGTGCAAGCGCTTAAAGACCTGCGTGCTGCTGGATATCAGGTGGGAACAGGGGTTATGATAGGCCTTCCGTTTCAGACAGCGGCTCACTTGGCCGATGACCTGCTGTTCTTCAAGGCTATGGATATCGATATGTGTGGCATGGGGCCGTATTTGGAACATTCGGAGACTCCGCTGTATGTCTGGCGCCATCTGATTCCGGATCAGAGAGAACGGCTTGAAATGTCTGTCAGGATGGTGGCTTTGCTGCGTCTGCTGATGCCTGATATCAATATCGCAGCTACGACAGCCATGCAGGCCATAGATCCTTATGGCCGCGAGCGGGCAATACTGGCAGGAGCCAATGTCCTGATGCCCAATCTGACCCTTTCCGAGGTGCGTGAGGAGTACCAGATATACCAGAATAAGCCGGGAATAGGAGAGGATGCTGCTATATCATCGTCAAAAACTGAACAGAGGCTTTCTGAAATGAAAATCCCCATCGGCTGGGGCCAATGGGGAGATTCCAAACACTACAGCAAGCGTTAGGGCTTTTTATCTTTCCGACATATAGATCTCGGCCACCTCTTGGTCAGACAGGGCCTTGGAACTGTATATCCTGAGATTGTCGAAGTTGGTGTCGATGGCATTGTCATCGGATTCGCTGGCTCCTCCGAGTAGGAATTTGGTGCAGGCACGGTTGGTAAATCCGTAAAGTTTTATCGAGTCGACAAGCACGCCGTCAATGTAAAGGGAGCCTATTACGTTATTGCCTTCTGAGCGGATTACTACAGCTATAAAATGCCAGTTGTAGTCGAGCTGGGGATGGGTGAAAGCCGAGCCGGTGTAGTTCGAGCTGTTGTAGATGAAGAATTTCCCGTCCTTTATTGTGAGCTTGGGCTGATTGTATCGGCTGTCACCGCAGGCCATGGACCATACATGTCCGTCGGAGAAGCCTTTCATCCAGAATGTAACGCTGAAGTTCTTGTTGGGATAGGAGATCAGAGTCTTTGGAAATGAGATCTGACTGCCGTCTACCGAACTTAGAGAGATAGCCTGGGTGCCGTCCGCACCAGTGGTGTACTGCGGATTGTTGACAGGATTTCCTATGATGGCAGATACTTCGCTGCGGGTGTTGCCGTTAAACCGGAAGTAGGCGGCCAGCCCGTTGCGGACAGTGTTCAGCGGATCGGGGCCCTGTGCATTGGGAGTCTGTGCTG
>UMAC01021596.1_pt1 | contig 16687 bp, 29 predicted proteins | sample 1963591 | NCBI WGS metagenome assembly UMAC01 (sample SAMEA4835904, study PRJEB28245) | human gut metagenome | biome: gut microbiome; material: fecal sample | place: Denmark | collected 2008
ACGCTGTGTGTAAAAATGTCTGCGGTCGATTTTGTATGTTTCACAGAACCCGGCCAGACCGCCTGGTAATCTTCCAGCATCCAAAAGTTCCTGCACGATTTGAAAGAACCTTTGCTGAACATCGAGGGTGTCCTGTGAATAAACTCTTGTCTTACTCATTTTCTGCTCCCCTTGCGATAACACGGTTTAGAACGTCTCTAAGAGTTTTTATCTCGTCAGAGGGTAAATTATATACTTCGCGCCTATCGAGCTCAATATCGAGCTGCAAAAGGGCATTTTTGAGGTATTCCCGGTCATATCCATGTTCTATGTAAAACATGAGCGAATCAATAACTGTCCAATAGTGTTTCATAAGCTATTAGTTTTCTGTATCAATATACGATTGCACAGAGTTTTTTATTTCTTCCTGATAGTCATAAATATCATCAAGTTTAAGAATATCATGCTTTATAAAATCTTCTCCGTTCCAAATTCTTATTTTTTTGTTGTTTGTATTATTGAAATACAGACGACAAATAGGTTTACGATTATTGTCATCACAGAAAATTGCAAAATACGAAATTGCATCCCTGTATGTAACTCTTTCAGGCTGAATTATATTACGAAGAATAGATTTTACAATATAAAAACCTTCAAGTTCCTCTTCAGTTGTTACAACCATATTTTTAGTGTCGACATCATTCGATACATCGGTTTGTTCTTGAATTGTTGGCTGAGTTGTTTCTTCAGTTGTCTTTATAGCTACATTCAGTCGTTCTGACATAACATCGTTAATATGATTCGCAAATGAACGCTTGACAAGTTCAGTAAACTGTTCAAGCACTCTTTGATTAACAACACCGTCATAGACCCTTTTTGCGAAAATGCGAACAATATCCGAAGAAGGAGAATTAAACTCTTGTTTAATCATATTTTTAAGTTCAGACATGTATTTAAGTTCGCTTGCAGTACTGAGTATATTGTCTATGTCAAAGTATGATTTATGAAATTTTTTAAGTTCCTCAATTTGTGAATCTTTAATATTTTCAAGATTAATTTCAAGAAAAGGAGTATCATCCATTATATTCTGCTGTACCAAATCGGTATAAAAGCGATATGTTATTCCATTTGTTAATACTCCAAATCTGGCTTTTGATGCTACGAAATACTTTTTCAATTGATTATCATGCAAATTCAAATCCTGCTTCCAATGCTTACACTCGAAAAGCATTATAGGTTCTCCGTCTTTCATTATTGCATAATCTATCTTTTCTCCCTTTTTCTTGACGAGGTCACAATCCATTTCAGGTATTACTTCTATGGGATTAAAAACATCATATCCAAGCATCTGAATGAACGGCATTATAAAAGCATTTTTTGTTGCTTCTTCGGTTGAAATCTGCTCTTTAAGACTGGAAATTCTGTTTGCTAACTGTTTACAATAATCTTTAAAATCCATGTTATATCCTTTCTGTTAACTGTTTTGCATTTTTTCTATAATTGCTAAAAGACGATCTATTTGTTCTTGTGACTTTGCTATGAGTTTTCTCTGCTCTGCAATTTCATCTATAGCCTTATAAATAGCGGATGAGGTATTTATATTATTCCCATGTCCTGCTACTTGCGTATTGTTTGAACCTTGAATACTTTGGTTATACTGTTCTTTCAACATATCTCCTTCATCAGCTAACAGCCATGATTTACTAATATCAGGAAATACAGATACTATCTTACTTGCAAGTTCTTCTGAAATCCGTTTTGTTTTTCCTTTTTGAATGTCATAGATAATTTGAGGACGCACATAGCCTAAATCCTCAGAGAACACTTTTGCATTGATATTCAGATACATAAGTATTTTTTCAATCTTTTCCTGCGCTGTCATAGTCTTAAAAATTATTAAATACAGAAATCATCTTGATTTTTTCTTGCATAATACAGACGGCATCTGTATATTTGCAGAGCAATAAGGAAACATATTGGTGTTATAAATATGTTTTTAGATGCAAAAATAATAAAGAGTGTTTAACAAGCAAAGAATAAACAATTAAAAAACATACAGTTATGTCTAACAAAACATTTATCGAGCTTTACAACGAAGCAAAGAACCAGCCGACACCGGCTCAGAAGTTCATTTCGGACGTGGCGACAATTACCCACCGTTCGGAAATGACAGTAAGAATGTGGCTTACAGGACGTCAGCTACCTGATGATTTGGCGAAGATAACAATAGCTGAGAAGTTCGGAGTGAACGCAGATAGTTTGTTCCCGAAAAAGAAAGAAGAGTAACAACAACTAAAAACAACGCAATATGGATAAGATTTTCAGAATATTTGAGAACGTAATAAACGCAATCATGATATTGATTGGAGTAGTTTCAGTTATTGGAGGTTTCGTTACAGGTATGTGGCACTGCTTCCTATTAGGTGCGATGTCATTCTCAATATCCTATGAGATATGGAATGAGAGACGATAAGGGATTTTGCCTTTGTCATGGCGAGCATTACTTGGACGATTTTTAACAGGAGATTACAATGGCAGAAAAAGAATACACAGCATTACGTGAGCAGATAGACGAGCTCAGACGTTTACTGCTTGCCGGGACAAAGGAGGTCCTAACGATTGATGAATGTGCAATACTTACAGGGTATTCCAAAAATCACCTTTACAAGCTCACTTCACAGCGAGCAATACCTTTCTACAAACCGCTCGGTGGTTCGATAAGGTTCAAGAAATCAGAGGTAGAGGACTGGCTGTTACAGAACAGACAGGCTACCGTTAGCGAGATAAACAGTTTAGCAACAACGTATTGTGTAACAAATAAATAATTCAACGCATGAAGAAAATAGTAATCAGGCAAATTTGCCTACTGAACTTCAAGGGTATCAGAAATCTTACAATCAACTTTGACGACTACGAGACAAATATCTTTGGAGCAAATGGTACCGGAAAAACAACGGTTTTTGATTCATTCACATGGCTTCTGTTCGGCAAGGACAGCAAGGACCGCAAGGACTTCAACATCAAAACTCTGGACGAGAACAACAAACCTATTGAACGCATTCCGCATGAGGTATCGGCCACAATCGAGGTGAACGGAGAAGAAATCACACTCCGCAAGTGCTATAACGAAAATTGGACGAAAAAGCGCGGATCTGCTGTAGAGACTTTCAACGGTCACAGCGTAGAATGCTACTACAACGATGTTCCATGCTCGGTTACTGAATACACGAAGAAGATAGCCGACATCTGCGATGAAAAGGTGTTCAAGCTGATTACCAGCCCTACATTCTTCACTTCACAGAAGAAAGAGTTCCAGCGTGGAATGCTGTTCCAGCTTGCCGGTGATGTAACCAACGATGATGTTCTGCAGAGCTACCCACAGTTTGCCGACCTTGTGGCGAAGATGTCAGGAAAGACACTTGACGAACTGAAACGTGAGGTGGCAAGCAAGAAGAGAATAATCAAGGACAATTCAGACAACATTCCTGCACGTATTGACGAGAGAAAGCGTGATATCCCCGAAGAAAGAGACTGGTCCGCTCTTCAGGAAGAAATCGACAAATGCAGAAAGGATATTGCGGAGATTGACGAGCAGATGGCTGACCGTTCTAAGGCTTACAACGAGGTAACGAAAGAAAAACAGCGTGTAGCAAAGGAGCTTTCGGACGTACGTGTGAAGATTTCAGCGAGAGAAAGCGAACTGAATACCGAACTGCTCTCTGACTATCGTAATGCCGTGAATGAACACAACAAGGCTGTAAACCGTATTTCAACGCTGGAGAATGACCGCCGATACAAGAACATTTCCCTTCAGCGTGCAAAGAATGAGCTTCAGGCACTCAACGACAGAAGAGAAGTCCTTGTCAAGGAATGGAGGTCTATCAAGAACGAGGAATTTGTGGTGGACGAAAACAAGCTGGTGTGCCCTACATGTCACAGACAGTTTGAAGCTGAAGATGTGAATGCCAAAATTGCCCAGATGCAGTCTGATTTCAACAGCCATAAGGCAGCAAGACTGGAAGCCAACAAGTCTAAAGGTCTTGAAGTGAAAGCCGGTATCGAAGCGAAGGAAAAGGAAATCAGTCTGATTGAAAACGAGATATTCGACATCGATAGTGAAATCGAGAAAGTCAAGGCTTCATCGGCATACAACCATGAGCCGGTAGCTCCGGAGACAGCATCGGCTATCAGTTCAGACAAAACTATCATCGAACTGAAAAACCGTGAAACGGATTTGAGAAACCAGCTCGAAACAGAGGTGCAGGCTCCTGACACAAGCGACCTGAAGGATAAGAGACGTCAGCTTGAAAGCATCATACAGCAGAACACCATAGCGCTTGACGGAAAACAGCGTATCGAGAACAACAAAAAGCGCATTGAAGAGCTGGAGAATGAATACCGCAAGTGCCAGGAACAGCTCGCTGAGCTTGAAGGTGTAGAGTTTGAGATACAGCAGTTCAGCAAGGCACGCATAGAACAGGTTGAAAGCCGAATTAACGGACTGTTCCGTATCGTGAAGTTCAAGATGTTTGAGCAACAGATAAACGGAGGTGAGATAGAGACCTGCGAAGCTATGGTAAACGGAGTTCCTTTCTCCGACCTTAACGATGCAATGAAAATCAATGCCGGGCTGGATATCATCAACGCAATAAGCAATGCAAACGGCATATCTGCTCCGATCTTCATCGACAACAGAGAAAGCGTTACGGAGATTGTGAGCGTGATGTCTCAGGTTATCAACCTTGTAGTTGACCGCAACTGCAAAACATTAAAAATCGACTGATATGGCAAAAGACTGTTATAACTGGGATACGTGGTTCTTTGAAAAACCACGTATCATGTGCCACAAGTTCAACGAACGTGTGACAATGAAAACGGAGCTTGAAACCGGATTGATACGAATTTTCAAGGATGATGTGGAAATCAGAACGATTGACGGTTCAAGCATGACACTGAAAGAATATGAGGAGCTCCTCGTAAAAACAGCAAAGGAAGCATCAATGCTAATTATTAACCAATAAAAACAACAACGCAATGACATCAAATCAAACAGCGCAGACAGTACAGACAGCTCAGGGAGCGCAACAGAGCAAAGCAATCGCAAAGTACGAGAACATTTCAGAACAGGTGTTGAACAAAATCGAGAAGTTTCAGGGTGACGGAAGCCTGACGCTTCCTGCCAACTACTCGGTGGAAAACCACATGAAGAGTGCCTGGCTTATCCTTCAGTCCACAAAAGACCGAAACGACAAACCGGTGCTGGAGGTCTGCACAAAGGACAGTATCGCAAACGCTCTCTTTGACATGGTTCTTCAGGGACTTGCAGTAAGCAAGAAACAGGGTTATTTCATAGCCTACGGAAACAAGTTGGAGTTCCAGCGTTCATACTTCGGAACGGTAGCCCTTGCAAAGCGTGTGGGCGGTATCAAGAAGGAGCCTGTGGCTCAGATAATCTACGAGGGAGACGAATTTGTTTACAGCATTGATCCGAACACTGCCGAAATCAAAATTATCAAGCACGAGCAGAAGATTGAGAACATCGACAATACGAAAATCAAGGCTGCATACGCGCTGGTAACTCTTCCTGACGGTACCACAAACGTAACCATTATGTCTATGCAACAGATACGTGCGTCATGGAATCAGGGAGCTACAAAGGGAAATTCTCCGGCACACAAGAACTTTGCTGAAGAAATGACGAAAAAGACGGTTATCAACAGAGCATGTAAGATGCTTGTAAACTCTTCGGATGATGCCTGGCTGTATGAAGGCAAGAATGACGAAATGGACGTAGATACAGCGGAAAGACAGCGTACGGCTACGATACAGCAGGGAAAGCAGACGGTAGATGTAGATGATGCAGTTTATGAAGATGTGACCGGAAAGACGGAGGAAACAGCTTCAGCACCTACACAGGCGGCTACCGAACAGCCACAGCAGACAACTGAAGATGACGGTCCTGGTTATTGATTGAGATATGGGAATGAACCTGCATGTAATCGGAAGCAACTCACTCGGCAACTGCTACATATTAGAGACCGAAAACGAAGCTCTAATACTCGAAGCAGGGGTACGGATGTCTGAAGTGAAAAAGGCTCTCAGATGGCAATTGAGAAAGGTCGTAGGGGCTGTAATCACTCACGAACATAACGACCATGCCGGATATGTTGCCGATATGATTGCTTCCGGCATACGGGTTCTTGCTCTCGAAGAAGTTTTCAGGAGCAAGAATCTGACCGGAAAGCCCTACACACACCCGATAAAACCGGGGAAAGGATATATGTTGGGGAACTTCAGAATCATGAATGTGCTTGTCAAGCACGATGTTCCCTGTGTGGCATACATAATAAGCCATAAGGAAATGGGCCGTCTTTTGTTTGTTACAGATACCGTGACGCTCGATGTTACAGTTCCGAATATGAACCACATAATGATTGAAGCCAACTATGCGGATGACATTGTGGACAGGAACGTGGAAAGCGGACGGATGCCTGCATCAATGAGACCGAGACTTCTCAACTCCCACATGGAGATAGAACAGACAAAGACTATCCTTTCAGAAAACGACCTTTCGTGTGTGGATAACATTGTACTGATACACCTTTCGGACGGGAACTCCGATGAAGAGCGTTTCGTCCGTGAAGTAAGAGAACTGACGGGGAAACCGGTATATGCCGCAAGCCCCGGTATGGATATAGACCTTTCCATAAACCCATACTGATATGAAGCGGATATTGATTGAAAAGAAAAACGGTATGTTCAACCTTCAGAACATCTACATACAGCTACGTGCAGCGCAGGACGGTGTATATGAGTTCATGATGAAGAGAGTGCGGAAGAAACGCACCATAAATCAGAACGACTGGCTTTGGGGGGCTGTTTATCCCCTCCTGCTGGATGCAATGCTGGATGCAGGCTGGGAGCTGACAAGCGTTGAACAGGTACACGAATTTTTCAAGTCATCAATGCCGCAGGACGATGTTCTGAACAGGGAAACGGGAGAAATCGTAAGCATACCGAAATCAACGGCAGCTATGGACACGGTTCAGTTTTCAACCTACATCGAAAAGCTGAGAGACTATGCAATGGAATATCTCAACGTGGAAATTCCCGAACCTGATAAGGACTGGAAGAAACATCTAAACGACAACGACCATGAAACAAGTTCCGAATGATTTGCTTCAAAGTCTCATACGGCATATTCCGCTAATATTGGATGGTTTGGACGAGGACAAGTTAAGAACAAGTCTGAAGCTGGGAAATGCCGTCAGACTGACAAAAAAGAACCTTCAACGACTTAAAAAAATAGACAGTAAAAATGAAACAACGGATTGACACAAGAAAGGACGAGGTGAGATACATCACCAGTGATCCGAAAAAGATGATAAACAAGTATATCGTTTCAACGGTATGCAAGACGTGGACTGAGGACTTCATCGACGAGGACACCGGAGAAGTGGTAAGCATCGAGAGAAACGAAGTCCTGTTCCCGAGAGGAACATTCATCGACCCTGATGTGCTGGCAAGAATACAGTTCAGTATGCAGGCTGACGGTATCAAGGAGGTGGAAGTGAGCAACCAGAAGCGAATGGCTTTCGAGAACAAGAACACCCACCTTTTCCCGTGGACGGTTGTAGCTGAAATAGGCGACAAGAAATATAAGTTCCTGATGTATGCAAGCTCCATGATGAACATGCTGGATATTATGAATGATTACATCGAACTGAATTTCACATACGGTTACACGATCGTCCAGGCAAAGGAAATGGATTCCTGCATCATTCTTACCGACAACCTCCGCAAGACAGACGGAGACCTCGAAAAGGAATACATAAACGGGGATATGTCGCTCGATGAATATGCAGACGCTAAAGAAGATGAACAGCAGGCTGCAGAGGTTGTGAAGAAGTTCTACGGACTTGACGTGAAGATAACGATGTCGGACGAGACAGAAATAACACAGAGCTTCATCGTACACACCGTTGATACAGACCGGGCCATGATGATAATATCGCAATATATCAGAAAGGCAGAGAGCGAGACGAAGAAAAGGCTGGCAGAGAAGGGTCAGGACTATGTAATCAGAGACTTCAAGCTCTGCATAGAGAAGGCAGCTCCCATACCGGCTGTGGCTTTTGTTCCTAAAGAGTTCTCAATGGTGTATAACGAAAGTAAATAGCATATATGGACGACAAGATAACATTTCGTAAGCAATGGGCAGATGCGGTAAGAATATTGCCCGATGAAATTCGGCTTGAAGTTTACGATGCTATTATGAGCTATGCCTTCTCCGGTGACGGGAATGTTATCTTGTCTCCAGCCGCTATGGTCGCCTTTGCTTTCATAAAAAACGACATAGATAACGACCGGCAACGGAAAAAGGATATTTCGGAAAAGAGAAGAATGTCCGGCTCTAAAGGTGGAGCTCCCAAAAATAACAAGAACGCACGAAAGAAGTCTTCTGTACCGTCTCAAACGGTTGAAAACAATGTGACAGCCGTCTATGATGTGAAAATGCAGGAGAAGCCACCTGAAGAGCCTGTAACGGTGGAAGATGTGGAAGCAGAAGAAGTGGAAACGGAAGAAAAGATAAGAACGGTAAACGTAAGCAGTCCGTCACTCTTCGATGATGCGGAACTTCTCCAGCCGAAGCCTAAGCCGAAACCAAAGCCCAAAAGCGCACCACCAGGCAAACACCGGTATGCAGAGAACGTCCTTATGACAGATGAAGAGTACCGGAAGCTGGCCGACAAATACGGAGACAACGGGGCGCAATGGATGATAACGAAACTCGATAACTATAAGGCTGCAAGAGGTATGACATACAAGTCTGACTATCGCGCCATATTGAATTGGGTGATTAAAGAATACGAAAAAGAATTATTGCAAAATAGGAATTATGGGACTAATGAGAATTGGCGACCTTCTGCAAAGGAACAAAGAGACGCAGAATTTGCCCAGTATATCACCGAAAAGCTCTCAGGCGATTGAATGTATAAACAAGTATATCGACAAGGTGAATTTCCTGAAGCTGTTCAATCCGGACATGCAGTACAAATACTGCAAGAACCTTGACAGATGTTACTCCGGTTCCGCTCCCACCCTGTCGGTCGTATCTGAAGCATTCGGTGAAGATGTGGCAACATCATGGATTGCAATCATGGTGAGAGATCTGTCAGAGTTTGCAGGATGCAAAGATAAACTGAGCCTGTCACAGATAAACCACCTCGAAAGGCTGGTAATGCTGAACTTCGGATACATGAAGGTTACAGAACTGATGCACTTCTTCGTAATGTTCAAATCGGGGAAATTCGGAAAGTTCTACGGTGCCGTTGACGGTCTTGTCATAATGGAAGCCCTTCAGGATTTCGCAAAGATGCGAAGGGATAAGATTAACGAGATAGAGACCAGACGTCACAAGGAAGAGAAAGAACGTGCCGACCGTGAACACGCTAAAAGAGCAATGACGTATCAGGAATACCAGGAACTGAAATGGCTCTTCAACATGGGATATGAACCGTGGAGAATTAAAAAAGAGCTGGAGGAACAGAGAAAAGCAAACAAATAACCATATAACGCAATACATTATGAGTAAAGAAAATAACAACAGTGTCAAGGAAGCGATAAAGGCTTACCTCGACGATCGAGCAAAGAATGACGAGCTTTTCGCAAAGAGCTATGCGAAAGCAAACAAGAATATAGACGAGTGTTTCGAGTATGTCATCGGAGAAGTAAGAAAGAAAGGAAATGCCGTTTACATGTCCGATGCTGAAGTGTTCGGGCTGGCGGTCCACTACTATGACGAGGATGACATCAAAATAAACAGACTGCCGAAAGGAACAAAAGTGAGTGCTTCTTCATCCGCTCCGGCTGTTGAACTTTCTGAGGAAGACAAAGCGAAAGCACACGACCAGGCAGTAAAGGAGTACAAACAGCAGTGTATCGACCGTATGCGTGCAGCCGAAGAGCAGAAAGCTAAGAAACTTGCTGAACGCAGAAAAGCCGAGAGAGAGAAAAACAACACCTTACAACCGTCACTATTTGATTTCTAAGACTATGAGACCTCGTAATAAAACAGAACGAATGGTAGCCGAACTGAGCGCAAAGCTGCCGGCCATTACCGAAAAGCAGAAGCAATGGGCTAAAGATACCTGTTTTGAGAAAATAGGTTATTACAACAAGGGTGAAGTATGGTGCATGAGCTGTGGAAGAGTTCACGAGAAAGCGGCTTCTCCGCTCGGTATAGACCTTGTAGGAGACGAAACGGTATGTCCGCATTGTGGAACACACTTAAAGCTTAAAAACAGCCGGAAACGCAAATCGACAGAACGCTGGTACTTCACGATAGCGACAACATGCAGGGGATTTCAGGTTTTCCGTCACTTCATCATCGAAAGGTCGATGTACAAGGTATCTGAAAACATATCCGGAGGACATGAGCCGTACTTCTCCATTAATGAAGCAGTTCAGAACTGGATAACTGAGGACGGAAAGGAGTACATCATGGCAAGACCTTGCAAGTGCATACCACACATTTACGATGCCTGGAATTTCTGCAAACCCATGAGCATAAAGGACAGCGGAAGCGGCAGGCTGAGATACTCATACAGCCCTGATAAGTACGACATAAATTCAGAATTTGTCTATCCGGCAAGAAGGGTTATTCCTAAACTGAAGAGAAACGGCTTTACTTTCCGCTGTAACAAAGTTTCAGCAAGCAGTCTTGCCGTCATGTTGCTGACAGACAATGAAGCCGAAATGCTCATAAAGACGAAGCAGTACGACCTTCTGTATCAAAAGAGCGTGAGAGGTATTCCGCAGGATATAAAGCCTTCAATCAATATCTGCAACAGAAACGGCTACAGGGTAAATGACGCTTCACTGTGGATGGACTACATACACTTGCTACAGCATTTCAACATGGACACCAGAAACGCAAAGTATGTATGTCCGGCTGATCTGAAGAAAGAACACGACAAGCTCCTGAAGAGAAGGAACCGTGAGGAAGAAAGACAGAGGGAGATTGACAGAATGAGGGAAGCCCAGGGCTGGGAAAAAACCTACGCACAGGAAAAAGGTCGTTTCTTCGGTATATGCTTCGGTAATGAACATATCGTTATAACGGTCGTACGGTCCGTAGCGGAAATGGCAGAGGAAGGTAAGGCTATGCACCACTGTGTATATGCTTGCGGCTATTACAAGAAGAAAGAAAGCCTTATACTGTCGGCAAAGGATATGAACGGGAACCGAATAGAGACAATAGAGCTGAACCTTAAAACTTTCAAGGTCGTGCAAAGCCGCGGGGTATGCAACAGCAACACACCGATGCACGATGAAATCATCAGTCTTATAAACAATAACATCAACTTAATAAAACAAGCAGCATGAATCCAAAGGAAGATAAGAGAATCCGATACAATCAAATGGTAGAAGGTATCGAGAATGCAAAAATGTATGACGGTCGTGGAACTTATGACACTTACGTTTGCGAGAAGTGCGGAAACCAAATGATTACCACATACAAGGACAAAGGTGTAACACCGTTCACAATGAGGTGCGGAGATTGCGGAGGTGTAATGATGCACGTACAGACAAAAACCACCGTTGAACCGGGTGTGAGAGTGAACGAATGGGTACGTCCTACACTTGAACAGTTCCTGAAGATGCCGAATGCAGCACAGGAACATGTACTGAACGGAGGACTGATACTTAAAGTCATGCAACCTGAAGAAGACCCGTTCTTCCCTATCAAGAAGATTATGGAGAAGATGCCGGCAAAGGAAAGTATCAGAATAGCGTATATCCCTATCGTGGTATGCAATGCAGCACTTCACTATGCAAAGCTGGTTGCCGATTATTGCGCTTCACACCGTATGCCTTACAAGCTGGAATGCCGAACTATCCGTCAGGAATCAGTGGAATACATTCAAACGTGCCTGAAAACCGTTGACAAAAGCACGTACGAGCAGTTGGAACAGCAGACAAACGAGTTCTTCTATTCAACGCAAACAGACCTTATCACCCTGTACTGGACTGTTAGAAACGAATTTCTGAAGTATTTCCCCGGTCTCGATGATGACCAGATGGAAATATACACGAACATCTACATTTCACACTCTCTGTTCTCTTATGTGAGAGATTTTCAAGTCACGGCAGAGAAGCACATGAGTAAGGTTTGCGGATGCACAATAAAGACAGACCCCGATATCCACATTCTGAAGATATGGAAGTCACTCAGCAAAATATCTGAAGGCTACGACATAGGTAAGGCTCCGATCGTAGAGCTGGCCCTTAAAGTTATCGCAAACAGAATTGACGAGCACGTCTTTTCAGAGGTTGAACTAACTGAAGATTGAACATGGATGCGAAAGCTTTCTTCGACCTTGTGGCTAAAATGAGAGAGAAGCAGAAAGAATACTTCCGGACACGAAGCGGTTCTGCTCTCTCCCACAGCCGGGACCTCGAAAAACGAGTAGATGCAGAGATTGACAGAGTGAAGAAAATCCTTCACGATAAACAAAACCCAAAACTTTTCTAAAATGGATAAATCAGAATATAAAGTTTGTGAGGTGTGCGGAAAGGAAAAGCACATCAGTGAGTTCAGTAAATCATATCCTCGCCGGTGCAAGGAATGTGTGGCAGAACATACGAGAATGATAAGAAAGCGTTCCCAAAATGCCGAAAAACGTTCTCAAAACACCGAAAATCGCACAGAATTACCGAAAAAACGTACAGAAACCGTGAAAGCACGTATCAAGGCTACAGGTGAAATAATCGACATCGCCAGCTATGCAAGGGTAACTCTCAGCAAGTGCGACAGCTACGGTGACCCGCTGGAGCTCGGATTTGACGAAGTGGAAATACTGGCAGAAAAGACGGACGATATCGACTGGGAACAGAGACGCTATGAGATTGCGAAGGCTGCTATGCAAGGACGATTAAGTAATCAGTATGGAGATATACTGGTTGGAGAGAGGGATTTCAAAGGTGTTGCTGAAAGTTCTGTAGAATTTGCTGACGCTCTTATCGCAGAACTTCAAAAACCAAAGCGTTATGGGCAGACCGAAGAGTAACGGTATAGTTGAACTTGTCGATGAAAAGCCGAGCATTGATAGCAACAGTTGGAACTGTATGGACTTTTGGCTTTTCTCCGGCAGAGAAGAGGATAAATCCTGGGACGCTTCCCATGCCCGTTTTCTCGCCGCCAAATCGGGGAACTGTCCTTACAAGGACATCTGTTCCCGATATGCCAGGACAATGGCAAGGAGAAATAAACAGCCTGTTCAGGTAAAACTATTCTGAGTATGAGATTTGCACTGAGGAAACAAGAAAAGATAGCTTCAGCTTATAGTGAAGGGTATTTGAAGGAACATATCCTGTCAAGTCTGAAAAGCTATTTCGAGAAGCGCAAAAATGACGATATTTTCAACGATATGGATAGCAACGATACATACACCTATGACGGACGAAAAATCAGCTATCCGGTCCTTAGAATAAACGACGTGGCAGATAAAGACAGTATGTTAGAGTTCGCTATTGTCGGACAACAGTACGATGTATTAAAATTGTCCTTCCTGGGACGCATGAAATGGTAATAATATGAACGAACAATATGAAAGCATTAAAAACAAGCTGAAAAAGCTGTTGGCACTCGCAGAACGAGGGGTTAATGGAGAAGCAGATAATGCTCGAAGATTACTTGAAAAGCTCTGCAATAAATATGAAGTATCTATCGAGGAGTTATTGGATGAAAATCAAATGAAGTTCTATATATTCGATATAGGAAAGGATGCGATTTACAAAGACCTTTTCACTCAATGTTTCTGTAAGGTAGCTCAAAAAAACTCATTGAACTATCGACAAGTATCAAGAAGTAAAATCGCAGTGGAAATGAAGGCTATACAATATGCGGAGCTTGTAAGCCTATTTGAGTGGCATAAATCGAACTTCAATCAGGATTTGGAGGATATGAAAAATAATATCCTACTCGCCTACTGCCGAAAGCATCATCTTTACTATGATGTAAAATCAGAGAATGACAAAGAGCTAACGCTAACGGAGGATGAGCGTCAACGGCTTATCAAAGTTCTTTTCATGCAGGAGAGCTTAAATGATAATCAATATCATAAACTTTTGGAGTAATGAGGCCGGAAGAATGCCACGGGTGCAAATGGTTCTATGCAAGAACAATCAAAGGTTTTACCGAATATATGTGCTCCTATTCGAGATACCACCAAACAGGTATGAAGTATGGCAGACTGGTAAACATCAAAAGAAAGAAGAATTGTAAAAGAAAGGAGACTTTATAATGACAAAGGACGATATAAAGAAAGCTGCAGAAGAGTATGCAAAAGAAGCCTGTCGCCCACTATGGAGAGCAGGCAAAGAGCAAGTATGCATGGTCGATTTCATGGAAGGTGCAGAATGGTATAAAAAACAGTCATCGTGGATAAGTGTTGATGAACGACTTCCTGAACTGAACGTAAGGGTATTGGTTGCTCAGCGTGGAATAAAACGGATAAGCATTTGCATCATGAAGCGTATTCCTCATGACTCTTCAAATCTGGAAAACAAAAAATGGCACTGGTCACTTACAAACAACAAAGATGAAGTGATAGCATGGAAGCCACTACCACATTTCGATGAAGCACTCTTAAAAAGAAAGGGGAAATGATTATGAAATACGCTGAAGTCAGAAAAGCAGCCGAAGGACATTATCTGAATGAGTTAGAAAAGGAGACTGATTTACAGGTAAGGCAATGTATTGATAAATTCACTATTCCGGCTTTCATTGAAGGTGCAAATTGGAGAGTAAACGCTTCATGGCACGATGCAAAAGAGACACCGCAGGAACGTAAGTTCTGTCTGTATATCCTTAAAGACGGTTCCTATGGGTGCGGATATTACCACAAGAGAGATAACACCATTTGGTATGAACAGTTTGAGAATGTCGAGAAATGGGCATACTTCGATGATTTGATACCTTTTTTGGAGGACTGAGCTATGAATAGAGAAGAGTTGAAAAAATCCATAGGAGAAGATTTGTGTCCGTTTTGCCCGTGGACGAATGGAGAAATCGAAAAGCCAGCATACGGTCCTTGTGAGGGCTGTTATTGCGATGAAGCACTGGATAACTTCTTGGAAGAAAACGAACAGTATTTCGATGATTTGGAGGACTGAAATATGGAATGGAAAACTAAGGTAGAGCTTGCAAAAGCTCTGAACAACGGAGATAACAAAAAGGTCTGTGACATCGTCCTGAATAACGATATGGATATGCAGGCATGGGATATGTTCCTTACCGGAATGGATTTGCGGAGCTATGAAGATTACCGTCCTCTTCTGGGTAAGATACGAGATAATGAGCATGTAATAGTGAAGCAGCTCAAACTAAGGGAGGTTGTAAGAATGAACACTTTACTTATAAAATTGGAGGAAAACAAATGAACAAAGAAACAGTAAAAAACAGCGTTGCCGAGTTCCTTTCGGCAGGCTATTTCAAACAGGTAGATTTAACCGAAGAAGAGAAAGCGCACTTAGTTCACTTTATGGTAGAATGTGTGAAACACGTCATCGGGAAAATGGTTCATCCTTCCACAGAAACACCAGAGAAAGGTAAACATATCATCGTGGTAATGGAAAGTGGAAACATCACGTCCTGGTTCGTCACAGCCGATATAAGAGCCTGTTTTACCCATTTCAACGTGAAATACTGGTTATACTCAAACGACATAATACCGGGAAAGGAGGACGCTGTATGAACTTGAACGAACTTAGAGACCGGGCCTACAAGAATGCCGTTGCCCACGGCTGGCATGGAGAAGACAAGAGCCACTGTCACTGGTTATGCCTGGTGATATCCGAACTTATGGAAGCAGTGGAAGCTGACAGAAAAGGAAAACACTCTGATACTGAAAAATTCATGCACGGAATTGAACTTTATATTCACACAATAGAGGTTTACAAAGAAGCTCCATGCAATCCTTTTGAAGAATTATTTGAAAACCATATAAAGGATACTGTCGAGGATGAGCTTGCAGATGCCTGTATCAGGCTATTTGATTACGCTGGATTGATAGACTGTGATTTAGAAGATTTCGATTATGAGAACAGCGATACAGACGATTATTCCGAAATGACATTTACAGAAGCAATGTATAATATAACAAGCTATGTCATTGAATGGAATGTCTCTGAGATACTGAACGAAATATTCGCATTCTGCAAGGACAGAAAAATCAACATCTTTTGGAATATCGAGCAGAAAATGAGATACAATGAACTGAGACCTTACAAACATGGTAACAAAGCATATTGATTGAATTATGAGAGAACGAACAAAAACTGTAGTACTGATGCTTTCGAGGGTATTCCCTCGGAAGCATATCAGTGCCGGGAAAGAAACCCGGTTCAAAGAGAAACTGTATCAAGGTAGTAAAATCCACACCATTAGAGGAAACTATGAAATGTGGAAACACAACGTAGAGAAGATAACGGAAGGACGATTTTTCCTTTCTCTCAGACAATGGTCCGGGATGCCATACCGAAGTAAACAGGTAGAGATAAAGGAGACGAAGAATGTAGGTTACGAGAGAATCAGCATGTCCTATGACCCCGAAAAAGGAACTGTAAAAGCTGTCATCAACGGAAAGCCATTCGAAGATGTCAGGAGGTTGGCAGAGAATGACGGTCTGAAGTGGGACGAGTT